>WFLX010265976.1_pt1 | contig 10247 bp, 9 predicted proteins | sample 4967041 | NCBI WGS metagenome assembly WFLX01 (sample SAMN12857096, study PRJNA449069) | gut metagenome | isolation source: stool from male and female vole | host: Microtus ochrogaster | place: USA:Florida | collected 2017
CGAGCTCCACGTCGTGGGTAGATAGAAACACTGTCTTTCCCCCTTCGTGACAAAGTCTCGCTAACAGCTGCATTATCTCAACCTTGCCGGGATAGTCGATAAAGGCTGTCGGCTCGTCGAGAAATATCACCGGCGTTTCCTGAGCCAGCGCCTTGGCTATCATGGTTTTCTGTCGCTCGCCGTCGCTGAGGGTGTGAATCATGCGGCTGCGCAGGTGCTCTATCCCCACCCGCCTTAACGCGTCGTCAACGACGTTGCGGTCGTGGCGCGACAGGCGGCCGAAGAAGCCGGTATAGGGACTGCGCCCNANGGCTACAAGCTCGTCAACACTCATGTTGGCTATNTGAATCCGCTCGGTCAGCACCACCCCGATCACNTTGGCTAACTCATGGTCGGAATAGTCGGTGATGTTGCGCCCGTTGATGATTATTTCGCCCGAGAGGGGGCGCAGNAANCCGGAGAGGGNTTTGAGCAGNGTGGATTTNCCCGCGCCGTTGGGGCCGAGCAGGCAGGTCAGCTCGCCGGGTATNAGCTCGGCGTTGATGCCGGTGGTNACCGTCGAGACATGGCGCCCGGAGCTGTAGCCGGTCGAAAGGTCGGAGATTATGATGGATGATTGAGACGGCATGGCTAAATCTCGGCTTTACGTTTGTTGAACAACACCCACATCACCACCGGCGCGCCNACGAGGGCGGTGACCGAGTTGACCGGCAAGGCGCCNGCAAAACCGGGCATTCTCGCTATGAGGTTGCAGAGNAGGGCGAGCGANGCCCCGGTGAGCAGCGAGGCNGGAAGGATGACGGCGTGGTTGGAGGTGCGGAAAATGCCTCGGCAGAGGTGGGGCACCGCGAGGCCGAGAAACACTATCGGGCCGCAATAGGCAGTCACTACAGCNACCAATACTCCNGAANANCCNATGACAANNANCATTCGCGCGCGCTTGATATTGAGGCCGAGGTTGCGGGCATAGGAGTTGCCGAGCAGCAGCAGGTTGAGGGTCTTGATCATCAGGAAGGTGAGCGGCAGCAGTATAACCATTATGAGGATAAACACGGTAGTCTGGTTGCCCGACACTCGCGAGAAGCTGCCGAGACCCCACACCACATAGGCGCGGATATCCTCCTCGGCGCTGAAAAACTTAAGCACGCCTATCACCGCGTTGGCGATATAGCCTATCATCACGCCCATGATGAGCAGNGTNACNTTGCCCCTCACNTTGCGGGCCACAAAGGCGATGAGGGCGAGAATCAGCAGCGCCCCGACTATNGCGGCAAGCGTGACGGTNACTTCGCCTATCACNCCGAGGCGGCTCAGGGCCACNCCCCCGATGTTGCCCGACAGAAGCACCACAAAGGCCACGCCGAGACTTGCGCCCGAGCTTATGCCGAGCACCGAGGGCCCCGCNAGGGGGTTGCGGAACACCGTCTGCATCAGCAATCCGCTCACTGCCAGTCCCGCCCCTGCCACAATNGCTGTAAGAGCCTGNGGCACACGCGACTTCAACACAATGTTGGTAGCCACGGCCGGCTCGTCGTGTGACCCGGTGAGAATGTTCATCACCGTTTCAAACGGTATCTCCACCGANCCGAGCATGATGTTGAGAACNAAAAACACCAATATCGACGCGGCGGTGAGAATCATGAGCAGGGTGGGGTAGGAGCGTTTCATTTCAGCAGATGATAGTAGACCGGCTTATGGTCGGGAAGCAACTCGGGGTGAAACACATGTATGAAGTCGGCCAACACCACTTCGGGCTCTACCGGCATGCGCTCGTAGAAAGGCACCTCATTCATGTTGGAGTATATCACGCCGTGGTTTTTCCACGCGTCAAAGTCGGTGTAGCGGTTGTCGAGGGTGGCGAGGGCGTCATAGCTGAACTCGCCGTCAAAGCTGTTGACTATGCGCCAGTAGGGGGCGGAGACGGCGTTGCTGTAGACGGTTTCATAGTCGAGGGTCACGCCGCCGCTCTCGTTGTTGTCGTCAAGAAAATAGTCGGCGCCGGCGTCGGCAAACAGTTGTGCCAGAAAGCTTTTACCCCCCACGGCATACCAGTTGCCGCTTCTCATCTCGCCGCTGAACACTCTCGGCCTTTCCTTCACCGAGTCGGTCATGGCCTTGAGCGCGTTATATCTCTGCTCGATGCCGTTGAAGGTTTCGTTGGCAAGGGCGGAGTTGCCGGTCAGCAGACCCACAACCTTGATCCACTCGGCCTGTCCCAGCGGGGTGAGCTCCTTATATCCGAGGTGAGGCACGAGGGGCATGTCGATGTTTCTCAGCGCCTCATAGCCTCCGCGCTTGAAAGGGGAGATGAATATGAGGTCGGGGTTGATGGTCATGATTATCTCGTTGTCGAAGTTGCCTTCGATGCCGATTTTGTGNGTGAGCTCCTTGCGCAGGCGCTCGTTCATGATGCTGTCGTGGAGGTGGCGCGTAGAGGTGATGCCTGTCACCTTGTCGGCCAGCCCGAGNTTCAGGAAGTTGGAGAGCTGGAGCGAGGTCATNCACACCGCCGACCTNACCGGAATCTTNATGATGGTACATTCGTCGGGAATATCCACATTATAGTCATCCTTTACGAGCGCGTAGCTGAANTTGCGGGTGTCGGGGCTTTGCGGNTCGCCGATTTCGAGCAGGGTGTAGCCGTTGTGATATGACACGTTAAACCCTGCGGCATGGCGGGGCGTGATGATTTCGGCCGAATCGACCGCGGCGGTCGAGGTGGCGNNNGNCGAGGNTGAGCGGNTGGTGTTGCCACACGACCACATGATCGACGCTATCGTCAGGGCGAGGAGTGTAAGTAGGCTTTGATGTTTCATTACCGGGCTGTTGACTCAATAATAATATAACGTGAGGAATCGTCGGTTTCTTATCCCGCCTTTCTAAAGATAAGAAAAATCATAAGGGTGTGTCATAATTTAAATCCCTTGATAAATATGACACACCCTTATGTTCTGACGAAAAAAAAGAAAAAACTTTTAGGGGGTAGGCTGGAGCGGGGAGATTATTTTCTGATATTCTCCACCACTCTTATCTGCTCGAAATAATAGCCTGAGGCCATTGTGGCGCCGAGCGAGGNCTCTCCGGTGGTGACATCATAGATGTAGANCTGAGGTTTGCGACCCTCGGCATCCACGCCGATATAAGCCTTGTGGTTAACATAGGCCATGCGCGACGAGAAGCGGCCGCTGCTGTAGGCCAGGCGCTGACCCCCGTAGGAGATGGGAGAATTGGCTTTGGTCACCACGTCGATCACGGTGTAATAGTGGCTGAAATCGTCGATGCCGGTGCCGAGGCGGTCTTCGCGGGCATAGGCCACCACCTTGTTGTCGCCCACATACATCACCGAGATCAGTTTGCCGTCGGCGGTATAGCCGTCATAGCTCTCGTCGAAGGAGGTCGAGCCGGCGGGAATCTTGAGCAGGTGGCTGTGTTCGTTGCCGTCGGCGTCATCGTTAACACAAGCCACATAGAGGTTGTTGTTGCCGTCGATGAATGTGGTGGTCTGGAGCAGCTCTCCGTAGGCCGAGCCTACCATCTCGCAGTCGAGGAAGCAGGGGGTGTTGCTCTCCACGGCCATGGTCCGGGGATTGATCACGGCGGTTATCATCGGGGTGACGCGCTGGCTGCGCTTGCCGCCGCTCTTGGCATAATAGAAGTAGAAGAGCTTGTTGTCGCTGGCGCGGTAGGTCAGGATGCCCGAGGTGGTGAGGGCTTCGGCCCCGGCGGGCATGGTGATGTCGAGGGTGCCTTCAGCGATGATGGTCATGTCGGCGGCGTTGAGCTTGGTCCAGATTATGCGGTCGCAATCGCCGTTGGCGGCCATAATCACGAGGGTGTTGTCGTCAGTCCACGCGTGGGTGTATTTGCGGGTGGCATAGGTGTTGGTCTGGAAACGGCGCTCCTTCACCACCTCGATTCTGTTGTCGGTGATGGTATATTTTGCGAAGCGGTCGCCCGACACAGGCACCTGATAATAGTATTCGCCGTTGAGGATGGTTTCGAGCGAGAGGATTGAGTTGACCTCGGTGCCCACGCCCTGGAATGTTATCTCGGGCTGGTCGGCTTCGAGCGAGTTGAGGCTGCGCACGAGGGTCTGCACGTCGCGGGCCATGCCGCCGTGGCGGTCGAGGGCCACCCAGAGGTCAAAGTGATAATCCTCCACGAGGGTGGGGTCGTCGGGTTCATCTTTCTGCTTGTCGTCGCTGCACCCTGTGGCGGCGACGGTCAGCAAGAAGGCTAAAAACGGTAACAGCAGGTAATAAAACTTCTTCATGACTGGTGTGATTGATTATTAGATTAATAGATGATTGTCGTTGAGTGACGCTCACACCACACACACNGNTCGGGCCGCCTCCGTTGCNGGAGCGGCTCAGGCCATGAGTAAGAAATGTTTTCAGAGCTTGATTGCCTCATTTCNTTGNGGGTTGACCGGGGTGGGGTCGGTTGAGCGGTTAAACNAATCAGTTTGTCGGAGGCCGGGCCGAGATACCCACAACTTGCAGTCACCCTAATCCGTCAACGGATCGAGGCGTATCGACAGGTTGTTTTGCGGCTTTGTCTCCCGAAAACTACAAAACTTTATGTTGCTTTGGCCGGTCTTCTGACTTATCCCGCCCGGAGCGCCTTCCCATGCCCCTCGGGGGGCACAGTGGCCTGATTGCTTCGGGTTGTTGAGGGAATCACAGCAGCGGGTCTGTGCAGGATTCTCACCTGCTTCCCATGGCGGCTACGTGGGCCGTCTGTCCAAAACGTGGCGCAAAGATAGCCATATTTTCTTTAATCCCAAANATTGCGCCGNTTTTTTGCAAAAAAAAACTGTGGTTTAAGCGACCGACAGGTCACCTAAACCACAGAGGGCTTTCTTGTCAATAAGAGCCGGCTGATTATTCAGCTGCGGGAGCTTCAGTCTCAGCTTCAACAGCNTCGGCCTGAGCCTCAGCTTCGGCAGCGGCCTTTTCAGCGCGCTTTTTAGCCACGATTTCGGCTTTAGCTTTGTTTTTAGCCTGCTCGTCGGCGAGACGCTCCTTGAGGGCGATCTCTTTCTTGTCGGCCATCGAAGCCTTGAGGGCATCGATAGAAGCCTGCTTTTTCTGCTTCCAGGCCTCGAAACGACGCTGAGCTTCAGCCTCGTCAAATGCGCCCTTCTTCACGCCGCCCTGAAGGTGTTTCATCAGGAGCACGCCTTCGTTTGAAAGGATAGTGCGCACGGTGTCGGTGGGGATAGCTCCGCAATTGAGCCAGTAGAGGGCTCTCTCAAAGTTTACATTGATGGTTGCGGGGTTGGTGTTGGGGTTATATGACCCGATTCTTTCAATAAACTTACCATCGCGTGGTGCCCTGCTGTCGGCAATCACGATAGGATAGAACGCATAGTTCTTACGACCATGACGCTGCAGACGAATTTTTGTTGCCATTAAATTGGTTTTTAGTAATTAGGGTGTTTGTATTGATATTGCTATTCTCGATAGCGGCTGCAAAGATAAGCATTTTTTTTTAGCCGGCCAAATTTCTCAGAGATCTCAGAGGTCTCTGAGAGCTCAGAGGGCTCTGAGAAGTCGGGATTAATCNGGATTAATCNNGATTAATCNNGATTNATCNCGATNTCANAGGATCATCACCAGGCTGAGGGTGANNCCCTCGGGGCCGGCGGCNGGGAGCAGCGACACCCCCTCNANCTGTCTCTTGCCCACGGCTCCCCCCTCGGCTTTGCGGCGGTCGAGGCCAAACCACCGGCGCTCGACCGGCAGAAGCCACAGGGCGGCGCGCGCCGCGAGAATTCCGGTGCCGGCGCCCGCCACAACGTCGGTCATCCAATGGCGGCGGTTGCGTATGCGCAGATAGCCGGTGAGCGACGCCATGCAATAGGCGCCCGTGCCCCACCACGGCCCGTAGAACTGTCGCGTCAGCTCGGCGCCGGCAAAGGCAAGGGCTGTGTGGCCCGAGGGAAAGCTGTGGTTGTCGCTCAGGTCGGGGCGCTCGCGTCTCACGCTTCTCTTCACCGGCTGCACCACCGCTTCGAGCAATATCGCCGAGGTGGCTGTGGCGAGCAGGCGGTCGCTCATCGGGGCGTTACACTCCGCTCCCAGCGGCGCGAGAAACAGCTCGGCGGCATAGGGCACGAACTGGGTCACCTCGTCGATTTTCCAGCGGTGGCGCGCTCCGACGGCGCGGGTAATCTCGGGGTCGANATGCTTGCCCCAGCCGGTAAAAGCCCCCACGCTNCCGGCGGTCATGAGCGTGAGCGGCACGATGAGCTGCCGCGCCTTGGGGCGATACTCAAAAGCGGCGGGAATAGAGTCATTGCCTCCCGCTAATGACGCGGCAGAAGCTGCGGGCGCGAAAACCGTGCCGGCAACTCCTGCTGTGAGCATTATCAGGGCAACAACATGTCTCAGCATGGAGAAACTCATGGTTGTCGCTCTATTGACGGGGGATTGTTTACTTGGTCAGCGAAGCGATTACTTCTTTGATGCGGTCGGCGAGAGCCTCGGCCTCTTCCATGGTCGAAGCCTCCGAATAGATGCGGATGATGGGCTCGGTGTTGCTCTTGCGCAGGTGAACCCACGAATCCTTGAAGTCGATCTTCACGCCGTCGATGTCGGTGATCTTCTCGCCGGCAAATTTCTCTTTCACGGCCACGAGGATAGCGTCGACGTCGATGTCGGGAGTGAGTTCGATTTTGTTTTTGGCGATGCTGTAGGCGGGATAGGTTTTCTTGAGCTCGCTCACCTTCTTGCCGCTCTTGGCGAGGAGGGTGAGGAAGAGAGCCACGCCCACGAGAGCGTCGCGGCCATAGTGGGCTTCGGGATAGATCACTCCGCCGTTGCCTTCGCCGCCGATCACTGCGCCGGTCTTCTTCATCAGGGTGGTCACGTTGACCTCACCCACGGCTGAGGCGCTGTAGCTGCAGCCGTGACGCTCGGTCACGTCGCGGAGGGCGCGTGATGAGCTGAGGTTGCTCACTGTCGAGCCGGGGGTGTTGGCAAGCACATAGTCGGCAATCGACACGAGGGTGTATTCCTCGACAAACATCTCACCGTTTTCCATCACGATGGCCAGACGGTCAACGTCGGGGTCAACCACAAAGCCTACATCGGCCACGCCTTTGGCCATGAGGTCGGAAATCTGGGTAAGGTTCTGGGGAATGGGCTCGGGGGTGTGGGCAAACTTGCCGGTAGCNTCNCAGTTGNGCTCTATTACGTTTTTCACGNCGAGGGCGCGGAGCNGGCGGGGAATCACCACGCCGCCCACCGAGTTGACGGCATCGACAGCCACCGTGAAGTTGGCTTTGGCGATAGCCTCGGTGTCAACGAGCTTGAGGGCGAGCACCTGGTCGATGTGACGGCGGTCGTAGGTGGTGTTGATATACTCATGTCCGAGATTGTCGACCTCGGCAAAGCTATAGCTTTCGTCGGCGGCTATGCGGAGCACCTCCTTGCCCTGGGCGTCGTTGAGAAACTCACCGTCCTGGTTGAGGAGCTTGAGGGCGTTCCACTGCTTGGGGTTGTGGCTGGCGGTGATGATGATGCCGCCGCAGGCGCCTTCGCCGGTCACGGCTATCTCGGTGGTGGGAGTCGAGGCGAGGCCGATGTTAACCACGTCAAAACCCATGCCGCAGAGTGTCGAGACAACGATGCCGCTCACCATTTCGCCGCTGAGACGGGCGTCGCGACCCACCACGATTACATTTGAGGTGCGGGTGGTGTTCTTGCGGATGAAAGTGGCATAGGCCGCTGTAAATTTCACGATGTCGAGAGGTGAGAGGCCGTCGCCGGGAACACCGCCGATTGTGCCTCTTATGCCTGAGATTGACTTGATAAGTGACATGATATTCGATTATATTGTTTGGGTTGTTGAATTTCGGTCTCTGCTCCCGTCAGATTTTGCCGGGAAAGTAGCGCACGTTGTAGAGGAACGGCTGCACATAGCTCTGCTCGCTGGTGATGCCATATTCGGCCTTGATCACGATGTTGACCACGCTGTTGAGCGGCAGGTAGCGCAGCGGCATCTGCAGGCCATAGCCCCAGGCGCTCGAGCTCGGAAGGGTGAAGTTGTTATATCTGAAGCTCTCGGCGGCATAGCCGGCATTGTCGTTGCCCTCCTCGGGCTCCCAGTCGTCGGCGCCTCTCTCATAGGTGGAGATGCTCCAGCGCAGGTAGCGGAAGTAGACAAGCTGATTATCCTCAGCCTTGGGGCCGTAGCCGGGATTGATTACCTGCATGAACACGTTGCCCTCGGCGTCGAGCATATAATAGGGGGCGTCTTCGCCACACTCAAACACCGTGTCGGCCGGTATCTCGGCTATCACGCGGTGATCGCTCAGAAAGGTGTTGACATTCTTGCTCTCTTTGTTGAGCAGGTCGGTATAGCTGGTGTCGTCGCTGCAGCCGGTTGTGGCGGCGCCGAGACATATCAGCATCAGGGTTGTGATTACTCCGCAGAGTTGCGGCAGGCGGTTGTTGAGTATCTTCATTTTTGGTAGTTATTGTCGTTTACCCTCGGCAGATCCGCGGGAAGGAGATGGCGGTTGAGGCTCATCACCTCTTTGATTTTCTTGATAGCGTCGGTGAGGGTGGAGTTGTGTATCTCTCCGCCGGCGGCATTCACGTGGCCGCCCCCTCCGAAACAGGTGTGGCAGATTTCATTGACGGCAAAGTCGCCCTGCGAGCGCATCGACACCTTGATAAATCCAGGCTCATCTTCGCGCAAAAACACGCTCCACACCACTCCGGGTATGGCAAGCGGCTGGTTAACAAGCCCTTCGGTGTCGCCTCTCACATAGCCGTGAGTCTTAAGGTCGTCGCTGCCGAGCCACAATATCGCGCCGTGGAGGTCGCTCATCAGCTCCATGTTTGAGCTCAGGGCATGGCCGCAGAGCCTCAGCCGCGAGGCCGAACTGACATTCCACACCTTTTTATATATATCATCTTTGTCGATGCCCTTTTCGAGCAGCGAGGCTATGATGTGATAGAGGCGCGGATTGTTGGAGTTGTAGGAGAAATTGCCGGTGTCGGTCATCATGCCGCAATATATGTCGGTAGCGCCCTCGGTGTCAAGGTGTTCCATCAGCCCGGCGGCTTCGATCAGCTCATAGAGCAATTCGCAGGTGCTCGAGCTTGCGGGTGAGCTGAACATCAGGTCACACCTTATGTCGGGCCCCTCGTGGTGGTCGATCACTATGCGGGGCGCCGCCGAGGCCTCCACCAGGGGAGCCACACGGTCAATGCGCCTCAGGTCGTTGAGGTCGAGCAACACTATCAGGTCGGCAGCCGAGATGAAATATTGGGCGGCTTCGGTCTTGTGGCTCGCCACGAGTATCTCGCGGGCGTGGGGCAGCTTCATGAGCGACTTCTGAGGCGCGTCGGGGGTTATGACACACACATGCTTGCCCAAGTTGCTCAGAATGTTGGCCAGCGCGAGGCTCGACCCTACCGCATCGCCGTCGGGCGCCTGATGACACAACACCACGACCCGGTTGCTGCCCTCTATCATAGATTTCAGCTTGCGGATGTCGGCGGGGTCGGCGTTCTGACTTGTTATGCGATTCATGGGTTGGATGTTTCCGACGGTTATATTTTGCAAAGTTAGTAAATTCTTTGCGCTTCAGCCAAATTTTTCCACTCTAATGAATATAGTTAAAATTTTAACACAAAAATTTAATTCCGTTTGCAAAAAAAATTGTAATTTTGGCCANTNGTCATGCTCATCTGACATNTGCCGGAGGGGCTGACCGCGTTTCAGAATATTTATTTATCATTAATTTCAATAAACNNTCAATCAACCATGAAAAGAGTNTCACTCTATTTGTCAATGCTTTTGGCAGCGGTGTTCAGCCTTTCGGCCGTCACTCCCGTCAAAACCTCGACAGCAGATGATCCCATTTGGTACACCATCGCCAACCCCCGTTATAACGGCGGTCAGATCAACGAGGTCGGTGGTGCCCTTACCAAAACTGCGGGATTTACCACAGGTTCGTTCTGGCGCTTTGAAACCGTAGGCGACGAAGCTCCCAACGCTGTCTATATCATCAACTATGAGACAGGTGACTATCTCTATCATCCCAACAGTGGCAATGCCGCTAACGTCAGCGTGACTTCCACCCCCTCTTCTTCTAATTACTGGTATCTCATCGAGCAGCCCAATTGGGGTGTAACCGGTTGGATTATCTCTGTAGTCGGAAGCAACACNNNNACNGAACNTGTCTTGACGCTTCAAACGCCGGTNCTGTNTTCTCNGNCGGCTGGNAC
>WFLX010017079.1_pt1 | contig 10246 bp, 6 predicted proteins | sample 4967041 | NCBI WGS metagenome assembly WFLX01 (sample SAMN12857096, study PRJNA449069) | gut metagenome | isolation source: stool from male and female vole | host: Microtus ochrogaster | place: USA:Florida | collected 2017
GAACTAAATGCTTATGGCACGCTTTCCATCGCGTCGTTGTCGGTAGAGGCCGGTAACTACCATTCAGGGCGCAGTGTGTGCGGGGCGATCGGAAGTGAGGCGTGGCGGCGCGGTGAGTGGATCTGGGAGGCGGATTCATTCGTTCAGGAGAGATATACCGGCATGTTCGGCAAATTCACCACACTCAACAATATCAAATATGCGTTTTACCGCACTCACTATGTAAATAACGACGACAAGCAGGTAAAAATTGACAATCTTTACCGACAGAAAGAAATATATCTGTCGTCGGCCAACGAATATGAAGTCACAGAGTTCTGGAGTGTGTCGGCCGGCTACGATTTTATGTGGAATGCGCTCGACGCCGATGTTTACGGTTTTGTCAAACCCGACAGATTCTCACATTTCCTATCGGTTGCCACTGCCTTTACGTTCGACAGGGTGCAGCTTCAAGGGAGCGCCTTAGGCACGTTCATTCACGACAACATCCGCGGTCAGAAATCGCCTGACGATAAACGCGTCCTATCCCCAGCCCTATTCCTGAATTTCAATCCGTTGCACAACAAAGACTTTTCGCTTCGCGCGTTCTGCAAACAATCTTTCAGAATGCCAACGTTCAACGACCTTTATTATGCCGACATGGGCAATTCGCAACTTTCGCCGGAACGCGTAACTCAATATAATTTAGGTCTGCTCTATGACCACACGTCGCAAACTAATACCATTTCCGCGGCAAGAGTCAGCGCCGATGTGTACTATAATCGGGTCAAAGACAAGATTATAGCCTATCCCAAGGGCCAGCAGTTCAGGTGGACAATGCTCAATCTCGGGCTCGTCGACATCAGAGGAATAGACGTTACCGGCCTGCTTACTGTAAAGGCTGTTCGCGATTTATTCATTACAATCAGAGGACAATATACTTTCCAGCGGGCAATTGACATTACTAATCCCGCCGATAATTATTACAGGCATCAGATTCCTTATATCCCTCGCCATTCAGGCTCGGCAGTAGTCAATATAGAATGGAAAGGCTGGAATCTCAATTATTCGTGGATATACGTTGGCGAGCGCTATAACCAGCAGGAAAATATCAGATATAATTATACCCAGCCCTGGTATACTTCAGATATTTCGTTTAACAAGGCATTCAGAATCCGCAATATACGCTTGAAGGGACTCATCGAAGTAAATAACCTGCTTAGCCAGGATTATGACGTGATTCTCAACTATCCTATGCCCAAAAGAAATTATAGGTTCTCAATAACCGTTGAAATATGAATAAATATCAGTTTTTCTTATATTTTCTGCCGCTCCTGATGGTCGCCACAAGTTGTCGTGATGACGAACTTGTGGTGCCTACGGAGTATGAGATCATAGGTGATGAAAACCGAACAGGAAGTGTCAGAGGGTTTTATCTCGTCAACGAGGGAAACATGGGCTCTAACAAGTGTACGCTCGACTTCTACGATTATCATACCGGACTATATTCACGCAATATCTATGCCGAACGAAACCCCAAAGTAGTCAAGGAGCTGGGCGACGTTGGTAACGATATAGGCATATATGGCAGCAAACTGTATGTTGTGGTTAACTGTTCGCATAAGGTAGAAGTGCTTGATGCCTATACGGGGATTAGACTTGGCCAGGTCGATATTCCGAATTGCCGCTATATTCGGTTCCACAGAGGCAAGGCCTACGTAAGTTCTTACGTTGGCCCGGTGCTTATCGACCCTGCCGCGCCCAAAGGGGCGGTTTATGAGGTAGACACCCTCTCGCTGTCAATCACGCGGAAAGTAACAGTTGGATATCAGCCGGAAGAAATGGAGATTGTTGATGACTATATGTATGTTGCCAACTCCGGCGGCTATAGGGCTCCGAATTATGATAATACGGTTTCCGTTATCCAGATGATAGATTTCAAGCAGGTGCAGCAGATTCCNNTCGGCATNAANCTTCATNGGCTGAAGAAAGATAAATACGGCAAACTNTGGGTAACCTCAAGAGGCGANTATCAATCCCGACCGTCGAGGCTCTACGTAATGGAGAAAAAGCCGGGGTTCAANCAAATGACCGTTACNGACACTATTCCGGTTGCATGTTCCAACATGGCGTTCTTTGGCGATTACATGTATTTCTACGCAACCGAGTGGAATAACTATGCAGCGTCAAACACAATAACATACGGCATTATCGACATCCGCACCAAGCGGGTAGTTTCCAATAATTTCATTACCGACGGCACGGAAAAAGAGATTACCATTCCATACGGAATTGCCGTTCACCCCGAAACAGGCGATATTTTCATCACCGACGCCAAAAACTATGTGTCGTCGGGTACTCTCTATTGCTTTTCGGCCAACGGACAGAAGAAATGGAGCGTCAGAACCGGCGATATTCCGGCCCATATAGCATTCTTAAAGAAATGAATAAGCATTGCGTAATATTACTGACATTGCTGTTGCTGACAGCATGTAAACAGGAAATACCGGTAGTGAACCTCGGTATTGATGATACATACATAATTCAACGGATGTCGAAGCTACGGCTTGAGTCAGCACTGACCGGCCAGAGTTACCGATGGGCGGTTAACGGCAAAACCGTTTCAACTGACCGCACTTATATCTTTTTAGCTCTTGCCGAGGGTGTTTATAATCTTTCGTTCGACATAGTGGATGATTCAACGCCTTACCATCACGACTTTACAATTACCGTAATTCATGAAGAAGTAGAATTTTCACCCTATATCGCCAAGGTATATGAATATTGCCCCGCCCCCGGGCAGTTCATTAACGAAATGCCTCGATATGAGAAAGGCGACACATATGCTACCATGCTTCAAAAAGTTGAAGAGTCAATTTCAGGCACCAACGATATTATGATATCGTTAGGCGGCTACGGAGGATACGTAACCATCGGGTTTGACCATACAGTAATCAACGTGCCGGGCCAAAAAGATTTCCGAATCTGGGGAAACTGCTTTTACGAGGCTACAGAACCAGAGAAGAAAGGAGGCTCCGCCGAGCCGGGCATTGTTATGGTCAGCTACGACACGAACTGCAACGGTATTCCCGACGATGAGTGGTATGAACTGGCAGGAAGCGAATACCAAAGCCCGCTAACTAAACATAATTACACAATAACATACTCCAAACCTGCCTTTGACCGCAAGCCGCATAGCGATGATACCGGCTTCCTGACCGACACTGAATATATACCATGGTCAGATTCAGAGGGCGCCGTGGGTTATATTCCTAAAAACAGTTTCCATAATCAGGAATATTGGCCGCAATGGCTATCGGCGGACCAACTGACATTTAAGGGTTCGCTNTTGGCGCCTAACGGCATTGACCGCTCGGGNACCGGACGCTACTATGTGCTTTACTCCTACGATTGGGGCTACGTTGACAATCACCCGAACGAGTATGCCGANCTCAACAGCTTCGACATCGNCAATGCAGTTGANTCATGNGGACGGCCTGTAATTCTTCCGGGAGTTGACTTTATCAGNGTCTACACGGCTTTGAACCAATATTGCGGATGGCTCGGAGAAACATCCACCGAAATCTCGCGTGCACAAGANCTTCACATTTCACTNTATTAAACCNTCGAATACAAATCATTCACACTAATTTATTTATCTAATGAAAAAGCGATTNTATTATCTGTTAGCATTGGGTGCCGTGCTTTCACTACCGGAATCTGCNTTTGCAGGCGAACCGGTTGTTCAAGGTATTCCCTACCTGTCTACACTTACTCAACCCGGGCGCAACGTTCGTTCCGTTACTCCACTTTCGGATTTTATTATGCCTGACCCTGGCAGCGCCGGAGGTGACATTGGCACTTTTACCCTCGACAGCATCAAGAACTGGAGCGGCGAAGGGCCGAAACGCGCCGGCCTCGTTATTCAATGGAATACCGGCCGCGACCATTATGCACTGGCTTTCGGCTATCGGTTCGACGGCTCTCCGACTGGCATAGACATGCTTCGCTGCGTTGTTGAGAATAACCCGCAACTCTACGGCCTGTTTCAGCGCACTAACGTTTCGTCGGGCAACGAGAAGTTCGGCTACACCATCAACGGTCTTGGCTGGGATGCAAACTGCTCGGGTGTGCCTGTAACTATTATTGACACCGGCAACGGAGATGAAGCTTATACTTCCACTTCGGGTTTCTTTGATCATCCGCGCGGATGCAGCGAAAGCGTAAGTTACCCCGACTATGACTATGACAACTGGATTTCGGCCGATCCCGAAGACTATTGGCAGGCCGGCTGGTATGTAGGCTATTGGAGCTACTGGCTAAAAGATGGCAATGGAGGTTTCACCTACTCCGGAGTCGGTGCTTCCGGCCGAACACTAAGCGACGGCTCATGGGACGGCTGGAACTATTGCCCGGATATGATGAGCCGCGAATGGATGCCTGTCATAGCCGTGCCGTCGCTCATTCCGGAAGGATTNACCGAAATATTTACTGTAAACGGNATAACCTACAAACTCAAGGATNCGTCGAACGCNCAGGTTATCCGNGGNNNGGAACCNTACGGCGGCGAAATTACTATTCCTAATTCGGTAACTACTGCCGACGGTACGTTCGCAGTAACATCAATCGGTTCAGAGGCATTTGCCGGTGCTGAAATCACTGCTGTTAGCATACCAAATTCAATAAACTCAATCGGTAAAAAGGCCTTTGCTAATTCGGGATTAACGCAAATTGCACTTCCTGAGAGCATACTTGAGCTCAAAGACAGCGCTTTCTTCGGTTGCTCGAAACTAACAGATGTAAATATCCCCGCCAAGCTCACTGAAATTCCGGTCGGAGCATTTGCCGAGACTGCAATCAGCAAGCTTAACCTGCCCTCGTCGGTGTCTATAGTTCAAAGCGGAGCCTTTAAGGGATGCCGTTCGCTTACGGAAATTGTTATACCTGAAGAGTTGACTCAACTTTCGTCGGAATCATTTGCAAATTGCGATGCCGTTACCAAAGTCAGCGTTTCNGCTACATTGCCATTGACAATCTCGGAAAGTGTATTTTCCGATGCGGCATACGCCAATGCGACTCTCTTTGTTCCCGATGGTTTCGAAAACGGATATCTCGCAGCTGCGGGCTGGAAAAACTTCGTGCACATATCCACTCAGATTCTTCCGGTAAATGTAGGCGACAAATTTCTGATAAACGGAATACCGATGCGCATAACATCCGTAAATCCCAACACTGCGACTGTTACCTACAATCACTTCAAAGGCAGCTTCCGTGAAACAGCCGTACAAACGGCAAACCGCAAGCTCTCCGGTGAACTGATTATCCCTGAACAGATAACATATATGGGCCAAAACTTTGACGTTAACGAAATTCAACCATACGCATTCCATGGTGCAAGCTCGGTTACCAAGGTTGTGCTTCCGGCAAACATCAAGGGGTTCGGACCACACATTTTTGACGGTTGCTATAACCTGACATCGGTTACCCTTCCCGACGCAATTACTGTCATTCCCGATGCCGCATTCAGCGGTTGCTCAAAATTGACCGAAATCGTTAACATGCCACAAGCGGTTGACACCATCGGCGAATCCGCCTTCTACGGATGCTCGAAAATCACCGAATTTCCATTTATCACCAAAGGGCTCAAAGTGATTGGTAGAACAGCATTTAATAACAGTGGCTTAACGTCTATTTCGATTCCCGCTTCGGTTGATTCAATCGGCTATCAGGCCTTCGGCTATACTAAAATCGCCTCTATTACTATCCCCGAAAGCGTTACGAAACTTGGTCAAAACCTGTTCTATCAGTGCTCTCAGTTAACCGAAGCATCGCTCCCTTCATCGCTGACTGAAATCCCGAAAGGAACGTTCCAGAATTGCAAAGTGTTGGCAACCTTCGAAATTCCCGAAGGAGTAACCATCATTGACGACAACGCTTTCTATGGCTGCTCAAAGCTTGCTTCCATCAACCTACCCAATGTTCTTGAAGTCATAGGCAAGGACGCATTCCGTTCAGCCACTTCCCTGACTGAGGTTTCGCTTCCAGAAACTCTGAAAATCATTGGCGACAACGCCTTCTACAGTTGTAAACTCACCTCCCTGCAGATTCCCGCCGAAGTTGATTCGATCGGCAAGAATGCTTTCTATGGCGGTGCGTTCACCGAGGTGACCTATCCTGCCAACGTTACACGCACAGGCGGCTACACCTTTGCCGGCTGCGCATCGCTTACTTCGGTAACTTTCCCCGACAATCTGGTTGCGATTCCCGACGGTTTATTTAAAGATTGTAAGAACCTGCCGTCAATCAACATTCCGCAATCGTGTACAAGCATCGGCAATGAAACTTTCAGCGGCTGCACGGCACTCAATATTTCCATTCCCGAGCAGATTGAAATCATCGGCCGTCGCGCCTTTTACGGCTGTAAGGCCATCGAAACTATGTCAATTCCCGCGACAGTTGATTCAATCGGCAACGAAATCTTTTCGGGATGCACGAATTTGCGCGAGGTATCTTTGCCTGATGGAATTCATGCGATACCCGCAAACATGTTCTATAACTGCTCTGCGCTTGAGAAAGTAAATCTCGGAGCTGAAATTACTTCGATTGGTAACTACGCCTTTTACGGCTGCACGGCGCTCGACCTGTCGCTGCCCTGTGGGCTGGAAGAAATCGGCTCATATGCCTTTACCAACTGCAAATTGATGAAAGAGTTTAACCTGCCGGAGACTGTGAAAGTCATAGGTGGCAGCGCATTCCAGGGATGCACTGCCCTGCCCGATACTGTTTTGATTCCCGAGAGTGTAACTTCGCTTGGCGGGGCTGTTTTTCAAGGCACGAATCTTACAACGATATATGTTTGCGACCCGCTGACTACGGCGGCGTTTGACTATACATTCCGCACCGTAAGCAGTTGGAGCAACCCGGTTTATTGCGACGTTGTTGTTCCCTTTGCATATTCCGACAAATGCAAGGAGTTGACCGGCTATATGAACGCCAAAACGCTGACGGAGCCGGAACTGAATGACGTTGAGTTTACTCTTATTCCTGAAGTCTCCGATGTAACCACTGCCATAATCACGGCAGACATAGCCCCCGATTTTGGCGCTGTTCTACCCGAAAGATTCCTGACTGCCTGCGGTAAAGGATTTGACGAAAATGCTAAGGTTGAGCTCGTTTACTCGTTGGTAAAAAATGCCGGTTCTTATGTAATCAGAAAGGCCGAGGAAGAAAACAAAGTTGAGGCTATAATGAACGCCGACGGTCACTATGAGGCCGCGCTCGAAAATCTCAATCCCGGTTCTGATTATGCCTATAAATGGAGAGTAACTGCCGGCAATAAGGTTATCGAGTCTGAGCCTCGTTATCTCACAACGCTCTCCGGCGATCAGCCTGATGGCATTGTTGAGATTCTTGAGCCGGCAGTTCCGGTTGACGTATACGCCATCAACGGGCAGTATATCGGCCGTTACGACTCTATCTCCGACTTTAACCTTAAAGGCATCTACATCGTTCGGCAGGGCACTACAGTAATCAAACTATCCGTAAAATGATTAAGCACAATCTATTGACACTCATGGCCGTTATCGGACTCAGCGCTTATGCTGAGCCCGATAACTCCAACTCAATACTCTTTGTTAACGAAGATTGGTACGGCCACCAAAATTCCACCATTAACATTCTGAGGCCTGACGAGCCGAACGGAGAATACTGGTCATNTCGGGTTATCCAAGAAGAGAATCCCGGCAAGGAACTCGGTTGCACCAACCAGTTCGGGGCGATTTTCGGCGGTCGTTTATATTTGATAGCGAAACAAGACAAGGACCCCGGAGCCGACATTGTCGGAGGCAGAATAACTATTGCCGATGCCCACACGTATAAAATCATCAGTCAGTTGCGCCAAATAGACCCGTCGGGAGCACAATGCGACGGCAGGGCATTTCTCGGCATTGACAAGCACAAAGGCTACGTTTCGTCGAGCAACGGCATCTGGGTGCTGAATCTCAACAATCTTACCATTACCGGACAGGTTAAGGGAACAGCCAACCCCAATGCCGGGCAAGGAAATGACCGACCGGCGTCTGACCCAAGCGGCTCGCTCTATCTGGGCCAATGCGGCACAATGGTCTTGGCTGCAAGTAAGGTGTTTGCAGTGCATCAACAGTACGGCGTACTGGTAATTGACCCCGAAAGCGATTCGGTTATTGATGTGCTCGACATGAAGTGGGTAGCTGCAGCTATTGAGGAACTTACCGGCGAATCTCCTGCAAAGCTGCCCGGTGTAGGGTCAACTATCGTTAGAAGTAAAGACGGCATGCTGTGGCACTCGCTTTCAGCCGATGACCAGGGCCTCGGAAGCGTGTTGCCCTATATTGTCAGAATAGATCCGTCAACTCTTCAGCGTGAACTGGTTGCAATAGGCGGAGAAGACATTTATGCCCCCGGAAACTCATGGTATGCGTGGACTCCCGACCCATTCTGTGCGTCGGCCAATAACAACGAACTCTATTGGTGCGGTGGTTCAAACCGTTGGTTCTCACACCAGACCATCTATAGGTTCAATACCGACAGTCTAACGACCGAAATATTCGCGGACATGCGCGATGATTCCGGGCTTTGGAAAGTATATGGCTGTTCCATGGGCATTGATCCGGAGTCGAATGAAATCTACGCATCGCTTTACCATGACTTTCAAGACCCTACATATATTGTGCGCAGGTTTTCCCCCGAAGGCGAAGCCGTTCATGATTATCCGATGATTTCACATTACTGGTTTCCGTCGCATCCGATATTTCTCAATCGCGCCGATTTGTCAGACATAACTCAAATTAGGTATTCCGACGAAAACAACGGTTATTATGACTTAACCGGTCGCTATCTCGGAGCTACTCCACCACCCGGTCCTATATTCGTAATCAAGCGCAGGGCCAATAAAGTTGAAAAGCTACTGATTCGCTGAATAAAACGTGCAGCTCCATATCGGGGACTGCACTTTTTTTAGTTACTTTTGTAACAAATCGGTCGTTTGTTCCGTCTATTAAATGTGAACGCAAAAGAATTCAATGAACTGATGACTCATGTTGGCCGGCGAATGATGCTTGCCGCCATAAGAGTGACTGAATCGGAAGCCGATGCTGCCGATGCAGTTCAGGAGGCAATGATCCGTTTATGGCAGCATCGCGCGGAGTTAGCCGACGCGGAGAATCAGGTTGCATACGCAAGCACAGCTGCCCGCCGCTGCGCCTTAGACATCGTTAGGTCGCGTCATCACGAAGTCTCTGTCGCCGACACCGACGTCACTAACGCACCGGTTGATGCAATCGATGCCCGCGACAGCCTTGCTCACCTTTTGCGACTGATTGATTCCCTACCCTCACCTCAGCGCGANGTGCTGACCCTCCGCCACATCGAAGGCCTGGAAATCGNCGAAATTCAACAACAGTTAAACCTTTCGGCAGGAAACATCCGCGTTATTCTGAGTCGCGGACGCGCAGCCCTCAGAAAACAATTTGAAATATGATTAACGAACTGCTTGAAAAATTCTATAACGGCGAAACNACTCAAAAAGAGGAGCAACAGTTGCTTGACCTTTTGGAAAATAATTTCGATTCAGCCCACGAAGCNGACCTCAAGTTGCTGCGCTCGCTCAACGCGCCTATGCCNGACTTTAATGAAATGGCCCTCAAGGCATCGGGGATGAACTCCGGAATTAAACCGCGCAGGCTCCAATGGCTGTTACGGCTTGAGGCCGCCGCGGCTGCAATCATTATGGTTGTCGCAGCCGGCAGCTACTTGTTTGGTCCGACATACGCAGTTAAAAATCAGCGGGAACTGACTGTCGATGAAGCCCGCGAACAAACAATATTCGCCATTACAGCCCTGTCTAACGGAGTTAATCGTGGCTTTGATTCACTTGAAAAACTAAATAACCTATAAGATTATGAAGAAAATAATTCTATTATTTCTGCTATCGGTCGTTACATCATTCGGAGCCTGGGCTCAAAGTGAAAGCTTTTACGATGCTTGCCGGTCTGATAATGATCTCGAAACCGTTTATATCGGCAGCGCGATGCTCCGTATGGTCAAAACCCCCGGNNTGAAAGTCAACGATATGGATTTCAATAAGGTCGTCAGCATAATTGACAATATTAGAATCGTAACGGCCGAGAANAAAAAAGGAATTAAAAAACTCAATGAATTGACGTCCATGTTTAGCCATAAAAATGGCTATGAGATAATGCTCGAAAGTACCGAACAAGGCGAACAGGTT
>WFLX010313972.1_pt1 | contig 10241 bp, 10 predicted proteins | sample 4967041 | NCBI WGS metagenome assembly WFLX01 (sample SAMN12857096, study PRJNA449069) | gut metagenome | isolation source: stool from male and female vole | host: Microtus ochrogaster | place: USA:Florida | collected 2017
TATTATGATTTATACGGTGACCTTTAATCCCTCGCTGGATTACTACGTACAAGTGAATAATATCAAAAGCGGAATGGTAAACCGCACCTCCGCCGAAAGGCTTGCCGTTGGCGGCAAGGGGCTGAACGTTTCGCTCGCCCTTCAGAACATGNGCAACGNAACGCTTGCGCTCGGTTTCGTCGCGGGNTTTACANGCGCGGCTATACGCGACAAGGTCACCAAACTCGGTTTAAATCACGACTTTATCGAAGTCGACGGTCAAAGCCGTATAAACGTAAAGATAAAGAGCAATACCGAAACGGATATAAACGGCGTCGGCGCGAAAATTTCGGAAGAGGACGTTGACAANCTTGTAAAAAAGCTCAAACGGCTTTTACGCGAGGGCGACTGGCTTATTGTCAGCGGAAGCGTGCCTGCGACGCTGGACGAAAACGCGTACGCAAACCTTTTCAAGGCGCTGAAAAACAAGCGCGGAATAAACTTCGTTGTGGACGCGTGCGGAAAGCTGCTTACTAACACTTTGCAGTACAAGCCCTTCCTCATTAAACCCAACGTCTACGAAATGTGCGAAATTTTCAACCTCACCTCCATTCCCGATTTAGAGGGCATTTACGCCTGCGCGAGAAAGCTGCAGGACATGGGCGCGAGAAACGTAATAATTTCAATGGGCAACGCCGGAGCCGCGATGGTTTCCGAAACGCGCCAGTCCATTTACGTACGCGCGGCGAGGGGTCAGCTTGTGAACTCGGTCGGAGCGGGCGACTCGATGATTGCCGGCTTTATACACGAATATTTAAAATCGGGCAACTACTTCTCCTCTCTGAACTACGCTACCGCGGCGGGAAGCGCGTGCGCGTTCACCAAAAACCTCGCCACCAAAGAACAGATTGAATATATAGAGTCTTTGATGCTATAAATGTTCACAAAATTGTCACGCTATTCTGCGCGTGACAATTTTCGTGATTAAGGGCTTCTCGCCCTCTGCGCGCAATCTTATGAGCAAACAAATATATAATTGCGCGCATTCACCTCGCCGAGGCGCAGGTATGCGCAAATAAGGCGCGCTGCGCAAAAACGCGGTTTTGCTTGCGCCGTTAATTTTATTATGACAGAACTTTTTTAACCGAAAACTGCGGTCTTTACGAAAAGCTTTAAACTCTTTTAAAGCAGCGGCTTGCCGCGCCGTTTGAAATTAAAAAAATTTAACCCGAGGTTTTGACCCGGGTTTTTTATTTTATTCTATTGCCTTATCCCGCCTTTTCTGCTATAATGAAATTATGAAAGTATTCGTTATAGCAATGCAAAAAGAGGCGCAGCCTATCTTGGACAAACTTACTGGTTTAACCGTACGTACGGCGTGCGGTAAGCAGGTTTACGAAGGCGCGCTGTTCGGAAACAAGGTCGGCGTAGTCGTCTGCGGCGTGGGCAAGGTAAACGCGGCTTGCGGCGCGCAGTACGCGGTTGACTGTATGGGCGCGGACGAAATAATAAATATAGGCGTTGCCGGCGGACTTAACGACGGCGTTAAAGTCGGCGGAATTTACTGCATTTCCGCGGCGGTACAGTACGACTTTGATTTATCGCAGTTAAACGGCACGGCTATCGGCACGCTTGACGAGTGTAAGGAAAACTATCTGCCTTTAAAGCGCGGCGGCTATCCCGAAAGAAAACTTGCCACGGGCGACAGATTCAACGACAGCAGGGACGACTACAAACTTCTGACCGAAGTTCTCTGCGCCGATATACGCGATATGGAATGCGCCGCTATTGCGCAGGTCTGCATGCACGCGAATATCCCCTTACGCTCGTTTAAAATTATATCCGACCTTGCGGGCAGCGGCTCCACTACCGAGCAGTATTTAAACAACCTTTCCATCTGCTTTAAAACGCTGGACAGTCAGCTTAAAAATATTACGGAAATTATATATGGATAAAATACCTTCGTTTTCAAAAAATCACGACACTCTGCCCGTCGGACTGCACGAATGCGGAACGGCTCACGGCGTTACCACCTTCGATTTAAGGTTTAAAAAGCCCAACGGCGGCGACTATCTTTCGCCCAAAGCCTGCCACACGATAGAGCATATTCTTGCGACAATACTTCGCAACTCGGACAAAAAGGACTGCATAATCTATTTCGGTCCCATGGGTTGCCGCACGGGTTTTTACCTTTTGACGGTAAACCTGAATTTTACGCAAGTACTTGCGCTTTTAAAGGACAGTTTTAAAAAAGCTTTGACCTTTACCGAAATTCCGGGATCAAAACGCGAAGAATGCGGAAACTATCTTGAACACGATTTATGCGACGCGCTTTCGGAGTGCAAAAAATATCTGGAGATTTTAAACGCAATATGAAACCTTTGGGCGGCGGTTGGGACGAGCTTCTCGCTCCCCTCTTTGCCGATGAACAGTATAAAAAAATACGCGAATTCCTCAAAAAGGAATACAGCGAGCGCATAATCTATCCCGATATGTACGACTTGTACAACTGCTTCCGCTATACCCCTTTGAGCGAGGTTAAGGCGGTAATATTGGGACAGGACCCCTACCACGAACCAAATCAGGCGCACGGGCTTTGCTTTTCGGTGAGAAAAGGCGTAGCCCTTCCGCCCTCCCTTCAGAACATCTACAAGGAAATAGAAAGCGATTTGGGGATAAAGGAGCCGCGCTGCGGCGATTTGACCAAGTGGGCGCAAGAGGGCGTACTGCTTCTGAACACGACGCTTACCGTAAGGGAGCATATTGCTAACTCGCACGCAAACTGCGGCTGGGCGTGGTTCACCGACAACGTGATCAAGTTAGTTTCCGAAAACACGCAAAACACCGTGTTCATTCTCTGGGGCGGCAACGCGCGCGGAAAAGTCAGGCTTATTGACCAAAACAAGCATTTGATATTGCAGTGCGCGCACCCTTCGCCCCTTTCGGCTTACAACGGATTTTTCGGCTGCAAGCACTTTTCAAAGACAAACGATTATTTAAAAGCTCACGGCAAAAAGCCCGTTGACTGGGATCTGAACGTATGAAATATATAGTCGTACTGGGCGACGGTATGGCGGACTGGCAAATACCCGAGCTTGAAAACCAAACCTGTCTGGAGGCTGCGAAAACGCCCGTCTTTGACAAGATAGCGCCCCTTTCCGAAGTCGGGCTTTGCAAGACCGTACCCGACGGCTTTAACCCTGCAAGCGACGTTGCGAATATGTCCGTTATGGGCTTTAACCCGAAGCTCTACTACACAGGGCGCTCGCCGTTAGAAGCAGTCGCTATGGGCATCGCGCTGAAAGATACCGACGTGACTTTGCGTTGCAACCTCGTCACCCTGTCGGACGAAGAAAACTTCGACGACAAAACAATGCTGGACTACTCGGCAGGCGAAATTACCACCGCCGAGGCGGAAATACTGATAAACGACCTAAAAAAGGCGCTGGACAGCGGTAAATTCACTCTTCACGCCGGAGTTTCTTACAGACACTGTATGGTCGTAGAAAACGGCGTAACGGGGCATACTCTCACTCCTCCGCACGATATTACGGATAAACCTGTAAAAGGTCATCTGCCCGTGGGCGAATACGGAAAAGTCTACCTTGACTTAATGAAAAAGAGCTACGGAATTTTGCGTAACCACCCCGTAAACATTAAAAGAATTAAAGAGGGCAAGCGGCCTGCAAACTGCATATGGCTTTGGGGCGAGGGAACTAAACCCGCGCTTGAAAACTTTGAAAAAATGCGCGGCTTGAAAGGCGGAGTTATTTCCGCGGTTGACCTTTTAAGGGGAATTGCCGCGCTTGCGGATATGCGCGTTATCGAAGTCGAAGGCATTACCGGCAATTACGATACCAATTTCAAGGGCAAGGCGAACGCCGCGGTTGACGCGCTTTTAAACGGTCTCGATTTCGTGTATATCCATATGGAAGCGCCCGACGAGTGCGGACACCACGGCGATTTCGTGCATAAGGTTTATTCGATAGAGCAAATCGACAAAGTGGTTATCCCCACGCTTATGGAAAAACTTCAAGCCAAGGGCGAGGACTTTACAATGCTGGTAACGCCCGACCACCCCACCCCTTGCGCGTGCAAAACTCACGTTTCCGAACCCGTTCCCTATCTCATATATTCGAGCAAGAAAAACCTCAGCAACGGCGCGGAGCGCTACACCGAGGACGAAGCGTCAAAGACGGGTCGGTACGTTGCCGACGGTCATAAGTTGATNGAAAGACTGCTTTCGGTTAAGTAAGAAAAGCCCCCGCAATATACCATAGCTTAGGCATATTGCGGGGGCAATTGTATTTTTGCGTTACTGTTCAAGCGTTTTTTTCTGCTTTTTGAACTGGTCGTACGTCTGGTCTATCATCTGCTTTTGTGCGGGCGCGGGCTGAACGTAACCGCGGGTTGACATCTGATTCCATAAACAGTACTGGTTTTCCGCAACCGAATTGAGGTGCGTGGAAAAGCCCTTTCTTATACTCTTGGAACTGCCCTCGAACAGTGCGGTCGTGTAGAACGACATAAGCTGTTTTTCACTTTCGAGCAAGTCCAAGATTGCGTCCTTTTCGTTTAACTGAGTGTTGCTCTTCGACGAGTTCATTTTTCTTAACCTACTATTATTGCAAGCAAATCGTTGTATCTCTTCTCGTGGTCGTCGGCAATGCGCGACATAACGCCCGCAAGTTCCACGTCGGTAAGCGAGCGGGAATACGCCCTCGCTTTTTTGCAAATCAGCCCTTCGTACGTGAGGGCGTCGGTTATCATTGTAAGTTCTTTTGAAGTTAACTTTGTCATAAAAATACCTCCGCTCTGGTTATTGCCATACAGCGGAGGTTTATTCTTAAAATTTAAAATTATTTCTTGTCGGGCAGTTCACCGAATATGTCAATCTCGTTTGCGCTGTGCGCCTTGACTGCCTGGATAGAAGATCTGAATCGGCTGCAAGCTCTTATTGCAAATTCAGATAGGATTACAATAACAGCCCACATGTCACCTGATGGCGACGCTGTAGGTTCGTCACTCGGGCTTATGCATGTTATCAAAAGTATGGGTAAAGACGCAAAAGTGGTGGTGCCGGATGATTTTTCCAAACAGCTTTCATTCTTACCGGGAGCCGACAGTATTATAATTTTCTGTAGGAATCTCAATAAAGCCAAAGAGGCCCTGAGTGAGGCTGATCTGATTTTCTGCCTGGATTATAATGATACACCCCGTATCGACCGTATGGCCCCGGATCTAATTGAAGCAAAAGCACCCAAGGTGCTAATTGATCACCATATCGATCCTGCCAACTTTTGCGATATTTTGATTTCATATCCAGAGAAATCATCGACAAGCATGTTACTGTTTCAGGTAATTTCACAACTCGGCCTATATGACATGTTATCAAAAGATGCAGCGACATGTTTGCTTGCCGGTATGATGACTGACACCGGAAATTTCAGTTACAACGCGAATGACCCCGAAATATATGAGATTGTGGCACTCTTACTCAGAAAAGGAGTGGACAGGAATTATCTCAGTAGGATGCTATTCAATATATTCTCCGAGAGTTGTTTGAGAATCAACGGCTATGCCTTGGCAAAGAAGATGCAAATATGGAAAAATGAGAAAGCTGCGCTTATAACCCTTACACGTGATGAACTTAATCGCTTTCATTACAGCAAAGGAGATACGGAAGGATTGGTAAACAAGCCACTCAGTATTCCAGGAATAGTATACAGTGTGTTTCTAAGGGAAGAAGAGCGGTACATAAAAGTATCTATGCGAAGCTTGGGCGACTTTCCGTGTAACGAGATATGTGCCAAGTATTTTAACGGAGGTGGCCATACAAATGCAGCCGGTGGCGAATTTTTCGGATCTATGGAACAAGCAGTGATGGTGTTTAAATCCATCCTCCCGGAAAATAAGCGGTTGTATACAGATAGACACTGACGAAGATATTCAAATATTTACCATGATTTTTCTTTAATAAGTAGAAAACCTGATCACATTCACTATTATTAATGTTGAATTACAATTTAAGATGAAAGGAATACGACTTAAAATTATAATATCTCTTGCGATAGCTCTGGAGGCCGGACTCGTAAGTTGTGATAATACGAAATCATATGCCGAACTCCTCACAAGTGAGAATCAGGCTACTAATAGCTTTCTGGTAAATCAGAGAGTAATAGGAAAGATTCCTGCTGATACAGTATTTGAGACAGGTATAGATGCACCTTATTACCAGCTTGACAGTGACGGTAACGTATACATGCAGGTGCTTGACGCAGGGACACCGGGGAATATGGCCACTGATGACCAGCTAATATATTTCAGGTTCACACGCTACAGCTTGTACAACTACGTATACGCCTCGGACGACAAGAATACTAACGGTTATTATGGAGATCCCGGATACGGTGAGGGGAATGACAGTGATCTTCTCAGCGGCAATGCATCTTTCAGATTTAATAATTTAACTTCTTCATCCTCAGTACAATGGGGATCGGGGCTACAGATGCCATTGATGTACTTGCCGATAGATTGCCGGGTAAATCTTGTAATTAAATCACAATATGGTCTCTATAGCGAGATATCTTATGTTGTGCCTTATCTATATACTAATCTGCGGTATTTCAAATCACAGATATGAAGCATATATAACTGAGAATATTTAGGAATCAAAATTTGTTTTACAAAAAAATATCGGAAATGTCACTCATAAAATCTATTTCAGGCATCCGCGGCACTATTGGCGGAAAAGCAGGCGATGGCCTTAATCCTGTAGATATTGCAAAGTTTACAGCGGCATACGCAACATATATCAAGGCTGCTTCCGGAGCTAAATCCGGTGTTATTGTCGTTGGTCGTGACGCACGTCTGTCAGGCAAAATGGTAAATGATGTAGTAGTAGGAACACTATGTGGAATGGGGCTGGATGTTGTCAATATTGGCCTTGCTACCACTCCCACTACAGAGATAGCAGTGGTGGAAGAGCATGCTCTGGGAGGTATAATCATTACCGCATCCCATAATCCTAAGCATTGGAATGCTCTCAAGCTATTGAATGAACACGGTGAATTTCTTGATGCGATCCAGGGCAACGAAGTGCTTGCAATTGCAGAAAGCGGAGAATTCGATTTTGCAGATGTTGATAATCTCGGACATGAATATGTAAATAATACATATGCAGAGCGTCATATCCGTAAGGTGCTTGATCTCAAACTTGTGGATGTAGAAGCCATTAAGAAGGCAAACTTTACCGTAGCTGTAGATGCCGTGAATTCAATAGGAGGCGTAGTTATTCCCAAGTTGCTCCGTGCCTTAGGTGTAAAAAATGTAATAGAACTANACTGCGAACCTACCGGAAAATTCGCACATACACCCGAACCAATTCCTGAAAATCTCAAGGACATTGCAGCCCTTATGGAGGGAAATGTAGCAGATGTAGCATTTGTGGTTGATCCTGATGTCGATCGTCTTGCTATAGTACAGGAAGACGGTAAGATGTTTGGTGAAGAGNATACTCTCGTGTCTATCGCAGACTATGTGNTNTCCCACACNAAAGGCAATACNGNCTNCAATCTNNGCAGTTCNCGNGCGNTAAGNGACATTACAGAGGCACATGGTGGGAATTATGAAGCAGCCGCTGTCGGTGAAGTAAATGTAACCACTCTTATGCGTAAAAATGGCGCGGTAATAGGAGGCGAGGGGAATGGGGGAGTCATATACCCGGAAAGCCACTATGGACGTGATGCACTCGTCGGAGTTGCCTTATTCCTGAGTATGCTCGCAAAATCAGGAAAGAAAGTGAGTGAGATTCGGGCGATGCTCCCTGAATATTATATTGCTAAAACCAAAGTGGAGCTCACCCCCGATATTGATGTCGATGCTGTGCTTGAAAAGGTCAAAAAACACTTTGCCAATGAAAAGCTAACTACAATAGATGGAGTGAAGATAGATTTCAAAGATTCATGGGCTCATCTTCGTAAATCCAATACGGAGCCGATAATTCGAATATATTCTGAGGCACATTCGATGGAAGAAGCTGAGAATCTGGGAAAGGAAATCCGCAATATCATGATGTCAGATGAATAATAAAAAGCTCTTCTCCTTCTCCGCCTTGATAGCTTATGGGCTAATTTCTGTAAGTTGTTCGGCACGGTCTGTCACGGCTGATAGTCCTGATATTTCGTCATGGCTAGAGACAGATTCCTTAGCTGCTATTCATGGGAGGCTGCTGAGGGATTTCCCGTTAACATTTGACGAAGGGNCCNCAGAAATAATNAATAAGNATCCTNACCTCAATATCGACAGTATACGTGATAAAGTTGCTGAAAAATATGTCGAGGCAATGGTTATCGATGGAGAGGAGCGTATGTTCAGAAAATCTGTACGTAACATAGGATTGCTTGACCCTACACTCAACGGAGGATGGAAACATAGAGGATGGAATGCTTCTCCGGCTCGGATATCTTACGTTGATTCCATTATCCGTCATTCTGAGGGAAATCTTTCTCGAGGGGGCGCGCATAAAATTGTTTTGAGCTATTCTATCGATGTTCCTTTTAATGAATTATTGGCTGGAGATACCCTGAGTGTGTGGATGCCTTATCCGATCGAATCTACCAGGCAACCGCATGTAAATCTTATAAGCACATCACAAAATGATTTTATAATCTCACCTTTAAATGAGAGTGCTCATCGCACGTTATTCATGAAGGCACCGGTCGTGGATAATGAAACCACACATTTTGAATATGTGGTGGAGTATATTGCCCGTGGCCAGTTTTTTTCACCCAGGTATATCGAGACTAATATAAGGCCGTATGACAAGGAAAGTGAAGACTACATACGATTCACATCATTTCCCGCACCTCATTATCTTCAACTCGATTCATTAGCGAATTTAATTGTGGGAAATGAAAAAAATCCCTACCGCCAGAGCGAATTGGTATACGAATATATCATAAATCATTATCCTTGGGCAGGGGCAAGAGAGTACAGTACAATTCCATGTATACCTCAATACGTTGTAGAACAAGGCCATGGTGACTGTGGACAAGTAGCACTGCTATATATTTCGCTCATGCGTACTCTCGGAGTGCCCGCAAGGTGGGAGAGTGGTTGGATGCTTCATCCAGGCGAGATCAACTATCACGATTGGGCTGAAGTATTTTTTGGAGGTGCAGGATGGGTACCTGTCGACGTATCATTCGNTAGGTATACGTCCTCTNATAATATCATGATTCAGAAATTTTACTCCACAGGGATTGATTCATATCGTTTCGCTACTAATACCGATGTCAGCCAACCTTTTATACCTCGCAAGAAGTACATCCGTAGCGAGACAGTAGACAGTCAGGCCGGAGAAGTAGAGACTTCAAAAGGTAATCTATTCTATCCATTATGGAATCAGAAACTGAAAATACTATCGGTTACACCTGTTGAATGATCCTATTACCATTGACTTGCATTTTGATGATGTGGCTATACCCTTCACGACGGCGTTGCCGCCGGCGTCTACGGCCGCATAGTTCATGTTGACGATATCCTCGCCCTTCTTGCCGTAGGACTTCAGGATGGCGTGCTTCATCTCCTCGACCGCCTTCTCGAACGGAATCACGGCAGCGATCTTGAAGAAGGCCGACTGCATGATCGTGTTCGTGCGCGAGCCGAGACCCAGCTCGGCGGCGATCTTCGTGGCGTTGATGATGTAGAAGTTGATGTTGTTCTTCGCCAGATAGACCTTCATGTGGTCGGGCAGCGTCTTGCAGGTGGTCTCGGCGTCGTGCACCGAGTTCAGCAGGAACGAACCGCCTTTCTTGAGGCCTTTCAGCACGTCGTACTTGTCGACGTACGACGGCACGTGGCAGGCCACGAAGTCGGGCGTCGTGACGAGGTAAGGCGAAGTGATGGGCAGATCGCCGAAACGCAGGTGCGACGAAGTGTAGCCGCCCGACTTTTTGGAGTCGTAGGAGAAGTAGGCCTGGCAGTACTTGTTGGTCGTGCCGCCGATGATCTTGATCGAGTTCTTGTTGGCACCCACCGTACCGTCGGCGCCCAAACCGAAGAACAGGGCCTCGAACGTACCGGGCTTGGCGAGCGATATCTCCTCGCCGACGGGCAGCGAGAGGTTCGTCACGTCGTCGTTGATGCCGACGGTGAAGTGGTCCTTGGGCTGTGCGGCGGCGAGGTTCTCGAAGACGGCGAGCATCTGGGCCGGCGTGGTGTCCTTGGACGAGAGGCCGTAGCGGCCGCCGATGATCTGA
>WFLX010051159.1_pt1 | contig 10239 bp, 9 predicted proteins | sample 4967041 | NCBI WGS metagenome assembly WFLX01 (sample SAMN12857096, study PRJNA449069) | gut metagenome | isolation source: stool from male and female vole | host: Microtus ochrogaster | place: USA:Florida | collected 2017
TTGATGTAATTTTACAACCATGACACGCATCGCAGCTTTGGTTTCGGGAGGNGTGGACTCTTCGGTGGTGGTTCACCGCCTCAAGGAAATGGGGTATGAGCCCGATATTTTCTACATCCGCATCGGCATGGAGCAGGAAGACGGCTTTATCGACTGCCCGAGCGAGGAAGATATNGANNTGACCACCTATATCGCCAAGAAATACGGCTGCCGCTTCGAGATTGTGCCCCTGCACCGCGAATACTGGGACAANGTGGTCAAATACACCATCGACACGGTAAAACGCGGCCTCACGCCCAATCCCGACATGATGTGCAACAAACTCATCAAGTTCGGNGCGTTCGAAGAAAAATACGGCAAGGATTNCGACCGCATCGCCACCGGNCACTACGCCACCACNAGCNTTTTCAACAAGGCGGACATCGCCGCCATGCGCGANGCNTATCAGAACAACCGCCCCTGCNACATCCAACCCGTGGAAAAAGACCGCATCGAGGTGCTGCAAGCCGATCAGACGGTATTTTTAGGCACGGCCAAAGACCCGGTGAAAGACCAGACCGATTTTTTGGGGCAGATAAGCCATGCCCAGCTTTCCAAACTCGTGTTTCCCGTGGGCGGCCTCATGAAACAGGAAGTGCGCGCCATTGCCGAAGCCGCCAAACTGCCCAGCGCCACCCGCAAAGACAGCCAGGGCATCTGCTTTTTGGGAAAAATCGACTACAACGATTTCATACGGCGTTATCTCGGGGTCAAGATCGGCCCTATCATCGAGAAGGAAACGGGCAAACGCCTCGGCTACCACCACGGTTTCTGGTTCCACACCATCGGGCAACGCAAGGGGCTCCGACTGAGCGGGGGGCCGTGGTACGTCATCGAGAAAGATATTCCGCAAAACATCCTCTACGTTTCCAAAGGATTCCAGACCGCGGCCCAATACGGCACCACCATACGCCTGAGCGGTTTCCGCTTTATGGGAGAAGCCCTGTTCGAGCCCCCTTTGGCGGAGAGCCTGCCCGAAAACGCCGTCAANGTGAGCTTCAAAATCNGGCACACGCCCGAATTTACATCAGGAAAACTNTACCGAACCCCCGACGGCCTTTGGGTCATCGAAGCCGAACAGCCCGTGCAGGGCATCGCCGCCGGCCAATTCGGCGTTGTCTACACGCCCGACAACAGGCTCTGCCTCGGCAGCGGTGTGATTTTTTAACGTATCTTTATGGCCATGAAAAGAATCATCCTCTACATCGCGGTAACGGGCGCCCTGCTTTTGGCCTCGTGCCGCAACGCCGACAAGCCCACCCCTTTCCTCAACGAAAAGGAAATGGTGAACCTGCTCACCGATATCCGCCTCGTCGAAGCGGGTCTGTATAGCAATCGTGAAACCAATCCCGCACTCTACAACGAGGTGATGACCCAACACGCCGTAGACGCATATCTACCTGTATTTCAAGATTACGGAATCACCTATAACCANTATATGGCNNTGATGAACTACTATATGGCNCACCCCGAGAAACTCAAGGNCATATACAAAAAATCCACCGCCCGGCTAAAGTCCATGTATGAGGACATGCAGGCGGCGGATAGTATCAAAAACAGCCGACAGTAAACTACTTCTTGCTTTGTTCGCGACCCGAAGCCATCGCTTTGAGGTTGGCGTTCACGATATCCTCACCCTTGGCGGCGAAAATAGCGGCCACAGCCTTTTCGAACTCTTCGTAGGGAAGCCCCAGTTTATCGGCGGCGGCACCCAAAATCACCATATTGGCCGAGCGGGGCGAACCGATTTCTTTCGCCAGNTGGTCGGCATTGAAAGCAATCATATTCTTGACGCTCTTCATCGCCTTTTCCAAATCGGCATCCGAAGGATAGTTGGGCACATTCTTGAAAGGCACGTTGTTGGTGATGATCCAACCGTCGGCGTTAAGCATGGGCAGGTAGCGCAACGACTCCATAGGCTCCACCGAGATAATCAAATCGGCCTTGCCTTCGGGAATCAAATCCGAACAGATAGGTTCGGTGGAAATACGCAGGTGCGACTGCACGTCGCCTCCACGCTGGCTCATGCCGTGCACTTCGGCTTGTTTCAGATACATACCGTTTGCCACGGCCGCACGTCCTATCACAGTGGCGATGGAGAGGATNCCTTGTCCTCCCACACCCGCCAGAATTATATCCTTTTTCATNGTTGTTTGTTTTTCGTTTTTAGGCCTTCTTTGCTTTCGCCGCTTCCTTGGCATGACGCACCGCCGTTTGGATACACTCTCTACGCGGCACAATCACCGAAACACCCTGATAGGCGATTTCCTCTTTCATAACACGCACGTTCTCGTCGTGATTGTTTTTGAGAGGCGTGATGACGCGGATATGTTCCTTCTCCACACCCAAGCCCAGGCAAATCTGTTCAATCTTTCCGAAAGCGGCCGAATCCTGTCCGCCCGTCATGCCGGTGGTGGAGTTGTCCATGATGATGACCGTGATGGACGATTTATCGTTTACCGCATCCAAAAGACCCGTCATGCCCGAGTGGGTGAAAGTGGAGTCGCCGATAACCGCCACGGCGGGACGCAAACCTGCATCGGCAGCCCCTTTCGCCATAGTTATCGACGCACCCATATCGACGGTGGAACCGATNGCGCCGTAGGGAGGCAACGCACCCAANGTATAGCAGCCGATATCGCCGAACACATGACCGCGTCCGTATTCTTTCATCGCCTCGTTCAGAGCCGTATAGGTGTCCGCGTGAGGACAACCGTTGCAGAGCGAGGGAGGACGGGCCACCACGACGTCGGGAATAGGCTCGCCGCAAGTCTTGGGCAATCCCAACGCTTTGGCCAGGATATTGGGATTGAGCTCCCCGTCGCGCGGCAGCGTGCCGTCCAGACGACCGAGAATCTTTCCGCTCGCGTCCAGATAGCCCCTTATCAACTCTTCATAGATAGGATAACCCTCTTCCACAATCAACACCTTGTCGCATTCGTCGGTGATTTTCTTTACCCACGTGCGCGGAATGGGATATTGGCTCACTTTGAGCACGGGATGCGGACACTTGCCGCCGAAATTCTCTTGCAAATAGTTGTAGCCGATACCGCAGGCGATGATGCCGAGTTTCTTGTCGCTTCCCTCCTGGTAGGCGTTAAAGCCGTCTTGCAACGCCCTGTTCTCGAATTCGGGCTGCTTGGCCAAAAGTTCCTTATACAGCACGCGGGCATTGGCCGGCAAAAGGATAAANCGTTTGGGATTGGGATCCAGCTTCACGGGGTTCTGANCGCGACCCTCGCGCAATTCCACCCCGCTGCGGGAGTGCGCCATACGTGTGGTGACACGGAAAAGCACCGGAGTCTGCAACTTTTCGGAAAGGTCGAACGCATAGCGGATCATATCGTAGGCCTCCTGCTGGTTGGAGGGTTCCATGCAGGGAATCTGCGCGAAACGGGCATAGGAACGCGAGTCCTGTTCGTCTTGCGAGGAGTGCATGGAGGGGTCGTCGGCAATCAGATACACCAAACCTCCGTTGGCACCCGTCACCGCCGAATTGGTGAACGGGTCGGCGGCCACGTTCAAACCCACGTGCTTCATGCACACCAACGCCCTGCGACCCGTATACGACACACCCACAGCCGCTTCCATAGCGGTTTTCTCGTTGGCGCTCCACGTGCAGTGGATGCCTTCCTCTTTCGCTTTCTTGGAGTGTTGGATATATTCCGTGATTTCCGTACTGGGGGTTCCGGGATAAGCGTAAACTCCCGAGATGCCGGCATCCAACGCACCCTGAGCGATAGCTTCATCGCCCAACAACAATAACTTTTGCATATCTGTTCTTTTAATTATTTCCCGAAACGCGAATGTACGGATTTTTGCGATTAATTTTGTAGTTTCGCGCCCTGAAAGTGTGGAATGATTTGGCTGCTTGCAACCACGTTAAAAAAGGCTAAAATGCAATCCTGCGCGTTCTTGCGCCGCTCGTTCCGCATATTTCACCACCCTTTAAGAACTAAAACCGTATACGCCATGTCGTATTTATTTACATCCGAATCCGTGTCGGCGGGACATCCCGATAAGGTGGCCGACTCGATTTCCGATTCTCTGTTGGACGAATTCCTCAAACAAGACCCCGATGCCAAGGTGGCTTGCGAAACCCTCGTCACCACAGGCCTTGTGGTATGTGCAGGCGAAGTGAAGACCCACGGTTGGGTAGACGTGCAGCAAACCGCCCGCGACACAATCCGTGAGATAGGCTACACAAAAGGAGAATACTGTTTCGAAAGCAATTCCTGCGGTGTGATTTCCACGATCCACAGCCAATCGCCCGACATCAACCAAGGCGTGGAACGCAAGAAGGAAGAGGAACAGGGCGCGGGCGACCAGGGCATGATGTTCGGCTATGCCTGCCGCGATACCGAAGACTATATGCCGTTGCCTATCTATCTGGCACACGCCATTTTAAAGGAAATGGACAATATCCGGCGCGAGGGCAGGAAGATGCCTTATCTGCGTCCTGACGCCAAAAGTCAGGTGACGGTGCGCTACAACGACAACGGGCAGGCGGAGGCTATCGACACCTTGGTGATTTCGTGCCAACACGACGAATTCGACACCGAGAAGAAGATGCTCGAAAAGATTACCCGCGATGTGCGCGAAATCGTGCTGCCGGCCATGTTGAAGAAGCTCTCGGCCGCCAATCGCAAACTTTTCGACAAGAAGTATAACCTCCATGTAAACCCCACGGGAAAGTTTGTGATTGGCGGCCCGCACGGCGACACGGGGCTTACGGGACGCAAGATTATCGTAGACACCTACGGGGGGATGTCGTCGCACGGCGGAGGCGCGTTTTCGGGAAAGGACTCGTCGAAGGTGGACCGTTCGGCGGCCTACGCCATGCGCCATGTGGCCAAGAATCTGGTGGCGGCGGGCGTGTGCGACCGCGTCATGGTGCAGGTGGCCTATGCCATCGGCGTGGCAAAGCCCGTCGGTTTGTATGTAAATACCTATAATACTTCGCATATCGCGATGAGCGACGGCGAAATCGCCCGCACCCTTTTGAAGAACGTGGATCTGCGCCCCTACGCTATCGTGCGGAGGTTCGGNCTGCGCAACCCTATCTTCAAACCCACCGCAAGCTACGGACATTTTGGCCGCAAGCCCTATACCGAAGAAGTGGAGGTGTTTTATCGCGANGCCGACACNCACGTGAAAAAGAGCGGAAAGACGGAGCGCTACTTCAAGAAAGTGGAGTTCTTCGGCTGGGAAAAAACCGACTTGGTGCAGGATTTCCGCAAACTTTTCGGGGTAAAATAGTATCTTTGTCTTCGTTATGGCAAAAAAAATCAGCCTCTTTTGTGCGAGGCCCGAAGAACTGAACGCAGACAGTCTGTTGACTTATAAGGAGTTGATAACACGTTATCCGTATTGTCAATACGCGCACCTTATGTTTCTGCTCAATCTGAAACAGACCGGCGACGCGGAGACCTTTTCGTCCACCCTGCCGTTCACGGCCATCACGGTGCCCGACCGCGCAAGGCTCAAACAACAGGTTCAGACCNCCCCGCAAAGCCCGCGCACCGCGCAGGTTCCGCAAAGCAAAGGGCACTTCTCGCCTTTTCAGGACAGTCTGCCCCGACGCAAGGAAGAGGGTTTTTCGCCCCGCAGCGAGGCCCTGCCGAGAAGCAGCGGAACCCAGCCCCACAGCGGCCACCCCACCCCGCCGACCGCCGGTTTCCGCCCCGTGACGGAAGAACCCGTCGACAAACTGCGCAATTTCCTGCGGCAGCAACCCTCGGAAAGCCCGACCCGGCACACCGACCGCCGGCAGGCCGACGCCATTATCGACCGCTTTATGCAAGGGCAGGAACACCTCATCTCGCTCAACGAAGGTTTCGACTATGCCGGCTTCGACCCCGACACCGGCAGGAGCAACCGCGAAGACTTCAGCATAGGCAGCGAGACATTGGCCGAAATGTACCTCAAAAACGGCGCTCCCCACAAGGCTGTTGCCGTATATGAAAGTCTGGGCTTGAAATTTCCAGAAAAAAGTAGTTACTTTGCCAACCTTATCCGTAAGGTAAGAAAAGAGTATTCAATTAAATAACAAGGTTTTAAGATGGGATTTTATATTTTTATCTCGGTCTTGCTCCTGATTGTGTGCATCCTTTTGGGGCTCATTGTACTGATTCAAAACCCTAAAGGCGGCGGTCTGTCCTCCACTTTCGGCGGACAGGGCAACCAAATCATGGGCGCGCGCAAAACTGCCGACTTCCTTGAGAAAGGCACGTGGGTACTTTCTGTCATTCTTTTGGTTCTCAGCTTGATTGCCTCTTACGCCATTCCCAACCGTCAGAGTTCGGAAAACGCGGTCAAGAGCGAATTGAGTGTGGATCAGGAATCGGTGTTGCCCACCACGCTTCCCTCCGGCACAGCCGCTTTCCCCGAAGAAGCACCCGCCGAATAACCGGCTCCGCCAGTTTTTCGACCCAATTCTATAAGAGACGTAGCCAACTGCGTCTCTTTTGTAGTATATATACCTAATATACTTAATCTTATGTCTGTATTAGCAAAACGTGTTTTAGAAATGGCTCCCTCGGCCACACTGGCCATGAGCAAGCGGAGCCGCGAAATGCAAGAACAAGGCATCGATGTCATCAACCTCAGCGTGGGCGAACCCGATTTCGACACGCCTATGGTGATTAAACAAGCCGGTATCGACGCCATCAACAACAACTTCACCCACTATCCTCCCGTGCCCGGCTACCTGGATCTGCGCAAGGCCATCTGCACCAAACTCACCCGCGACAACAAACTCACCTACTCTCCCGACCAGATTGTGGTGTCGAACGGTGGCAAACACGCCATTATCAACGTGTTGTTGGCTATGGTGAACCCCGGTGACGAGGTGGTGATTCCCTGCCCCGCCTGGGTTTCGTATCCCGAAATGGTGAAATTTGTGGAAGGTGTGCCCGTTTTGGTTCAGGCCGGTATCGAGGACGACTTCAAGGTGACGCCCGCAAAGTTGGAATCCGCGATTACCCCGAAAACCAAATTGGTGATTTTCAACAGCCCCAGCAACCCTACGGGTTCGGTTTACAGCTACGATGAACTCAAGGCCCTGGCCGATGTGTTGGCCAAGCATCCCGATGTGTATATCCTTTCGGACGAAATCTACGAATTCATCACGTTCGAGAGCAAGTTCGAAAGCCTTGCCCAGTTCGAGGAAATCAAAGACCGCGTCATCATCATGAACGGGGTTTCGAAAGGCTATGCCATGACCGGTTGGCGTATCGGNTATATCGCCGCGCCCAAGGACATTGCGGCGGCCTGCGGAAAAATCCAGGGACAGATGACCTCGGCGGCCTCCTCTATCGCGCAGAAGGCTTCGGTGGCCGCGCTCCTGCAAGACCCGCAGAAGTCCGAAGACCTCAAACACATGGTGGAGACTTTCCGCAAGCGTCGCGACATGACCATCGAGAAACTGCGCGAGATTCCGGGTCTCAANGTGAACAAACCCACCGGTGCGTTCTATATCTTCCCCAATATCGAAGGGCTTATCGGTAAGAAATTCGGCGACAAGACCATTACATGCGGTGACGACTTCGCCAACTTCCTGCTCGACAACGCGCACGTGGCTTTGGTAGGCGGCGACTCGTTCGGCGACCCCAAGAGTTTCCGTATCTCCTACGCCACCAGCGAAGACAAATTGATGGAAAGTGTCCGCCGTATCAAGGAAGCGGTTGCGAAGTTAAAGTAGACCGCAGATACATAACGGATTCCGGCCCGACATTGAACATAAGGTCGAGTATGCTGAGATGGTGGCGGGGTGCCTCGCACGGAAAAGTCTGCATATAAGGCTCTATGTGATATTTCTCGGGTTGCTTGGGGCCGAAATCGAGAGCCAANGGCGAATCGGTTTCGGCCCCGCGCTTTACGGGCAGGTGCAGTTTCTCGATAACGAAATCCAGAAGCGCGTTGTTGAAATCGATCAACTTCTCCGTTTTCTGCGTGTAGAACATTTCCAGTTCGTCCCGATAGTAGAGGAAATAGGGCGATTTATTGTAGGCGGTGACGATGCTCCTCCAATGGTCGCGCTGCCAATTCTCGCGATAGCAGATAAGCACATCTTTCTCCAACGTATGGCTGCCGTTCGGTTTGATGCAGGGCACGGAAAGGGGCAAGGTGCCTTGTGAGGTGACGATATACGCACGGTTGGCAAAAGTCTGCTTGCGGCAAGTGCGGTTCCCGTCGATAAAGAACGCTCCCTCCCGCACTATGGCGGCGAAATAATCCAAAGGGGGAAGATAGGCGGTAGGCAGACTCAACATAATTATCGTTTTATCAGTTTTACGTTTTGCGATTCCCTGCCGTCCATATCAAGAACGCGCAACAGATAAAGACCTGCGGGCAAGGTTTCGAGCGTCAAGGTGTTTTTTCCCACGTGCAGTTTTCCCTGCCGCACACGCTTTCCCCTCACGTCAATCAAAGCAAAGCCGCATACTTTTTCGCTTTCTATAAAAAGTTGTGATGCAAAGGGATTCGGGGTGATTTTTACCCAAGCGGAGACAGGGGCGGGCGCGGGAAGCAAGGGTTCCACCCCAACGGATTGCCCGGGGAGGAGGGGCGTCCATTGTGTGGCGCCGAAGTATTCCAGTCCTCCGCATTGGTTTCCTATAATAAGTTCGGGCCGGCCGTCGCCATCCAAGTCGTAGAGCGAGGGAGAAGCATGTACACCCACCCGTATCGTGCGCCCCGTATCGGATGCCTTTCCGAGAAAACGGAACGTTCCCGAGATATTTTCTTCGATGCTGTCGTAGAGATACACCTCTCCGTTTTCGTTGCCGCAGGCCAACAGCAGACGCCCCTCCTCATCCTGCCACAGATTCGGCCTTGCATAGCCGAAATTAGAGAAATCACGGTCGGTTACATCAACACCTCCCCACGTATCCGAAAGGCGCTCAAAACGCAAAAAACCGACATTTTCGAAACAGGACAGACGCCCGTTCCTGCTCCCCACCACCAAATCCGGCTTGCCGTCGCCGTTCACATCGGCAAACGCCGGTGCGGAAAAGCCNCGCAANCCTGCGTGTAAGAAATCCTCGTCAAGCAGTTCGGCCGTAAGCGCCGTCCCCTCGCCCGTCAGACGGAACAGAAGCAAGGCGCCGCTTTCCGTACCCGTCACCATTTCCACCCTGCCGTCGCCGTCCATATCGGCGAAAGCGGGATGCAAGGCCGTGAGCGCATAGCGCGAAAGTTGCAGAAAATCATCGTCCACCTTCTCAAACATCGGATTTCCCACGGTTCCCGTATTGCGGTATAAGGTCAGCGTCGCGGTTTCCCCGCCGCTGTAATTCCCTATCAACAAATCCACAAGGCCGTCCCTATCGATGTCGTGGAACACGGGATAGGCACCCGCGCCCACATCTATCATCTCCCCTTGCAGAAAATCTTTCTGCACCAACGCTCCGTAAAGCGCCCCCCCGCCNGTATCGGCGTAACGCCACAGACTCCTGCGCCCCTCGGTCTTGAAAGGGTTGCTTTGGTAGGGCGAATAGAGATAACAGAGGGTATCGCGGACATATACCTGCGAGAGAATGGGGAAATCGTGCAAGCGCACCGGCACCGTGCGCGGAAAGAAAGTGTCGTAGCGCACCATGCGCGCTTTCTGCGCCGTGCCTCCGTTTTGCAGGTAATAGAGGTCGGGAAAGCCCACATCGCCTAGCACAAGGTCGAACAGATCGGTCTGCGGATTCCTGAACGCCCACAGCGTGGAACCGGCGTGCTTGGGCACAGGGCGACCACCGTTTCCGGCAACGGCTCCGGCGACTTTCTGAACCGTGTTCCGAGGGCTGCAACTGTCCAGATAAATCACATTGCTTTCTTCGCTCTCCACAAAACAGCCCCAGCTCCAATCCTCCACCCGGAGCAGAAACGTATCGGCACGTCCTAATTCCTCGGCGGCGAAATTGCGGTAATACAGCAGGAAATCGCCCGACGACGGCACCCAGAAGTTCAACACGTCCAAGTCGCCGTCGCCGTCTATATCGGCTATCACGGGATAGTCTTCGCCGGTGCAGTAAAGGGGTGTGTTCCGTCCGAACATCTCGGCTTCCAGACCGTCTGTGATTTTTTGGAAGTTCCCCGAAACGTTTTTATAGACCGCTATGCCCGAAATGCCGTTGAAGGTAAAGATGTCTTTCTGTCCGTCGCCGTTGTAGTCGTGGGTCTGCACCCAGGCGCGCAGGGGCGGCAGGT
>WFLX010217369.1_pt1 | contig 10231 bp, 6 predicted proteins | sample 4967041 | NCBI WGS metagenome assembly WFLX01 (sample SAMN12857096, study PRJNA449069) | gut metagenome | isolation source: stool from male and female vole | host: Microtus ochrogaster | place: USA:Florida | collected 2017
TGACAGCATTGATATTAGTATATTTCCTGATCTATTTAAATAATGAAAACAAGGTGGTTGAATTAATCACTTTCAAAAAATATATTAACAAAAAAACGAAATAAATTTCATTGTAGGACGCAATGAATTATAAAGCAGTTATTTTTGATTTGGATGGTGTAATTTGCTCTACAGATAAATATCATTATCTGGCATGGAAAAAAATGGCAGACAGCATGGGAATTTATTTTGATGAAACAATCAATAACCGGTTAAGGGGAGTCAGCCGCATGGAGAGTCTGGAGATTATTCTGGAGCAGTGTGACAAAGAACTTTCTCAAGATGAGAAGCAGGCGCTGGCAGACAAGAAAAATAAGATGTATGTGGAACTGCTTGCCCAAATGACAGAAAAAGATCTGTCTTCTGAGGTTAAAGAAACTCTGGATATGCTTCGGGAAAAAGGATTAAAGCTTGCAATTGGCTCGTCAAGCAAAAATGCAAAATTTATACTGGAACGATTAGGATTAAAAGATTATTTTGATGCTGTCAGCGATGGCACTAATATTTCAAAATCGAAACCAGATCCGGAAGTTTTCTTAAAGGCAGCGGAGTTTTTACATATTTCACCGACGGAATGTCTTGTAGTAGAAGATGCAAAAGCAGGGATAGATGCTGCAAAAGCCGGAGGATTTGACAGTGCAGGGATAGGAGAAGCAGCAGCCTGCAAAGAGGTTATACATTCGATGCATTCTTTCAGTGACTTGATTGGAATAGCATTATAACAGCTTAAAATAGTAGAATGTGAGGAAGATTATGGACTTAAAAAAGAAGCCTTTTTGTTTAAATGATGCAGATATAGAATGGGTAGAAAAAACATTGGAGCAGATGACTTTGGAAGAAAAAATCGGGGCGCTCTTTTGTCCGATTGGATATTCTACAGATCCGGAATATTTAGATATGCTGTTAGGATTTAATATAGGCGGTCTGTTCTTTCGCGATGGTGTTGGGGAAGAAATGAGAAAGACATTTGAATATGCGCAAAATCATTCTCGCATTCCGCTATTGATTCCTTCCAATCTTGAAGCAGGCGGTGACGGTGCGGCGATAGACGGAACGCCTTACGGAAAGCAGATGGCANGTGCATCAGCAGGAGANAAGAAGTATGCTTACCGGCTTGGAAAAATTGCATGTANGGAAGCNGCGGCACTNGGGATCNACTGGGCATTTGCACCAGTGGTTGATATAGACAGAAATTATCATAATCCGATCACGAATGTAAGAACTTATGGTGATAATCCTGAGACAGTCTATACTTATGCAAAGGAATATATGCGTGCTGCAACGGAATGTGACATGGCAGTATCCATTAAACATTTTCCCGGCGATGGAGTAGATGAGAGAGATCAGCATCTGCTTACTTCCGTTAACAGCTTATCGATAGAGGAATGGGATGAAACATACGGGAAGGTATTCCGGAGACTAATTGAAGACGGAGCATTGACTGTTATGGCAGGACATATTGCGATGCCGGCATATCAGGAGTATTATAATCCTCAGACAGAGGGAAGTATTATTCCCGCATCTTTGTCCAGAGAACTTCTGAATAATTTGCTGCGTGATCGATTGGGATTTAACGGTTTGGTTATTACTGATGCGACTCCGATGGTTGGATTTACATCGGCAATGGCAAGGGAAAAATCGGTACCTCTTGCAATCGAAAGCGGATGCGACATGTTTCTGTTTAATAAAGACCTGGCAGAAGACTATCAGTTTATGATGGATGGATATAGGAACGGCATTCTCTCAGAAAAACGCCTGTTGGAAGCCAACAAAAGAATTTTGGCGCTAAAAGCCGCATTGAAGCTTCATGAGAAGAAAGCTTTAGGAACATTGGTGCCATCGGAGGACAGCCTTAAGGTGTTAAGGAGTAGTCAGCATACAGAATGGGCCAGAGAACTGGCAGATGCATCTATTACACTGGTGAAAGATACTCAGAAACTGCTTCCGATAGATGCGGCGAAGTATCCGAAAGTACTGCTTGAAATTATGGGAGATTTTCCTTCTAATGAGCGTGTTTTAAAGCAGGTAAAAGAGGAACTGGAAAAAAAGAAATTTCAGGTTTTTGTCTATGAAAAAGAGAATTTTGAAGTAGGCGTTGATAACGTAAAAAGTTTTAAGGAAAAGTATGATTTGGTTATCTATATTGGTAACGTAGAAAATGCCAGCAATCAGACAACAAACAGGTTAAACTGGTATACCTTCTGGGGACAGGGAAACAATGTGCCATGGTTTGCGAATGAGATTCCGGTTTTGTTCATCAGTGTAGCAAATCCATATCATCTGTTGGATGTCCCGATGATAAAAACTTATATCAACTGCTATTCCAATAATGAGTTCGTTATAGAGTCAGTAGTAAATAAAATTACTGGAAACAGTGAGTTCAAAGGGAAAAACCCGGTCGATCCGTTCTGTGGAAGAAAAGAACTTTCATATTAACAGGCGCATCGGGCAGGTAAAAGGAAACTGGTCATGGGAAGGATAGGAATATGAGAATTAAGCATCTGAGAGTCAATCATTTAGAAAACCCGATAGGATATGATTTCTCATATCTGAAGCTTTCTTGGAATGTAGAAGAGACTGCTGCGAAATATTCCGATGAAGTGCAGGTAATCATATCTGAGACAGAAGATATGAACAGCCTTGCTTATGACAGTGGAATCATGCATGATTTCAGACAATGCAGTTTGGAAGTGCAGCTGAACTTGAAACCCAGAACACGCTATTTTTGGAAAGTTTTCATAGGAGTGCATGCAGCCGGACTGCAGTCTGCCGAGAAAGCTGAAAGCGAGACTGCATGGTTTGAAACCGCCAAAATGGAAGAGGACTGGGAGGCCGATTGGATTTCGGTGCCGGAAAATAAAAGGATGCCTGTTTTGTACCGTGATTTTGAAGTGAAAAGCAGGATTAAAAAGGCGAGATTATATATTTTTGGCGCCGGGCTTTATGAGGTGGATATCAACGGTACAAAGGCAGGGGATGAATATCTCCTTCCGGGATACCATTCTTATGATCTGTTAATGGAATATCAGACCTTTGATGTTACCGAAATAATAAAAGAAGGTGACAATCGTATCAGTGTTCTTTTGGGGGAAGGGTGGTACAAAGGACGGTTTGGATTCGACGATGTATATTTGAACCTATACGGGGACAGGAAGAAGTGTATTGCGGAATTATATTTGGAATATGAGTTTGGCGGGACGACACGGATTATTACGGATGCAGGCTGGAAGGCATTTGCAGGCAATATTTTAGAAAACGGAATCTATGACGGAGAGCGGCAGGACGATACGCTGAAATATGAGCAGCTTCCTGTTGAGGTATTGCAGGATGATAAATCCTTGTTGACGGCCAGAACGAATCCGCCTATCCGAAAGACGGAAGAGTTTAATCCGATTTCGGAAGAAATACATAAGGACGGATATGTATTGCTGGATTTTGGTGAGAGTATTACCGGGTGGGTGGAATTTTACGGTATATTGGAGAAAGAACAACAGATTAAGTTACAGTACGGTGAAGTGCTGCAGAATCAGGAGTTTTACAGAGAAAATTTAAGGACGGCAAAGGCGGAATTCGTTTATACTTCTGATGGAAAAGAAAGAAATGTCCGTCCTCATTTTACATATNACNGNNNNCGGGATNATGTCAAGGTGGAAGGTCTGAGAGATCATCAGAAGCTGATCTTTCACGCTTATAGAATTATGTCCGATATTGAGGAAACCGGAAGTATTTATACTTCAAATACTAAAGTTAATAAGCTTTTTGAAAATACAATACGTTCTCAAAAATGTAACTTTCTTGATATCCCAACGGATTGTCCGCAGAGAGATGAGCGTATGGGCTGGACTGGAGATGCGAATATTTTTGCAAACACAGCGTGCTTTCATATGGACAGTAGCGCATTTTTCAGGCATTACGCAAGGAGCTTATATCTGGAGCAGAAGTTGATGAAAGGGGCGGTTCNCTTCTTTGCACCAAGACCCAAGGTTCCGGTCAGAGAAAATACAAATCCTTTTTATCTGGATGGCGGAGCCTGTATCTGGAGTGACGCGGCAACAATGATTCCATGGACCTTGTATAAGTATTACGGGGATGTGCCTTTATTAAGGGAACAGTATCCGATGATGAAGTTATGGGTAGAGTATATCCGTATGCGGTCAAGGGAAAATGAGGTGCCGGATTTATGGCAGAATGATCGGCACTTAGGCGACTGGCTGGCCTTGGATAACGGGAATATTCATAATCCGATAGGAAAGACGGATTCACAATTTCTGGCATCTGCATGCTACTATCAATCTACTTTGGCAGTGGCAGAGACGGCAGGAGTTTTGGGGCTCGAAGAGGCGCAGGAATATCTGGAACTGGCGGAGCGTATTAAAAAGGCTTTTATTGACTTTTATTTTACCAAGGAAGGAAGATTAAATATAGAAATGACACAAACTGCATGTGCATTTCTACTGAATATTGGACTTTATCCGGATCACGCAAAGGAAAATCTTAAGGAAGAATTAAAGCATCTGATAGAGGAAAATAATGGGCATTTGAATACCGGATTTGCTGGAACACCCGTTTTGTGCCCTGCGCTATCGGAAAACGGAATGAACAGCTTGGCTTATGACCTGCTTTTGAATGAGGAGTATCCGGGCTGGCTTCATGAGGTAAATCTTGGTGCAACGACGGTTTGGGAGCGATGGAATTCTCTGGATGAAAACGGCGTGATAAGTGGAACGGGAATGAACAGTCTGAATCATTATGCTTACGGAAGCATTGCGGACTGGATGTACCGCTATATGTGCGGATTTCAGCCGGACATAGATAAAAAAATAAATATGATAATCAGGCCCATGCCGGATAAACGGTTTTCCTATGTGAAAGGAAAATGGAAATCGGTATTTGGGACCTATGTAAGCAATTGGAGCTATCAGGAACAAACCGGTTTTCAGTATGATATAGAAATACCATTTAATGCAAATGCAGAAATAGTATTCCCAAACGGCAAGAGATGCTTGTTGGAATGTGGAACTTATCATTTTGACAATAATGGAGAAAGCCTATGAAAATTGCTGTGCTTGTGGGTGGTATTGTATACGAGGTCCAGAGCCGTCTTCTGGAAGGAATTAGAAAATATGCTGACGAAGAAAATATTAATATTTTTGTATTTACCTGCAATGGCGATATTTATAGGCAGTCAGAGTATGGAATCGGAGAATTTCAGATTTTATTTTTACCGGATCTTACACAATATGACGGAATTATTTTTGCAAGGGATACCATACAGAATGAACAGTTTGCCGCTGAGATCACACAGCGGATTGTGGATTCGGGAACACCTGTCATCAGTATCGAAAGTCACATCCCTTCAATGCCTGTTTTCTATGTAGATAACCGGGAGGCTATGCGGGATATTGTAACACATCTGATAGAAACACATGGAGTAAGTGACATCTGCTATTTATCCGGACCGGAGCAGAATCTGGAAAGTGTTGAAAGACTAAAAGGTGTTATGGAGGCCGTGAAAGAGCATGGTTTAACCCTTGGAAAGGATCGGATTCACTATGGTGATTTTTGGGTAGACAGCGGGAAAACGCTTGTGGAGCACTTGATGAAATCCGGTGAAAAGTTACCGGATGCGCTTATCTGTGCTAATGACGATATGGCATTGGGTGCTTATTTGGAATTTTGCAGACACGGTGTTCAGGTAGGAAAAGACATATTGATTACGGGATTTGACCATACGTCTAATGCATCTGACCTGACACCTAAAATTACAACAGTTGAGAAACCGCAGGGACAGATTGGATATGAAGCCTGTAAGGCTTTAGCAGAAGGGAAAAAAATAACAAGCCGGAAATTTGAGGTGAAATGCTGCTATAGAGGAAGCTGCGGATGCCAGGAACAAAAAATACGCAATCTTTCTGAGGTTCAGTTTATGAATGTGAGCCATAAGCTGGGAACTGCTAATATGGCGGAAATTAATAAGAATATGGTCTCGGACTTGAATGACTGCGATAATATGCAGGAACTTTATGAATGCTTAAAGGAATATATTAAGCAGTTGAATTTCTCCTTTGTGTATTTGTGTCTCTGTGAGCACAGTGTATCAGAAGATACAGTCGAGTATGATTATCAGATCAAGGAAGGTTACTCTGAGAAAATATATATCCCGGTTGCATATGAGAACGGAAACTTTACGGAATATCCGCAATTTGAATGTAAAGAACTTTTGCCCAAGGAGTGTATAGACAAACTCGAAAACCGCATGTGTATTGTGGCGCCTGTACATTTCAGAAGGAACTGTCTGGGGTATCTGGTTATGTGTGGAGGCGGACTTCCATATAATAGTACACAGCTTCAAGTATGGCTTATGAATATCTCAAACGCTTTGGAAAGTATGCGTAAGCAGGAAGAATTGAAGCGCCTTGTGAAAAAGCTTAAGGATGTTTGGATGTTGGATGGTCTGACACAAATCTATAACAGAACCGGTTTTTTTCACTTCGCAGATAGGCTCTTGAAAGAGTGTAAACAGAATAATACGCCGATTGGTATGGTGTTTGTAGATATCAATAAACTGAAGCATGTGAATGACGGATATGGGCATGAAGAAGGCGATTTTTATATTAAGACAGTGGCCGATTCCATGAAAAAACTCAAAACCGAAGGACAGCTTCTCATGCGTTATGGCGGCGATGAATTTGTGGTTTTGGGAGCATACCAAAAAGGCGATGAGTTTGCGGGATTGACAGATAAACTGAATTCGATGCTTGAAGGATGCAGACGACAGAATGAGAAGAATTATGAGATGAGTGTAAGTATAGGATTTCAGTCGGTTTCAATTACACAGGATTTTCAATTGGATCAGCTTATGAAGCAGGCGGACCAGGAAATGTACAATATGAAGAAGAAAGGATAAGCAGGAATATGCTAAGAAGCACATCCATTCAGTTAAAGGTTTTAGTTAGTGTGTCAGTTGTTTTAGCCGCAGTATTATTCAACACTTTTTTCTCGAGTGGTAACTTAGGGAGAATCGAGAAATCTGCGACGCAAATGAATGAAGTTTATATTCAGATTCAAGAATTATACGGTACAGCCGGCAAAAAGGTTGAAACCATACAGAAATATGCAAATATACTAATAGGCAGTTCCGATGAGGATCTTGTAATTGCCGGAGATATCTATGGAAATCTGGAGGCTGAAGTAGGAGCAGTAAAAGAACTGCTAGTGGAACTGCAAGCATATTGCGCGATGACGGAAAACGAAGATTTAATAGCAGTATTTGAGCAATACTGTACCAGCTGTAACGCTCTGTTGGAAAGTATGCAGACAATCAGCGGACTGAGAAGAGACAATGATTTTGTTGGTGCAAAGATATATATGGGCACGGATGCATTGACTGTAATTCTCTCACAGGAGCAAGTGTGCGTGAATCTGGAAGAAACCTTTGACAGGTGTCTTGTAGAAGCTCAAGCCAATTTAGAAGACCGCATCCGAATTGCAAATGTAAGTAATTGGATCGTTTCAGTAATTTGTATATTAAGCACTGTTATTTCTATATTTGTCATTTACAAGGGAATGCTGCAGCCTGTTAAGCAGACAAGCAGAAAAATGCAGCAGATTGCATTGGAAGTATCGGAAGGAAGAGGTAATTTGACCGAAAGGTTTGAAATTAAGCGAAAAGATGAGGTTGGTCAATTGATGGGGAGTATGAATCAACTATTAGAAGCCTTTCAGCAGATTACATTACGAATTCAAAAGACCACTGTGCATATGGAAGATGCTGCCAATAGAACAGAAGTGCAGTTCGCGGCATCCAGTAATAGAATTACTGATTTGTCGGCAGTGATGGAAGAGCTTTCGGCAGGAAGTGAAGAAGTTTCGTCACTGGTCAGCCAGATGAAGAGTGAAATGCAAGGGATTTCTGGAGAAACCGGTGATATTACGGTGAAAGTGGATGAGGGAACAAACTTCGCCGCAGAGTTAAAAGAGAGAGCCGGATATATTCGTATGCAGACTACAGAAAGCAGACAGAAATCAGAAAAGATGGTTGAGTCAATCAAAGATGCAATGTCGAGAGGTATTGAAGAAAGTCGAAATATCGATAAGGTAAGTGAGTTGACGGCAACTATTTTAAACATTGCTGGTCAAACGAATCTTCTGGCATTAAATGCAGCCATTGAAGCAGCAAGAGCAGGAGAATCCGGTAAAGGATTTGCAGTCGTGGCAGAAGAAATTCGCAATTTGGCAGATAATAGTAAGACGAATGCTGCTGCAATACAGGAATTGAACAACAAGATTATATCTGTTGTACAGGCCTTGAGTGTGTGCAGTAAAAAGATGTTGGATTTTGTTGATGCAGATATCATGGAGGATTATAAAAAGTTTGAGGAAATGTCAGTACAGTATTCAAATGATGCGGATACCGTTTCTGATATTATGGGCAGGATACAAGGTAGTGTTGATTCTATAAATCAGCAGATTTCTACGGTTGCTCAAAATATCAGTGGGATCTCGTCGTCTGTCGAGGAAAGTGCTTTGGGAATCCAGAATGTTGCAGGAAACGTTATTGACATTTCCAATTCAACGAATGATATTTATCAGGAAACCCGCCAAAATGCACAGACAGCAATGGAGCTAAAACAGGTGTCTGAAGGCTTTGTAGTATAATGTTTTAATTAAAAATTCATGATGATGAATTTTTATTTGCAAGAATTACGGTTATCATTTGCGCAATACCTGCCAGAATCGTTTTGTTTTTCGGCTCCAGGGAGAGTTCTCGGATATGCACTTAGAACTTTTCGTATTTCCTGACACCATCAGGAAATGGTGTCAGGAAATAAGGGTGATTCAAATGTATTAAAGTTTCATATTCTGTTCCCGATATTCGCTGGGAGAGAGGCCGGTTTCTTTTTGAAAAGAAGAAGAAAAGTAGCTCCTGGAACCGAACGACAATTCATCGCTGATTTCCTGAATGCTCATTTTCGTTCCGGAAAGTAATAGCTTTGCCTGCTTGATTTTTTCGTGTTTAATATAATCTGTTACGCTATACCCAGTTTCATTTTTAAATNTGTGAGAAAAATAGTATTCTGTGTATCCAACTTGCNCAGCCAGTTGAGGNANAGACAGTTTTTCTTNGATATGCATGNCAATATAATCACANGCACTTNTGATCTGTCCGGAAATGTCATTTTTAGNNTTCTCCTGCTGGACTCNCTGCACATAATCTTCCATCAGNGTGCTGCNGGTGGTTGATGTTTCTGCAATGTTTTTACAGTCCTCAATCATCTGCATATAGTAGTCATTGAGGGTATAAGCAACAGAAGGATTAACTCCGCCCTCAATAGCGGCCCTGGAGCAGAGGGTCAGAAGGACAATAGAGGTTGATTTTGCCCTGCGCAGAGAATCACCTACGTCAAAGCGCGGCCCATCACTTAAGCTGGAAGAGTGTGCAAGGGCATCTAAATAGTTGGGGTTACCTTCCCGAAGCAGGTTCATGAATTCCTGTTCTGCAATCCATATTCCCCGGTGTTCTTCTGTGATCAGGTTAATCTCAGAGGAAGATTGCTTCCCTGATGCTTTCTCTGAAAAATGAAGGTCATTGGTGGTAATCCGCTTGCCGGTAACACAGTAATGCAGCATGACCGCATATTGGAAAAGCTGATTGGTCGGAATAATTGGAATATGGTCAAACAGCTTAAACACTTTGATCCGGTTGCTTACCGAGAGATCATGCTTATCCAATTCTTTTTTGATGTTCTGATAAGAATTTCGGCCGGAATAGGCAGGTCCCAGCGTGTGAATGCCCCGCAGGGAATTTTCTTCATATTCAAATGNNACAATCCAGATTAGTCCNAGATNATCATCTATGNATAAAGGTTCGTGANTTTCGTTTTCAATGTGTTTTCTGATAGGTTCTCCCAGACTTAAAAGAGCCAGTGTATCGTCATCATTTGAAGCAGCATCCTGCAAGATATTGGATTGTGTCAGGACAAGTTCCGGGTCATAACTGTGTAGGGAAAGATTATGGTTACATTGAATGATTTGATGGAAAAAATCCAGTTTTTCTTGAATATTCATATTCACTCCTGTCTGCGCCGGTTATTGTAGCTTTTCAATATGCAAAATAATCAGCAGCATAAAAAATCTATTAGAAGTTTTTGATCCGTTTCGTTTTCAAAGCGAACAGTACCACTTTGAAGAA
>WFLX010253679.1_pt1 | contig 10231 bp, 6 predicted proteins | sample 4967041 | NCBI WGS metagenome assembly WFLX01 (sample SAMN12857096, study PRJNA449069) | gut metagenome | isolation source: stool from male and female vole | host: Microtus ochrogaster | place: USA:Florida | collected 2017
GAGAAGTATTCAGCATAATTATTGCAAATCCCGACAAATTGACAGGTGTTCAGGTTAATGGTTCCGATGTTCAATATATCCTCAATGGTACAAGACTGATAATTCAAGTTCCTGAATCAGCCGGCAAGAACAGCACCTTCACACTCGTTTCATCCAATGGCTCTATCACCTACTCAATCAGTTTCATCCCAGCAACACATGTTGAGAATGTCATTTTCTCAGAAGTTAGAGATCTCGGCTCATGGGCTGGAGAAGATGCAGGAGGAGCATTCCGTCTGTATAAGGAGTCGTTTGCCGGCGTACCAGCGGGAGCGAAACTCGTTTTCCACATTGCGCCATATGACTACACTCAGATTCAGGTGAATGATGCTAATTGGGGACAAATCGACATTCTTCAGCCTGACATGACGGCCACAACAGCAGAGTTCGAACTCACAGCCGAAATTCTCGACCGAATCCTACATACCGACGACGGTTGGTCGACCACTGCAATGGTAATCCAAGGGCAAGGCACAATAATCAACAAAGTGCATATAGAATGGGAAAACTCCCTTGAGACTGTGATCTGGGATGCAGGATGGACATGTTCAGGCTGGGGCGGCAATCAAGATCTCGCTTGGGGAGGCTATGACTGGTCAACTGTTAAACCCGGTACTATAATGCGTCTCTACACATCTTCTACTGTAGGCGACGATTGGTGGTGTATTTCTATTCGCCATGGACAAGACTGGGGGAACTTGCCCGACCCAATACCAGCGCAATATGACAATCCTTCATCTCCTCTTGAAGTTGTGCTGACTGCAGAAGTCCTTGCTGATCTTGTAGCTAATGGTGGTCTTGTCATCACCGGAAGCGAATATCAGTTACACAAAGTGACACTTGAATAATTAGCTTCAGAAATATATTCGGAAACCATTTCTTATGAAACAAACATTTTTCATCGCAATGACTCTTATGGCTGTCGTCTTTTCCGGTTGTGGGAAAGACGATGGTCCTGAGGGCACCAACTCTGATGTGACAGAAATAAAAGCCATTTCTATTTCTATTGTCGATGGCTCTTCTGTGAGTCAGACTACGGAAGCAATAGAAGTGATATATGATCATGACATTACCATTAACTCCAATGTTGCGATCACGCTTAATTCCAAAGCCATAAGTGGCGTGACTGTAGAGGGCAAAAAACTTGTCGCCCCCTTGTCGCTCGCAAAAGGCGAGGATTATGTATTTTCTATTCCGTCACGCGCTGTCGTAGGGATAGGCACAAATGTATTTGCCAATGAAGTATTGGTGAGATTCTCCACTGAAGGCTCCCCGGGGATCATTGAATCTTCGCTGCTTGATAAAGACCTTACCAACACGAATGCTTCGGCAGAAGCAAAAGCCTTGTATAATTTCCTAAAGGAGAACTACGGCAAGCGTCAACTGTCGGGAGCAATGGGAGAAGTTGCCTGGGGATCGGAATTTTGCGACCTCATATACAGTTCTACCGGTAAATATCCAGCAATCGTTGGATTTGACTTTATTCATATCCCATATTCCCCTTCAAATTGGATAGATTACTCTGACATATCTCCTGTGAAAGATGCTTGGGACAAAGGGAGTATTCCTGCTATGACATGGCATTGGAATGTGCCAACTTCAAAAGATTCATCCAATTCCTCGTTCAATGCATCCTCCAGTGAATTCAAGGCTTCCAATGTATTAGTGGATGGAACTTGGGAGAATCAAGTAGCAGTAGCCGACGTAGAGAAAGTAGCCAGATATCTGAAACTATTGAAAGATGCAGGTATCCCAATATTGTGGCGACCATTCCATGAAGCAGCCGGCGACTACAAATGGGGAGCCTGGTTCTGGTGGGGAAATTCCGGAGTCGATACTACAAAAAAACTATGGAAATGGCTCCGTGATAAACTCGAAAGTGAGTTTGGTCTTGACAACTTGATCTGGGTATGGACTGTTCAGACATCTGATGAAGGGAAGCCTGCTGATATATCAAAGATCAGGGAGGCATATCCAGGCGACGATCATGGGGACATTGTAGGTGCAGACCTTTATCTCGATCCATTAACCAACTACACTTCCAATTTTAAACTACTCTATAACCTTGTAGAAGGGAAAAAGATAGTAACCCTTTCAGAATGTGGCAATCTTCTTGATGTTGATTCTTCCTTTAAAGATGGTGCACTTTGGAGTTATTTTATGGGATGGTATGACATGCCAGACGGTAAATTTGGCTTTAACGAGTGGAATACAAAAGGAGAATGGAAGACCGTCCTTGACAATCCTCTTGTTCTAAATCGGGGAGATTTTTCAATAAAATAACTATAAAACTGATATCATATGAAAGTCACGTATATGGCGATATCTCTTGGCTTGATGCTTTGCGCATGTAGCTCCGGGAAAAAGACGAAAGAGTCTGAAGTAATNAAAGAGNCACCCNCANCCTCACTTATCCAACTTCTTGATTCNACCTCATCNGAAGGGAAAATCTNCTTTGGACANCANGANGANACGGCATATGGCCACGACTGGAAATATCAGCCCGGCAAATCTGACGTAAAGGACGTAACGGGCGAATATCCAGGACTTATGAACTGGGACCTCGGCATGATCGAACTTGACTCAGCGCGCAACCTCGACGGTGTGCCATTTAAGTTCATCTCTGAGGAAATAGTAGCTCAAAATGCACGTGGAGGCATCAACGCTATCAGCTGGCATCTTCGCAATCCACTTAGCGGAGGAGACTCTTGGGACGTTTCAGCATCCCCACTTCAGCAGCTCCAGGAAAACTCGGCTCTTGCCGACACACTTGATCTTTGGATCGGCAAAGCTGCCGATTTCATTGCATCGCTCCGTGATGCGGAAGGAAACCGAATTCCGGTTATCTTCCGTCCTTGGCATGAGAACACCGGCACATGGTTCTGGTGGGGCGCAGGAAATTCCACACCTGAACAATATAAAGACCTTTGGAAACGAACTCGCCGAATATTTGACGAAAAGGGAATCGACAACGTAGTGTGGGTTTATTCTCCCGATCGCGTCCCCACTCCCGAACAGTATTTCGTGACCTATCCAGGAGATGAATATGTCGACATCCTTGGCAGCGACATTTATCATTTCGGAGGAGCAGATAACGTAGACCAATATCGACAATCAGTAAGCGGATTGCTCCCATATGTAGCTGAAGAGGCCGCAAAGAGAGGAAAGTTAGTAGCTTTTTCTGAGACAGGCCTCGAAAGCGTAGTCATGGACAATTGGTTTACAGAAGTACTCCTTCCCCTTGTCAGCGACATTCCGGTGGCATATGTATGCGTTTGGCGCAATGCAAATCAAGAAGAAAAGCCGATGCATTACTTCGCTCCATATCCGGGGCATCCGGCAGCCGCTGACTTCAAGAAATTTCATGATAATCCCAAAACCATCTTCGTGAGTGAATAATCAAATTATTAACAAACTATCATAATTGCATTTTCAATTGACGGCAATGACATTTAATTATGCATTATGAATTATGCATTAGTACTAAAGAATTATGGACATCTTTGAATATCGCAAGAACCTCATTTTAGATAGATATAAAAAGCTTATAACCCAACCCAATACTGCAATCGAAGGGAACGGTATCTACGAAAGATACGAAAATCCGGTAGTGACAGCAGAAATGGTGCCTCCATACTGGAAATACGACTTCGACCCTGTCTCAAATCCTTATTTTATGGAGAGAATCGGTTGCAACGCCACGCTGAACTCCGGAGCAATAAAGTGGGGCGACAAATATGTGATTGTAGTTCGTGTCGAAGGCAGCGATCGTAAATCGTTTTTTGCAGTTGCAGAGAGTCCTACAGGTGTAGACAACTTCGTATTTTGGCCACATCCAATCACTCTCCCAGATACTGACAACCCGGCTACAAACGTCTATGACATGCGCCTGACTCGCCATGAAGACGGATGGATCTACGGCCTTTTCTGCGTAGAGCGCCATGATGACTCCAAGCCCGGCGACCTCTCAGCAGCTACAGCTGCTTGCGGCATAGCCCGCACCCACGACCTTATCAACTGGGAGCGACTGCCCGACCTTAAGAGCAAATCGCAACAGCGCAATGTAGTGCTGCATCCGGAATTTGTAGACGGCAAATATGCCCTATACACCCGTCCGCAAGATGGATTCATCGATACAGGAAGCGGTGGTGGAATCGGATGGGCACTCATCGACGATATCTGCCACGCCGAAATTAAGGAGGAAATCATCATCGATCCCCGCTATTACCATACTATCAAGGAAGTGAAAAACGGAGAAGGTCCCCACCCTATAAAGACCGACCGCGGTTGGCTCCACCTTGCTCATGGAGTAAGGGCTTGCGCATCCGGACTGCGATATGTGCTTTATATGTACATGACAGCTCTCGACGAGCCCTGGAAAAAGATTGCTTCCCCCGGAGGATACTTCATGGCTCCCGTCGGCGAGGAATACATCGGAGATGTGATGAACGTACTCTTTGCCAATGGCTGGATTGCTGATGAAGATGGTAAGGTATTCATCTATTATGCGTCTTCCGACACTCGCATGCATGTGGCAACATCCACAATCGACCGCTTAGTAGACTATTGCTTCAATACTCCGCAAGACGGGCTCACCACAACCGAATCGGTCAAGACTCTCAACCGTCTGATCGACAAAAATCTTGCCCTTGGCATCTAAAAAGGAGGAGTTATGGCAAGTATTTCAGAAAAAATAGGCTATGCCCTTGGCGACGCTGCCTCAGGAGGCATCGTATGGAAGATAATGTCCATAGCCTTCCCGTTCTTCTTCACCAATGCCTTTGGGCTCTCGCTTGAGGATGCCGCTCTGCTCATGCTTATTGCGCGTCTATTCGATGTGGTGACCGACCCTATCATGGGCAGTCTCGCCGACCGCACTCAAAGCCGATTCGGCACATATCGTCCTTGGCTTATCTACGGAGCCATTCCCTTTGGCATCGTATTCGCACTGCTGCTCTATACACCGGACTTCGGTCCGGATGGGAAACGCGTATATGCCTATGCACTCTATCTCCTCATGATGGTAATGTATACGGCTGTCAATGTTCCATATGGTTCGCTACTCGGGGTTATGACAGAAAATGACCATGAGAAAAATCAATTCTCTGCCTACCGCATGGTGGGAGCATATGCAATGGGATTCATCACATTGCTTTCTTTCCCCTACATCCAGAAGATGATCGGTGGTAATGAAAACGACCCTGCCGTGTTGGCTCATCAATATGCCATCATCGGTGTGATTTTCGGCATCTTAGCCGCAATTATGACTCTTGCTTGCGGACTTATGACAAAGGAACGCCTGAAACCGGTCCGCGCTGAGAATTTCAGCTTCAAGCAGTTTGGCGATCTTTTCCGCAATAAGCCATGGGTGTGTATGACTACGATCAGCGTTCTGACCAACTTCTTTAATGGTTTCCGCTACGCAGTGGTGGCATATATGTTCGACTATTGTCTTGACGGAGAAGTGACATTGGGAAGTTTCATCATCAACTATACCGTCTTTATGGCATTCGGAGAAATCACCTGTATGATTTTTGGAGGCATCTCGCCAGCCTTCACAAAATGGGTGGGATCGAAACGCGGTGCTTTCACTTGGGCAGCTGTAATTTGCTTTGTCACCTCCGTGATTTTCTTCTTCATCCCGATGAATACCTCGTTTATATGGCTGATGATCGCCGTTTCGGTTCTTACATCTGTAGGAGTCGGCATATACTCACCCCTGCTCTGGTCAATGTACGCAGACGTTGCTGACTATGCCACCCAGAAGAACGGAGTATCCTCAACTGGTCTGATTTTCTCATCAGGCACTATGGCTCAGAAATTCGGAAGTGCAATTTCAGGATCCCTTATTGCCCTGCTGCTTGGATTGGCAGGAGCTACAATGATTGAAATCGATGGTACCACCACTATCAATCCTGCATCTATCACTGAGTCGGTGCGCACCATGATCTGGGCTCTATTCTCTCTGTTCCCGGCTGCTATCGCTGTCATTATGGGTTTGATGACATATTTCTTCCCGATCAAGAAGTAATGAAGTTGAATTTTGAATATTTGACGATGAAGAAAAGATTTAAGGAGGAGCTAATCTCAAACCTCACTGAAAATATCCTTCCGTACTGGATGGAAAAGATGAAAGACCCGCGAGGTGGATACTATGGGCGTCGCGATGGCAATGACAATCTGGATAAAGATGCTCCTAAGGGAGCGATTCTTCAAGCTCGTATTCTTTGGACATTCTCAGCAGCCTACAACGCACTTGGCAATCCGGAATATCTTGCAGAAGCTCAACACGCATATGAGTTTATACGCGACCATTTCATCGATGAAAAAAATGGAGGAGCTTTCTGGAGCGTCACTGCCGATGGAAAACCTCTTGACACTAAGAAGCAGTTTTATGCGATTGCATTCATAATATATGGGCTATCTGAATACTATATAGCTTCAGGCGATACGAATGCGCTTCAGACAGCTTTCCAGCTGTTTGAATCCATCGAAACGCATGCCCGGGATAGAGAAAAGGATGGCTACATTGAAGCTGCCACATTCGATTGGCATCCNNTAGAGGATATGCGTCTCAGTGAGCGCGATGCGAATGCCTCTAAGACGATGAACACTCATCTTCATATCATTGAGGGCTACACCAATCTGCTCCGGGCTTTGCGCACCGCAAAGGCGCATGGTGTGGAATGGGTGTCTGATTCAAAGATAGAGAAGGTGACTGAGGCAACTGTATATTTGCTTCGTATATTCCTTGACCGCATAGAAAATCCTGAGACTCATCATCTCACTCTTTTCTTCGATGATGATTGGAACAAATTTGATGATGCAGAATCATATGGCCATGATATTGAAGCATCTTGGCTCTTGCTTGAGACTGCCATGGTGTTAGGTGACGACAGACTCATAGCCGAGACATTAGAACATACCTACCATATTGCCCTGGCTGCACTAAAAGGGCGTAAGGAAGATGGAAGTATGGTGTATGAACTCCATGCAGACGGCAAGCTTGATGCCGACCGCCATTGGTGGGTGCAAGCAGAAGACGTAATCGGGCAACTCTATCTTGCGCGTTTCCACTGCGATTCGGATGCTGAAGCCGAGAGTGTTTATTGGCTTGATTCTGCCTACGAGAGCTGGCGCTACATTGCAGAAAATCTNGTAGATCCGAANGGNGAATGGTTTTGGTCGATAAAAGCCGACGGNTCGGTCAATCGAGAAGATGACAAAGCCGGCTTCTGGAAATGTCCCTACCATAATTCCCGTATGTGTCTCGAATCAATACATATTCTAAATTCTTTCAATTAACATTTCAGCATGAAAAATATTTTCTTATGTCTATCATGCAGCCTGCTTGCTTTCTCCTTTTCGGCAGCGGCAGAGACAGTGCATATATCTACTCCGAAGACGTCCTTGGTGCTTGAAGCGTCAAAGGGAGAGCAACCAAAATTCTTATACTACGGCAATTCNCTTTCNNCNGGCGACNTGCAGAATCTNAAAGATGCNGGCACTCCACAATTGAANGCATATCCGGTCTATGGTCTGTGGCCGGCAAANGAAGCNGCATTTGCCGCAGTACACTCNGATGGCAACATGACTCTCGATATGGTGACTGACAATGTTGCTGTAACAAAGAATCCCGACGGAGGAGAGACTACGACAATCACCATTACCGACAAGGTATATCCTTTCTCAATCGATCTCAACTACCGCACTTTCCCCGGTCTTGACGTGATTGAGACATGGACAGAAGCTTCCCANCAGGAGAAAGGGGATGTGAANNTGACACGATTCATGTCGGGCTATCTNCCTATACGACGCAACGATGTCTATGTGTCACAGCTCTACGGCACGTGGGCAAATGAAGGCAGGGTTGAGGAGGCTCCACTTCCTCACGGCGTTAAGATGATCAAAAACAAGGATGGAGGTCGCAACTCTCACACTTCGCATGGCGAGGTGATGATATCGCTTGATGGCAAGGCTAAGGAAAATGATGGACGTGTGATAGGAGCCGCTCTATGCTATGGTGGCAACTACAAGCTGATGTTTGACACCGACGACACCGATTATCATCATTTCTTCGCCGGAATCAATGAAGAAAATTCCTCCTACAATCTGAAGAAAGGTGAGAAATTCACCACTCCTCCTCTTGCTCTCACTTATTCAGAAGACGGACTTGGAGGNGCNAGCCGTAANTTCCACAAATGGGGTCGCGAGCAGCGTCTTGCACATGGCGACACTCCACGCAAGATTTTGCTCAATAGTTGGGAAGGCGTCTATTTCGACATCAACGAGGAAGGGATGCACCAGATGATGACCGACATCGCCAATATGGGTGGTGAACTCTTTGTGATGGACGACGGATGGTTTGGCTCAAAGTATCCACGCAATAATGATTCCACCTCTCTTGGCGATTGGACTGTAGACACCAACAAGCTGCCCGGAGGCATCCAGGGGCTCTGCGATGCAGCAAAGGAACGTGGCATTAAGTTTGGCATATGGATTGAGCCGGAGATGACCAACAGCATTTCCGAGCTCTATGAGAAGCATCCGGAATATGTGATTAAAGCACCAAAACGTGAACCGGTCCTTGGACGTGGAGGCACACAGATGGTTCTTGATCTGGCGAATCCAAAGGTGCAGGATATTGTTTTCAATATCGTCGATACTCTTCTGACGAAATATCCTGAAATCGACTATATCAAGTGGGATGCCAATGCCCCCATAATGAATCATGGCTCACAGTATCTTACAGCCGACAATCAATCGCATCTTTATATAGATTATCACAAAGGTCTGATTGCTGCTTTGGAACGCATACGCGCCAAGTATCCTGACGTGACAATCCAGGCTTGTGCAAGCGGTGGCGGTAGAGCCAACTGGGGCATACTCCCCTATTTCGATGAGTTCTGGGTAAGCGACAATACGGATGCACTCCAACGCATCTACATGCAGTGGGGCACAAGCTATTTCTTCCCGGCTATCACTATGGCTTCTCATATTTCAGCATCTCCCAATCATCAGACTCAACGTATCGTGCCTCTGAAATTCCGCACTGATGTGGCAATGAGCGGGCGTCTTGGTATGGAAATCCAGCCTAAGAATATGACAGAAGAAGAGAAGGTGCAGAGCCGCAAGGCAATCGCTGACTACAAATCTATTAGAGACGTAGTGCAATTTGGCGACCTCTATCGTCTTCTTTCCCCTAATGATGGCAAAGGAGCTGCTTCTCTGATGTATGTGTCTCCCGACAAGAAAGATGGCGTATTCTATTGGTGGAAGATGGAGCAGTTTATGGACCAACATTTACCCCGCATCACNATGGATGGCCTTGACCCCAACAANCTNTACACCGTAACAGAGCTNAACCGAATTGACAACGAACCGCTCCCCTANGAAGGGAANTCNTTTACAGGAGCATTCCTAATGTCAAACGGACTTGAGATGCCCCTCTCCCACAATGTAGACNGGAACAAGCGCAACGACTACGCATCACGCGTACTCAAGCTGACAGCCAAATAAAAAAGAAAAACCTGATCCTCTATAAAGTATAATGGAAACACAATCGAAAGGCGGCCTCTCCCGGGTCGCCTTTTACTTATTCGCTATCCGCATCATTTCTCCCGTCTTTTCAAACGAGTATCCAGGGGTCGCAGGCAACTCTTCCGTCGAAGCTCTGCATCATATGGCAAATGATATATGGTCTATTCATAATCGGTTATTTTATTTTCAGTCCTGACAACCAGTTGTTGACACTCTTTTGTGCAGAAGCCTGATTTTCCTGAGCCACTTTACCTTGAATGGCATGTATTGAAACTCTGCGCCTCTGCGGCCTCTGCGTGAGATTTTAAGTACTTGCGAAAGTTGAGTTAACTATATTATAAAACGAATTAGAGGGTATATATGATTGAACACATACTCTCTAATCATAATACAAATTACTGATTCTGTTGCCTGAAGCCATTTCAGCTAAACTTTTATTCCGGTTTGCGTTTGGCAACCATGACAAAGAAGAGTGTGGCGGCGGACACGACAGTAAGTGTCACAAACGTGGATGTCAGTATATTCCCCAAACCGACGATAGGCGATACCAAACCTCCAAAAGCGAATGATTCTATACTTGTAGTCAAACCCATCTGGACAGCAGAAGCCGAAGTATTGAAAATGGTTGCCATCGACGGAAGAGTCGGAAGGC
>WFLX010150373.1_pt1 | contig 10230 bp, 8 predicted proteins | sample 4967041 | NCBI WGS metagenome assembly WFLX01 (sample SAMN12857096, study PRJNA449069) | gut metagenome | isolation source: stool from male and female vole | host: Microtus ochrogaster | place: USA:Florida | collected 2017
CTCCCCAATGATGACAGCCCTATGGCCGACTCCACATTGAACCAGGAATCACTTTCAAAAGAGGTTGATCGTGCGCTTCGTCAGCTTTACGACCGCGAGCGTGAAATTCTGAAGATGTTCTTCGGAATCGGTTGCCAGGAGATGACTCTTGAGGAGATCGGCGCGAAGTTTGATCTCACCCGTGAGCGTGTGCGTCAGATCAAGGAGAAAGCTATTCGCCGTCTTAAAGGACAGAAGAGCAAATTGCTCAAGAGCTACCTTGGCGAATAATCTCAAACTATAAACATACTCTTTTTTACCTATCGCCTATGAACAACAGACTACGCAATTTCTTGTTGGGCATAGGCGTTTCTCTTTTTTCCCTCTCAGCTATTGCTGCACAGCCGGATAATAACGAAATTGTAGCCGATAGCTTTATGGCAGNAGCGAGTGATGCTACGCTTGGAGTAAGCAGCCAGTCGTCGCCAGTAGGCAAAGTGGAGGAAACTGAGGAACGCGAAAGCCTTTTCCCAAACGCTACAAGGAATCTCGACACTTCTCATTTCACATGGGGAGCGGAGTTCGGCGCGTCAATCGACCTGTCGGGTTACAATACCTCTACATTTAATATAGATGCCGTGTTGGGATATAAGAACCAGTATCTGCGCATATTGGGTGCCGGTGTCGGCATTCACCGCTCATTGGGAACGGGTGACAACTTCATTCCCGTATACGGACTGGTGCGCACCTCTTTCTCATCACGTCCACGCCTCTTTTTCATGTCGCTCAAGGTGGGTTATTCCTTCAACACTATGGGCGATTCTCCCACTTTCGGCGATACCAATTCACAGATTGGTTGGGGTATTAATCTGGCAATGAGTAAGAAGTTTCAGAGCCATATAATCCTTGCTTACGAGTTTCGTCATTTCAATGCACGCCATAAGCATGTGCTTAATGACAAGGCTAACGACATCTCTTTGGCTACCATCTCCTTCGGAGTCAACTTCTAAGTCTTTTTCCTGATTCTAACTGAACTATTTTCCATTAAAAACTTATGCTTCCTAATAAACGAGCTTTTCTAAAGCTCCTTAGTATTATCCTATTGACATTGACCCTCACCGGATGCCATTCTTCGAAGAAAGCTTCCGGTGGAAAGTCGCATAAACCAAAAGTAGAGGCGATAAATGTAAAGTCCTTAAAAGGAACGGAGCGCAAGATTGTAGAAGAGGCTCTGAGCTGGGAGGGGACACCATATAAGTATGCCGCCTCTGAAAAGGGGAAGGGAACGGACTGCTCGGGGATGGTGTTAGGGGTATATTCCAAAGTGACCGACAAGAAATTGCCGCGTAATTCCGCTCAGCAAGCTGAGTTTTGTAAGAAACTTAAAGCGAAGGATGTTAGACCCGGCGATTTGGTTTTTTTCGCTACGGGTAAGGATAAGCATAAGATTTCCCATGTGGGAATAATGCTTGACGACAACCGTTTCATACATGCCTCCACACAAAAAGGAGTGCTCATCTCTGAGATGAACACCCCTTATTATCAGCGTACATTCATAATGTACGGCAGAGTTCCCTAAAGTGATTAGAGGATAGCAGCTATTTTAGCTTCGAGGTCAGAGAGTTTCACCAAACCTACGCTGCGCTCTTTGAGTTCGCCGTCTTTGAAGAAGAGGACGGTAGGAATGTTGCGTACACGGTTCTCGCTGGCGATCTCGTCGTTGTCGTCGATGTTGAGCTTGCCAACAGTCACCTGACCCTGATACTTCTCTGCGAGTTCCTCAACGATAGGACCGAGCTTGATGCAAGGACCACACCAAGTAGCCCAAAAATCGATTACTACGGGTTTGCCGGACTCAATTGCCTCGCGGGCGGTCTGGTCAGTAAATTCTAATGCCATTTTTAATATGATTTAATGATTAAAAAATGCTGATCGAGCAGGCTGCAATAGCTGCAAATACCTGCCTATACTTATTAAACGGTTAGAACACGGTATTTGATGCCCCATTCATCAAGGAAATTTAAAAAATCTTTGTTGACGGGGAATTTTTTGCGAGAATGTATCTTCACTACCTGGCGTGTCTCCGGATTGTAAAGGTCTATGTAGAGGTCACCTAAACGTTCTTTCGGGGAGAAATTCAGGAGCTTGTTGAAAAATTCCTGCGTATCGAAACGATGGCTCAAATAGATTGAGACGGCATTTGCCACATACCCTTTCAGCGAGTCGAGAGGGTGAATCTCATCAATATTGACATCTATTTTGGTTGGGTCCCACTTGCCGGGCACCACATTTACCTTCATAAACACGGGGTCACCAACTGTGACGGAATTCCTATGCGCTTCGAAAGCCCTTCCGAAGAGGGTGAAAGTAGCGGTGCCGGTAAGGTCTTCGATTGTCAGCTGACCATACTCGTTGCCACTCTTGGAGGTGCGTATATTGAAGGCTGTCACCATACCGCCCATTGTCAGTTTGGCTCCCGCTACCTTCTTATCCTCGAAATCTGCACAAGAGCAATTACACCCGTAGGTCAGTTCCATATAATANGGGTCGAGGGGATGCGCAGAGAGGTAGATGGTCACAAGTTTCTTCTCCTCNTCAAGTAGTTTGAGGTGATTCCAAGGTTGAACGTGTGGGAAAGGTGGCTTATTGGTTTCAAGAGGTTCTACATCACCAAAGAGTGACATCTGGAGGGAATTCTTGTCGTTCTGGATAATCTGGCCATACTTCACAAGAGCGTCGGTGAACGTAGAATCGCCCATTGGTTCGACAAATGCTTCGCGCTGATAACCCATAGAGTCGAAAGCACCAGCCATAGCAAGGCTTTCGATTGAGGAACGGTTGCAATTGCTTAGATTCACGCGCTCTACAAAGTCGTAGATGTCCTTGAAAGGACCGTGTGCCTGGCGTTCGGAGATTATGGCGTTGACAGCGTTGCTTCCCACGCCTTTCACAGCTCCAAGACCGAAACGGATTTCACCCTTCTTGTTGACACCGAACTTCTCCCACGACTCGTTGACATCGGGACCCTTTACACTGATGCCCATACGGATGCACTCCTCCATGATTTTCTTGAGCTTATCAGCCGCACTGAGGTTACGACTCAACACACCTGCCATGTANTCAGCAGGATAGTTTGCCTTGAGGTAGGCAGTCTGGTAAGCAACCCAGGTGTAGCATGTGGCGTGGCTCTTATTGAAAGCGTAGGANGCGAACTTCTCCCAGTCAGCCCAGATTTTTTCGAGCACCTGTGCCTTATGTCCGTTTTTCTGCCCTTCCGCCATGAATTTAACCTTCAACTTCGCCATCTTGTCAATCTGCTTCTTACCCATAGCCTTACGGAGCATATCGCTCTCGCCACGGGTGAANTTGGAGAGAAGACGGCTCAGAAGCATCACCTGCTCCTGATAGACGGTGATACCGTAGGTCTCATGGAGATATTTCTCCATGATGGGTATGTCGTAGGCTATAGGCTCTTCACCGTGCTTACGCTTGATGAAGGAGGGGATATAGTCCATCGGGCCCGGTCGGTAGAGGGCATTCATGGCGATGAGGTCCTCAAACTTCGAGGGCTTGAGGTCGCGTAGGGAGTTCTGCATACCGGCTGACTCAAACTGGAATGTAGAGGTNGTGCGTCCTTCGCAGTAGAGTTTGAAGGTAGCGGGATCGTCAAGTGGTATCTTCTCTATGTCGAGATCGAAGCCNCGTGTCTGCTTAATGTTAGCCAACGCCTCCTTGATGATGGAGAGGGTCTTAAGACCGAGGAAGTCCATCTTGATAAGTCCGGTCTCCTCAATTACGGACCCTTCATACTGCGTTGAGATTACCTTGGAGCCATCGGCATCTGTAGCCATGGAGATTGGTACCCAGTCGGTNATGTCGTCACGTCCGATAATTACGCCGCAGGCGTGGATACCNGTACCACGCACGTTCCCTTCGAGCTGTCCGGCATATTTCATCACGTCGCGCACGAGAGGGTTGGGGTTGTGGGTCTCCGCTTCGAAAGCCTTATCGTAGGCAAGACAATTCTTGAAATTGATTTTCGGAGCTTTACCGTTGACTTCCGGCAGACGGTCGGGCACCAGCTTGGCGAGACGGTTTGCCTCCGGAATCGGAAGCTCCATCACACGCGCCACATCCTTGATGGCAGATTTGGTTGCCATAGTCTGATAGGTAATGATGTGGGCTACCTTCTCCGCNCCGTATTTGTCGGTTACATACTTCAACACCACATAACGACCGTCGTCGTCGAAGTCAACGTCGATATCGGGGAGGGAGATACGGTCAGGATTAAGGAAACGCTCGAAGAGGAGATCATACTTGATGGGGTCAATCTGTGTAATGCCGAGGCAATAGGCAGCTGCACTACCGGCAGCAGAGCCACGACCTGGACCTACGCTGACACCCAATTTCTTCTTCGCCATGTTGATGAAGTCTTGCACAATGAGGAAGTAACCGGGGAAACCCATAGTCTTCATTATATACAGCTCAAACTTCAGACGCTCTTTCACATCTTCGGGTAGTGGGTCGCCATAGCGTTCCTTTGCACCCTCCCAAGTAAGTTTCTCAAGATAGTCAGCCTCAAACTTGATTCGGTAGAGCTTGTCGTAGCCACCNAGNCGTTTGATTTTCTTTTCAGCTTCCTCCTGAGAGAGCACAACATTGCCGTTCTCGTCGCGTGTAAACTCTTCAAATAGGTCTTGCTCNGTGAGACGCTTACGATATTCCTCTTCAGTGCCGAACTCCTCCGGGATGGCGAAGTTTGGCATGATAGGACCGTGATCGATGCTATAGAACTCAATCTTATCAAGAATTTCAGAGGTAGTTTCGAGAGCTTCGGGCACATCTTGGAAGATACGNTTCATNTCTTCAGTGCTCTTGAGCCATTCCTGCTTGGTGTAGTGCATTCTTGGCTCATTGAATTTCTTCTGCATAGATACGCAGATAAGGCGGTCGTGAGCCTCGGCATCATCTTCAAAGGTGAAGTGAACGTCGTTGGTGGCGACAACCTTTATACCGTGCTTGCGGGCAATGTCAAGAAGCACAGCGTTAACCTTCTGCTGAAGAGGGTAGACCTCGCGGTTGGANTTCTCCTTGTTGGTCTGATGGCGTTGAAGCTCCAGNTAATAATCNTCACCGAAAACGCTCTTATACCACAAGATTCTCTCCTCGGCACCCTCTATATCGTCGTGGATAATCATCTGGGGTACCTCTCCACCGAGACACGCGGAACATACAATCAGCCCTTCGTGGTGAAGTGCCAACTGNTCACGGTCGGTGCGCGGTTTGTAGTACATNCCNTCCGTCCACGCNTTGCTGACNAGNTTGATNAGNTTATGGTANCCTTTCTGGTTCTTNGCAAGGACGATGAGGTGGAAACCGTTGTCAGATTTGTCCTTTTTGTCGGTCATCTTCTCACGTGCCACATACATCTCGCANCCGATAATAGGTTTGAATTTCTCTTCATCCGGTTTGCCGGANTTCTTCTTGTTGACGTAGTTGTAGAACTCCTTTATTCCGAACATATTGCCATGGTCGGTAAGGGCGATGCCACGCATACCGTCGGCAATCGCCTTATCGACGAGTTCGGAAATTGAAGCCTTACCGTCAAGTAGGCTGTATTGCGAATGAACATGAAGATGGACGAAAGGAATCATTTCTATGCTGATTATAAATTTGAGGAGATTCTGTTATTGGAGATTTAATTATCTGAGGAGAATACTCCTTGAATGAAAACGTAGTTTTCAATTATATATTTTGTGAGAAGAGGGAGATTAGGAGATGCGGAGGATGGCATCGCAGTAGGGGAGAACCCCGGGACGGTGGGTGACAAGGAGGACGGTGTGGCTTCCTCGTGTCTGCTTCAGCCGCTGCATCAGTAGCTTTTCCGTCTCTTCATCGAGCGATGCGCTAACCTCATCCAATAGTAATATACTTCCTTTGCGGAGCAGCCCTCGGGCTATGGCTATGCGTTGCGCTTGGCCTTCGCTAAGACCGTCGCCGTGTTCTCCGCAAACTGTATCAAGACCGTTGGGTAGGTTGTGCACGAAATCGGCGGCAGCAGTGTGAAGTGCATGCCACATCTCCTCTTCCGTAGCATCGGGATTGCCCAAGAGGAGGTTCTTACGAATTGTACCGCTCAAAAGGCTATTGCCTTGTGGAACGTAGACAATCTGACTACGCGTAGACTTAGACACCGGCAAGAGTACGTGTTTACCATCTTCCATACGGAAAAGCTCTATATCACCCTCCTCAGGTTTCACAAGTGCCAAGATGAGGCGAAGGAGTGTGCTCTTTCCGGCTCCGGTTTCTCCCATGATAGCGGTATGTGTGCCCGGTTCAAAGGTATAGTTAAACCGGTCGAAGATGGGGGTTTCTTTACCTGTGTAACCAAAAGTTATGTTGCTTAGGGTGATTCCGGCAGGCTGCGTCGGTTCGGTCTGTTGCGAATCATCTGCCTCTTCCTCTACAGGCATCTGTTCGATGGTGCGGATACGCGAAAAAGAGGTGTGAGATTGGATAAGACCCGGCAAAAGACGTGCCAACTCTGCCAACGGTCGTTGTATCTGACCGGCAAGCTGTAGGTAGGCAGTCATAAGACCATATGATACCGTTCCGTTTCTCAGACCGAATACACCCCAAAGGAAAGCGGCTAAGTAGCCTGTCTGGAAACCGGTAAATACCGCTGTGCGCGAATAGACAGTTATTTTGGTTCTTTTGCGCACTACGTCTAATCGGTCTTGATTTAAGGCTGAGATGGCTTCGAGAACACGNCNNGTCTGCTGNCANGTAAGNAGNAGCACNCGGTGTTGAAGACTCTCCTGCATATTCCCTTGAACAGTGCTTTCGATTTCACGGATGCGGTGGGTGAGATGTTGCACTTTTTTGAAGAATACCTTCCCGGCAAACATGAAGATGGGGAGCACTAATATCAGCACCAATGCAAGAGAGGGGCTGAAATGCCACAGAAAAAGGAATGCTCCGATGAGTTGGAAGANAGCGATTACGATTATCGGAAATGTCTTGCAAAGACACTCGGCAGCTACACGGATATCTTCTGTGAGGCGTGACATCATATCGCCGGAGTGAAACGATTCTCTGCCATCCCATGTGGTGTTGAGCACACGGCTGAAAAGTCGCTCTTGAAGCGTGTTGCGCATCTCGGCTTCGGAAAGCTCGGTGTTATGGCTACCAATTGCGGTGAATACAAGTTCNACAATAACCGCTCCGATAAGGAGGGCTATGCACAGCATCAGATTGCCNTCGGCTTTACCGGTGGCGATGTCAACGGCTTGTTTGCTCAAGGCAACGAAGACCAAACCGATGGCGACACGGACAATTCCGGAAATCGCGCTGATGGCAATGCGTCCGCGAAATCCGTGAGTAAGGTTTAGGATGTATTTTATCATTTAGTAAGGTTAAGAAAATGGTATATACTGCCTCGTATAACGAAGCATAAAATATGAATAATTAGGAATTATATGACAGTCAAATGAGCGTTTGGTTTAATTGCTACAATCTTACTCCGACACCGAGCATAAGGTTCTGTGGATCTTTNAATTTACCTAAACGGTAGCCTACGTTGAGGTAGATATTCTTGGTGAGGAAGGTTTTGAGAGTGAGGGATTGATAGAAGCGTTTGTCACCTTTCGGATTTATTATTTCTACACCTAACCCGGCATTGACCGAGAAGATGGGCATAGTTAGTTCNGCGTGNCCTGAAACACCNAAGCTGATTTGTTTGCCGAANGGTGGACGCTCAAANTTTATGTTTTCATCGTAGCTCCCCTCTACCCAATAGGGCTCAAGTCCGGCACTCTCATCCCATTGCAAATCAAGAGCAGGACCAACAGCTACATATCTATTCAGTTTGCGTAAAGGTGAGAATTGCAGACCGACCACACCGAATTTGCCAGGACAAAGTTCCTGTTCGGGTGGATACCCCACATTTACTATACGTTTTCGCCATGCAGCGTAAGCCATAATGTCATAAAGCCATTTACCACGGTCAGCCTCTTCTGTTAAGTCTGTATAATTGGTTTGAGAGTGGGTGCTCGGATGAGGATTGAGGAGGTAAGCTACACCCAAAGACAAACCTACTGAATTGACTCCGGCGTTAGGGAGGTGAGTATTACCGTTGGAGAAATGTTTAGCCTCCACGCCAAAGGTAAGTTGCACTCTGTCAGTTGGAGTGTAGTGCATATGAATGCCGAGACCCATAATCGCTGTCACGGCAGTGCTTACGGCAGCAGGGTTTGAGGCATCTTCAGTGGCATCATGTTTCCAGCCGAAAGCGGCACCGAATTTCCATTCGTAACCCAAAGATAACTTATCTGAGAAATGAACTATCGGCATACCTTGGTAAACATAGGCAGAGACAGGCGTACCTAACGGAGAGTTGGAGAAGAACACTTCGGGCCCTACACCGATGCCTTGGTATAAGTCTTTGTAGAGGATTCCCTCCTTTGTAGCTTTATTGAAGCTGAAATCAGCTCGCAAAGAACCGCTGAAGGAGGAGTTGACACGCTTACCCTCGGGATTGTCACCTCTCAGAAAACTATTGGTGGGGAGAACAATTGAGGGTGAGAGTTGAGCGCCGATACGCCATTCGACCGGCTTTTTAAAGGCCCCGGGGAGTGTGTCGGAAGCTTGTGCCGAGGTGAGTGATGCTATGCNGAGGCAGAGAGCGAGCAGGTGTTTGAGTCTTACCATTTTTCAACGAACTTTTTAATCTTCTTCAATTATTACTTCATAACCCTCAGGGAAAGTGGCTTCACATTTGAAATCTACGGTGTAAAGTTTGCCGGAAATTGGTGCGCGTAGTGTCATGTGTCCGCAGGCTGATGCCTGAGTGATAGTAACCACAGATTTGACAGTGAGTTTGGAATTAGGGGCGACATCAACATTCACCCTATCGAGTAAATTGGGGATGGAAATCCGATATTTTTCACCGATTTTCACTCCATCATGGTTGGCNATNTCCCAACCTAAANCNGAGTGTGTTAGAACCGGCATATTGAAAGTGTATCCGTATAAGGAGAGTGGGCTATTATAGTCNAGTATAACNGTGCCATATGCGTCTGACTGAGCCTGGAGCATAGGCCATACTTCCATAGTCTGGGTGAGGGGNCCGTTATTANTGAATGTTTCTCGTTCACTNTTCATNATAGGGGTANCATCAACCACTATGTCGTCATACTTCACATCGTATACTTCATAACCCTGACCTTTAAGGATTGTCAGATGAATGAATTCGGTTGTATATGAGTANTTGAGGCAAATATTTTGATGGCTATCATTTGGCAGCAGATTTTCAAAACTTCTGATTGTTATGCTGTTTTTATTGATTACCAATTCATAATGTTCGGAGGAATTTTCACAAACGATTTTGGATACATCTTTAATTGGGGTTGATGATGGTACTATTTCCCCTTTATGGTTGTAGAATATACAATCACCTGTCCATTCAATGCCACCGTATCTAAGTTCTATGCTTTGGAGGTCTTTTGTGGAGATTCTGACTGTTGCTTCCCCGCCGTCGCCCTCTATTACGACGTTAAGATCCTCATCAGCAGGAAGAGGCTCATCAATAAAGATGTCGTTGTTGCAAGCCGTCAGTAAGCAAAAAGTAGGCACGAGGCAACAAAGAGCCACAAGTAAAGAATATGTGAAGTTTTGATGTTTCATTTNATTCAGTTAGTACTCTGATAGTTAGTAGGTTTTGTTATTNGTTTGCAGGGTTTGGTTAGAACTTTTAGTTAGTAATTATCAATTATCTATGTTTGTAGCTAATCTTGCAACAAAGGTACACAATTTTTGTCTTAGTCCCAAAAAATATAACAGAAAAGAGCTATATGAACAATCATTTCTAATATTAGGACATGAGTACTCCTATTGGTCAGCTATAAACAGTAAGCAAATCTTAAATGAAATTTGTATTGTTTGTTAAGTCTTTCATTTCAGATGTCGGAATTTAATGTTAAATTTGCAGAACAGAAGGAAAATTGATAATTTAGGGATGTGAGAGGAGGTTGAAAATTATGGATGTNGCAGGAATTTACCCTATAGGTCAGCAGAACTTTCGGATTCTCCGGGAGGATGGATGTGTGTACGTTGATAAGAGTCAGTATATCGCAAAGATATTGGAGTCGAAACAACGGTATTGGTTTCTTGCTCGTCCACGTCGCTTTGGGAAGAGCCTCTTTCTATCTACACTTGAATACTTCTTTAAAGGGGAAAGAGAACTTTTCAACG
>WFLX010281830.1_pt1 | contig 10230 bp, 8 predicted proteins | sample 4967041 | NCBI WGS metagenome assembly WFLX01 (sample SAMN12857096, study PRJNA449069) | gut metagenome | isolation source: stool from male and female vole | host: Microtus ochrogaster | place: USA:Florida | collected 2017
CGGTTTCGTTGTACTTGGCGATGGTGGTGTTGAGATTCTGATTGTTCAGACCGAGGTTGGCAGGAATGACCTGCATGGCATTGGAGGGATTGTTCATGTAGTTGACCAATGCATTGATGAGGTTGAGCTGCGTCTCAAACTCCACCTGTTTCTTCTGGTACTCCGTACTGCTGGAAAGGGCCGCAGTGGCGTCGTTGGCCAGGTTGATGAGTTCGTTGTTCTTCTTGTACTGTTCGAGTTCACCCTCGGTGGCATCCAAGTCGCCGCGGATGAGGTCGATACGGGTATTGATGAACTGCTCCGTCTTGCGTGCCACCTCGTTCTTGTCCTCGTCGGCATCNGCATTGTAGCTATTGAGGAGTTCGTTGAGATAGTCGATGGCGCGGTCTATTTGCGTGTCGGTGAAAGTGATGGCAGCCACCGTGGTGGTCTTGCTGCTGGCCTGCGCATTCAGTTTGGCCCGGTAGATGAGGGCAGCCGTCTTGAGGGGAAGGATGGTGGCATACAGCGTTTCGCCTTTCCACTTGGCGCCGGGATTCTGCTGGAACATCACAACGCCTAAAGGCGTGCTGATGCTGCCGGGCAGTTTCTTCACGTCGCGTTCGAATTCGACCGGCTCGTTCTGAGTAGGAACATTCACTGTGCCTTTAATATGCAGTCCTGCGCCCTTCTTGGTCATCTCCAGACTGATGGCGGCGTTGAGCACCTCGAGCTGATGCTGCGGCATGTCAACGATGATGGGGTTGTTGCGGTACTGCTCCGTGGTGCGCAGCTTGCCTTCGATGGCATAATCGACGTAGAGCTTCAGGTTTTTGACAATGCGTCCGCTTATGGAAACACTTTTCAGTATCTCCAACTCGTTGTCGAAACCGGCGCTGTTGGTCACGAAACCCAGGTCCTGAAGAGTCATCTGACCGCCTCCCATGGCACGGTCCTGACTGTCATCCTTGACGAGCATCTTCATGGACGTCACATAAACAGGGGTGGCATAACGCAGATAACAAAACGCCAGACACAGGGCGACAAACGTGGACAGCAGGATCCAGGGCCAGTGGAGCACTATGATAGTCCACACCTGCATCCAGCTAAAACCGCCCGACAATTCGTCTTTCTTTAATTCTTTGGTTGGTACATTTTCAGCCATTGCTTTTTCTGTTACGAATATAATCTTTCAGCGTGCAAAGATACGCCATATTCCACAATACGCAAAGGGATTTGATTGAAAATTGTACTTTTAGCCACATTTTCCCTCCTTTCGGTGGCGGAAACGGGAAATAATTGTATCTTTGCAAACGAAGTGTGCGGAGGAAGCCTCTTACAGAGGCATTGAAGAGCCGGATTGCCACCGGCAGATGCAAAGCCGGACAACACCGCGCGGTTTCCGTCGGCACACAACAGCATCCAACATTACACACAAACGCAGAACATGTCCAACGAACACAGCATGAGAAGATGGCGCTTCAGGCGGCACTGGTTGCGCGGCAGCCTGACCTGCCTGACAGAGACCGCCATATTCATCGGCAGCCTCAGGTTAACTTGTCTGCCACATGAATGNGCGCCGCACCATCTGNACANCTGGGGCGGCATAGGGCTGGCTCTTTACGGCATCATCACGGGACTNATACCCAANGCCNCATACAGACGGACTGCCAGACGCGACGAGGTGACTGCCTGCGCCATGAAGACCGCTCTGGCATACGTTGTTGCTGTCGCTGCCATCACCGCCTTTGCCGGACACACTCCCGTGGCCACGGTCTTCTGGGTGAAACTGTTCATCGTCATGGCCACTATGCTGACGGCAGAACGGCTCATAGTCAATAGTTGCTTCATACGCTATTGCTGCAAACCGTCCCGCCAGGAGCAGGCACTGCTCATCTGCCGCGAAGAAGACGCCCCCTGGATGCAGCAGCAACTCGAGCAGAACACCTACGGACTGAAAGTGACGCGGCTGAAAGCGCCTGCCGACGCGGAACCTCTGTTCCAGACCAGTTGTCTGACGGACGCATTGGAAGCGTATCTGCAAGAATACCCCGGGACAACAGACCTATACTACAGCCCTTTGGCTATGCAAAATGCCGAGACGGAGAGCGTGGAGCACTGCGCACGCCGACACGGCATTGTGTGCCACCTGTTGCCCCAATCCGTGCCCTGCCTCAACAAGCCGATGCGTCTGCAATGTCGCGGAAACATCTGCGTGACCGTGCCCGGCATNCGTCCTCTCCGACAACCGAAGTGGCGCATGGCAAAACGACTGACNGACATCGTCGTAAGCCTCTGTGCGTTGCTCACCGTCTTCCCCTTGTTNNCCCTCGTCGCCGCCATTTTCATCAAGCGGCAAAGCCGAGGCCCCATCCTCAGCTTCAAGAAAATGTGCGGAATGAACGGCAAGACATTCAACAGCATCACCTTCCGCACGCGNCACCTCAACGCCGCCCCTTCGTTCCTCAGCGGCAGCGAAGACCCGGGCAGCTTTCCTTTCGGCAGATTCCTCGCAAAGTCGAAACTAGAACGACTTCCGCAGCTCCTCTGCGTGCTCAAAGGCAGCATGACACTGGTCGGCTCGCAGACAATGACACCGGAGAAACTTGATGACTACCGCCGTCAGCAACGGCAGTTGCTTGCCTCGGGCTACCGTCTCAAAGCGGGCATCACCAGTCACCACCTCAACCGGCAGGAAGGCGGCAGCGTGCAGGCCGACATCTGGTATTGCCGCAACTGGGGCTTCTGGCTCGATGTGCGCATCATGCTCCGGCGGCTCGGCAAGCTCCTCAGCCAGTCTAAGGCAGACACCATTGATTATATATAATGTATTGAACAAACATACACCCCACTCTATCATGTCAATATTCAGCAAACTCTTCAAGCGCAAGCATAACGAACAAGCCGCCGTGGGAGGCATGGAAGACTTCATGCTCCTGATTCGTGTCTATTATCAGGCCACTATGGCCGCACAGTTAGGCTTCAACAACCTGGGCGCCCTCCCTGACCTGCGCATCTTCAAACAGACCTACCGCGTCCCCACCCTCAACAACAAGATAGGCGCCGGCGAAAAGAAACACTGCCGTAAGCTCATACAGGACATCTACGGCATATCCGACAACTTCTTTGACGAAATAGACAGCAGCATACGCAAACGCTGCCACAAGATTCAGGACATGCAGGGATATTTCGTCTCGTTCCAAGGTTTCACGCAGGACCTCATGATGCTCACCGGCAACCTCATGCAGTGGAAGATGCGACTTCCCGGCTTCTTCCGAAAGGCTATGCGCCAAATGGTGGAAAAACAGATAAAGCAAATCCTGACCCGGAACGACTGGAAGGATGAAGGCGTGAGGCGCATCTGCATAGCTATTCGCAAATACCAAAAAGCACTCGGCTACAGCGAGGCCTGGATGACGGAATATGTGCATGCCATCATTATGCTCGCAAAAAAGGAACCGAAGAAAAATAGTGAACAATAAACTTGCAAGGCAAAGGAAAAAGTATTATCTTTGTCCGCAAATCGAGACAAAACGGCATGAATCAGGAACTAAACGATACCATCGTCCGGCTTGAGACACGCATCCGACAGCTCATCATGCAGCAACAACAGTTGCTCGAAGAGCAAGCAAGAATGCACACACTGCTCAACGAAAAGGACAACATGATACTCGAAGCCCAGATTCAAAACGAAGAACTCAAACAGCAATACAGCCGTCTGAAGATGGCTAAATACATCGACATGGCCGACAACGACGTCAAAGACATGCGCGGCCGACTGAGAACGATGGTGCGCGACATTGACAGGTGCATCTCAATGCTGAAGGTAACACAATAACACAGGCAACATGGATGACACCCTTTCAATAACTCTCCACTTCGGCTCATGGACACTGCCCATGACCATCAAGCGCGACGAAGAATACATCTACCGTCAAGCAGAAAAAACCATCAAGGAGAGATTCAGCTTCTACACAAGCAGCTACCCCGGGCAAAGCACGGAGATGTATCTGGTAATGACCCTTCTGGACATTGCCGTACAGAGCAAACGCCACGAGACAACCAACGATGCACAGCCCGTATTGGAACGCCTGCGTCCGCTGCTGAAAGAAGTCGAGGCCGCACTCATCAAGAAGTAACGACAGCCCCTTCCATCGTGCCAAAGCTACCGGGAACGGCTGAACCGAACAACGTAACAGAGTTAGTGACCCCGAATAAATAATTCATTCAAACAAAACAATTCATGACAGAAGGCATTATAATAGGACTTGTGGCCGCACTCATTGCATTCCTCTCACTGGTGGCGGCATGGTACTTCGTAAGCATACCTGCAAAACGCAAAGCACTGCTCGAGGAAGCACGCGAAAAAGCAGAGAAGGAAGCAGAGGTAATCAAACAGCAAAAACTGCTTGAAGTAAAGGAGAAATTCCTGAGCAAACGCACCGAACTCGAAAAAGAAGTGCGCCAGCACAACCAGCAAATACAGCAAGCGGAAAACCGCATCAAGCAGCGCGAACTGCAACTCAACCAGAAACAGGACGAACTGACACGTCGCAAACAGGAAACCGATGCACAGCGCCAACGCTTGGAAACGCAGCAGGGACTGCTCGAGAAGAAAGAGGAAGAAATTCAGGCACGCTTCTCCGACCTCATCAATCAAGAGCGGACTAAATTAGAAGAAATATCCGGGCTAAGCATTGAAGAAGCAAGGGAACGCCTCATAGAAAGCCTGAAGGACGAAGCCAAGACCAACGCGGCCGCCTACATCAATGAAATTATGGACGATGCACGCATGACGGCCAACAAAGAAGCAAAGCGCATCATCATACAGACCATACAACGCGTGGCCACCGAAACTGCCGTGGAAAACTCCGTCACTGTGTTCCATATCGACAACGACGAAGTGAAGGGACGCATCATCGGCCGCGAAGGACGTAACATCCGCGCACTGGAAGCAGCCACCGGCGTTGAGATTGTTGTGGACGACACACCCGAAGCTATCGTCATCAGCGCCTTCGATCCCGTCCGTAGGGAAATATGTCGTCTGGCTCTTCACCAGCTCGTCTCCGATGGCAGAATACACCCTGCACGCATCGAGGAGGTAGTGGCCAAGGTCAAGAAACAGGTTGAGGAAGAAGTGCTCGAAACAGGCAAACGCACAACCATCGACCTCGGCGTACACGGACTGCACCCCGAACTGGTGCGCATCATCGGCAAAATGAAGTACCGCAGCAGCTACGGCCAAAACCTGCTCCAGCATGCACGCGAGACGGCCAACCTCTGTGCCGTTATGGCAAGCGAGCTCGGCCTCAATCCCAAGAAAGCAAAACGTGCCGGACTGCTGCACGACATCGGCAAGGTGCCCGATGAAGAACCGGAACTGCCACACGCCATCTACGGCGCCAAACTGGCTGAAAAATACAAGGAGAAACCNGAGATATGCAACGCTATCGGCGCNCACCACGACGAAATGGAAATGACCTCCCTGCTGGCACCCATCGTTCAAGTGTGCGATGCTATTAGCGGCGCACGTCCCGGAGCAAGACGAGAAATCGTGGAAGCATACATCAAACGCCTCNANGACCTTGAGAACATCGCCANGAGCNACCCCGGTGTAGTCAAGACATGATGCNANACAGGCCNNACGNNANTTGCGTGTCATCGTCGGTGCAGACAAGATTGACGACAAACAGACAGAACAGCTGAGTGGCGAAATAGCAACAAGAATACAAAACGAGATGACGTACCCCGGGCAAGTGAAGATTACCGTAATACGCGAGACACGCTCCATCGCATACGCCAAGTAAACAGGCACAGAACAACGACAAACCAAACTATTTTTAATAAAACATCAAAAAAAACTAAAAATTTCTTTGCGCATATTGCTTTAATCGCTAACTTTGTAGAGCAAAGTGGTCAATACCGATGCACTCCGCATCAAGCGAAGCACCGCAAAGTCAGGAAAACGTTCCTCAAAACGTTCATGCCGGAAAACACTCACCCTGCCCTTCAAAAAGCAGGATCCCGAAGAACGGACGACAAAAGGACAATTCCCTACGTTTCCCTGAATATCTAACAACTATCACAAACGCAACGCAGAGGGATGGCGTTGAAAGAAAGTCCAACGATGAAACGCTCTCAATCATTTTTAGCCACAGCACTCGCGCTGTCAATCATTGCTTTCTGTGGATGTACCAATGATACCATTGTCGATCCCAACGCTCCATCAGGTCCAAATCCGACTGAAGGCAAGGCTCCCGGAACCACGACTGCTGCCGCAGAGCTGCAAGCAGAGCAAGCGGCCACAGAAGCTGANATGCCCGAACCGGAAGAGGCAAACGACATAAAGGCCGCAACAGACGAAGATGGTTACGAATGGGTCGACCTCGGACTGAAAAGCGGCACGCTTTGGGCGAAATGCAACATCGGTGCAAACTCACCTGAAGAGTACGGTAACTATTACGCTTGGGGCGAGATAGAACCCAAGACTCCCATGCCACCCTACACTCCGGGGGCAACGATGGACGCCAATGACTATGTGAATTGGGTAAACTATAAGTATTGTCAGAAAAAAGATAGCACCATGACAAAATACTGTCTTGGTGAACTCTTCGGCACCGTTGACAACATCAACGAACTTGAAGCCGCAGATGATGCCGCCACAACAAGCTGGGGCGAGGACTGGCAGATTCCGACTCAGGAGGATTTTAACGAACTGGTTAAAGAGGCCAACACCAAGAATGGTAAAATCTCTATGGCTTGGGCACAGGTCAACCGCATTTCGGGCATAAAGTTCACCAACACGACAAGCATGGAGTCTATCTTCTTTCCTGCGGGCGGTTACCGCTACAACTACGGCCAAGACTGCAAGAATTTCGCCGGCATGTACTGGACGCGCACACTTCACGCAGCAGGTTCCGAAATCAACGACAACTGGGCGCGCGTCTTCTATTTCACCTATACCTTTGCCAAGACGGGCAACAACGAACGTTGCTACGGTCTGAACATCCGTCCCGTGAAAAAGATGAACTGACAACATTTCCCCAATACAGCAAAAGCCCTCACGCAGTAGCGCGAGGGCTTTTTGTTATTCAAAGGCACATCTGGCCTTTGGAGTATATACTATCTCTACGCGAGAAGACAACGCATGAATCTCGGTGTAGTAACATTATTATCAAACCGACAACATCATGAGCGCAGGCCTCGGCGGAACATTCGGGCCGGAGTGGACAATAGCAGAAAGAGAACCATCAGCTACAGAAACAGCCCCTTCTCTACATAAGAAGGGGCTGTTTCTATAGATAATCAAAGGGAACTTTATTTCTCCTTCTGGCTGTTCATCGCCTCATATATCTTTGCCGTTATCTCTTCGCAAAGTTCAGGATTGTCACGCAGCACGTTCTTCACGCCCTCCTTGCCCTGGCCCAACTTAGATCCATTATAGCTGTACCATGAGCCGCTCTTCTCGACAATACCGAAGTTAGTGGCCAAATCGACAACCTCTCCTACGCGGCAGATGCCTTCGCCATACATAATCTCAAACTCTGCACGGCGGAAGGGAGGAGCCACTTTGTTCTTCACAACCTTCACCTTCACCTCGTTACCTATAACGTTTTCACCGTCCTTGATAAGGCTCGACTTACGTATATCCAGTCGGACAGACGAATAGAACTTCAGTGCGTTACCGCCTGTTGTGGTCTCAGGATTGCCGAACATGACGCCAATCTTCTCGCGCAACTGGTTGATGAAGATACACGTAGTGTTGGTCTTGTTTATGGTAGCTGTGAGTTTGCGAAGTGCCTGACTCATGAGTCGAGCCTGAAGACCCACTTTGTTATCCCCCATATCNCCTTCCAGNTCGGCTTTTGGAGTGAGGGCTGCCACCGAATCGACGACTATGATATCCACGGCAGCACTGCGTATGAGCTGGTCTGCAATGTCCAGTGCCTGCTCTCCATTGTCAGGTTGAGAAATGAGGAGTTCGTCAACATTGACGCCGAGACTGGCNGCATAGAAACGGTCGAAGGCATGCTCAGCNTCGATGATGGCAGCNATACCNCCCTGNTTCTGGGCTTCGGCAATGGCGTGAATTGCCAGCGTTGTCTTGCCGGAAGACTCCGGGCCATAAATTTCAACGATGCGTCCTCTCGGGTAACCGCCGACACCCAGAGCATAGTCTAAGGAGATAGAACCGGTGGGAATCACCTCGATATTCTCTATCTGTTCGTCACCGAGCTTCATGATGGAGCCCTTGCCAAAGTCCTTCTCTATCTTAGACATTGCAGCCTGAAGGGCTTTGAACTTCGCAGACTTTTCGTCCATGGATGTCATTTCTTCTTTTTTTGCCATAATGAAAGCCCCCCATTCCCGTTAAAAGGAAGTTGTTGTCCCGTGGAGGGTAACGGGTTAATATATTATAATGTATATGTTACGCCGCTGTCCGGTTGGCAAGGGAGCCGAGTGTGCAAGGGAATGCGATATGCCTTCTTCCCCTTAGCCGCTCTTGTTGTGACAGACGTTACAGTTCCAAATCTCCGTCGTGAATCTCGTGCCAGGGCAGCCCCTGCCTGTTGAGTTGCTCCATGAAAGGGTCCGGGTCAAACTCTTCCNNGTTGTGTACACCCGGTTTGTTCCACNGTCCCTTCNGNAACATCATGGCACCAATCATGGCCGGAACNCNCGNGGTGTAGCTGANGCCCTGCATGCCNGTTTCTTCATAAGCTGCCTGATGCGAGCAATTGTTATAGACATAGTAGGTGTGTTCGACATTGTCACGCAGTCCGCGTATGCGGCAGCCGATGCTTGTCTCGCCNTCATAGTTCTCGCCGAGGTCCTGCGGATTGGGCAGCACAGCCTTAAGGAACTGAAGGGGAACTATCTTGACCTTNGCGGTNCCTCCCTGTGGAGAAGCGAGCGGTGCCTCGTACTCTACCTCATCTATGCGGCTCATACCGATGTTCTGTATCACATCCAGATAGTTGAGATACTGCTGGCCNAAGGTCATCCAAAAGCGGGCACGCTTTATGGTGGGATAGTTTATCACCAGCGACTCTATCTCTTCGTGGTGGAGCAGATAGCTCTCCTTGGGACCGATGCCGGGATAGGTCAGAGGCTTGTGTATTTCCATAGGTTCCGTCTCTATATACTTTCCATCCTCCCAGTAGAGGCCCTTCTGCGTTATCTCACGAATGTTGATTTCCGGATTGAAGTTAGTGGCAAAAGCCTTGTGATGGTTGCCTGCGTTGCAGTCCACGATGTCAAGATACTGTATCTCGTCAAAATGATGCTTTGCCGCATAAGCCGTAAAGATGCTGGTCACTCCGGGGTCGAATCCGCAACCAAGTATGGCACAGAGTCCCGCCTGCTCGAAACGTTCGCGATATGCCCATTGCCATGAGTATTCGAAGTGGGCCTCATCCTTCGGTTCATAATTGGCTGTATCGAGATAATTGCAGCCGGTCTGTAGGCAAGCCTCCATGATGGTGAGGTCCTGATAGGGCAATGCCAGATTCATCACCAGTTCGGGCTTATAGTCAGACAGCAGGGTCACGAGCTGTTCCACACTGTCGGCATCCACCTGAGCCGTTTTGACGTTAGTTCCGTATTTCTTGTTGAGAACCTCTGCCAGCGCAATGCATTTACTTTCCATGCGGCTGGCTATCATTACTTCTGTAAAGATGTCTGCATTCTGACACACTTTGTGAGCAGCCACGGTGGCAACGCCACCGGCTCCTATTATCAATACTCTACCCATAGCAAGTGTTTGTAGTTTATGGTTTGGGAATGCAAACTTACAAAAAAAAGTCCAAAGCAACAAGACTTTGGACTTTTTTCTTCCTATATCTCCCGACTTTATCAGAAGCCGCCACCGAAGCCACCACCGAAGCCGCCGCGGCCTCCTGCGTTCTGGCCGCGCTGACCCTGCTGGCGTTGACCTTGCGAACGCTGGCCTTGCATGCGTTGCGGGCTGATTACTTTAAGCACCTGTTGGGGCGTGAGGGTCTTCGAGAACTCCTCCACATACTTCTTCTGCACTTCCAGACGCTTTTGCATAGCAGCTATCTGCTGTTCCTGACGGCTAATGTTCTCCTGAATCTTGGCAGTCGCCTCAGCGTCGGTCAGCTCCTTTTTCTCTGCTTCTTCGTCGTCACGTGCCTGCCGAAAGTTGGTGGAGAACATGTCTTTCTGAAAAGCAACATAAGCGCTCTTGAAAGCCTCCTTCTTGTCATCCTTCAGGTCGAAGTCCTTTGC
>WFLX010045299.1_pt1 | contig 10229 bp, 10 predicted proteins | sample 4967041 | NCBI WGS metagenome assembly WFLX01 (sample SAMN12857096, study PRJNA449069) | gut metagenome | isolation source: stool from male and female vole | host: Microtus ochrogaster | place: USA:Florida | collected 2017
GGATAACATCCTGTATTCTCTATTTGACCAATGGAACGATGTGGCTTGGCTGCGGAGTTTTTTCAAGGCTAATTCAAAAGACTTGGAAAGCTATTTCAAGATCACTAATATCAATTATGCAATAACCCGCACCATTGATGACAGTGAAAAACTTGAAGCCATTATGATGGACATATCTCCTGAGGCTAATCTGGATTTAATATTCCGCCCATTGAGTAATAGTCGTATCGCGGAGTGTTTGTTGGGTAAAGAGAAGGCTAGACTGAAAAATCTGGTAGGACGGTCTTCTTGGTTGAGAATCTACGCCATCAAACTGGCAAAAGGCGTGTATGTAGTTACTGGTGGTGCTATCAAACTTACTGCAACCATGCAGGAACGTGAACATACAGCTGCTGAACTTGCCAAAATAGAACGAGTCAGGAATTTCCTCCTTGATCAGAAAATTATTGACGATGAGAGTTTCATAGAATATATTGCAGAACTTTAATAACATCGGCTATGAAAGAGTTACAAGACAAATTATCTGCTTACAAGTCCTCCAGTCCTTCACGTTGGAGGGAAAAGGCTGTAGAGCGTCAGGCAAACAAGGAATGGCTGCGTTATTCTCAAAAAATAGCCATGATGATGCTTGATAAGATGGAAGAACTGGGAATTACACAGAAAGCCGTGGCAGAACGCATGGGCTGCTCGCAGCAATACATCTCGCGAGTGCTTAAAGGATCAGAAAACCTCAGTATTGAAACTATCTTCAAGATTGAATCAGCACTCGGTTTGCAGATTCTGGAAGCGGCATTTGCCCTGCGTTAATGAATTGGTGAACTATAGGATAAAAGTTAAAGTGAACCCTCGGGCTTGCTAAGGCGCCTGATATTGAGCAACTTCGCGTTATCGAAGCCAGAGGGTAAAGACGGCAAAAATTGTTGCCGGGGGAAAGAATAAAATATCGATACCAACTCGTTCACAAGTAAAAAAACGCGTTTGTTTCTTATTGATGCTGCGACACTTGTAGTGTTAGGTTAAAACCCTCCATTTCCACTATGAGGGTCGGGCAGATTTCGGACCACGCAACACATAAACAAGTCTTATCGCCTTCGGGCGCTTTGCTGCGCAAAAAAACCATCTCAACCTCCCGGCCTCAGAGCACGCAATGCAGGCTCGCGCCCGGTCGAAGTCTTTCCGGGGAGGTTATTCCTTAATGGTGTCGGAATTCTGATTATAGGCTTTTGCCACACACTTCCATTCCCCGTTTAGTTTGAGCAACAGCAGGAAGTCGGTGAAGTCGATGCGGTCGCCCCAGCCCTCTTCAAGTACGCGCACAACTGCCACAGTTTCNTCTACTGCNANCACATCGATGCGGGCCTTGAAATTGTCGCCGGCGCCCACTGAATCNACATTGCGGTAGAATTGCTCGATAGAGCCGTGTTCCAATACGCCGTCAAGCATGCCGAACAGTACGGCATCTTCCGTGAAAAGAGTCTTGGCGTACTNGCTGTTGCCTTCGGCCACGCTTTTTACGAATNTCTCAGCAGCTGCTGCAACTGCCTCATATTCCTTAATTTCGTTTCTCATGTGTTTGTGCTATTTTAGTTTGATTTTCCTGGCGCAAAATTACCAAGATACCGTATATATGTCAAGTACCGAAAAATTATTCATATACTGAAAAAATATTCAGTATATGATTTTTCGGCTGTATTTCTTAATTTTGTATGTTGTAAATTTATTATATGGCCTACGTAAAGAAAATCCCTGTAGATCTCGATTGTCCGCTGAGGCTCACCATGAGTCTGATCGAGTCAAAATGGAAATCGTGCATACTCGACGAGCTCCGCAGCGGCGCACCCTTGCGCCCGAGCGAGATTCACAAGTGTCTTCAGGAGGCGGCTCCCCGGGTGCTCGACATGCAGCTCAAGGAAATGGTGGATGATGGTCTTGTTGAGAAGCATATATATCCCGAACTTCCGCCGCGGTCAGATTACAGGATAACCGAACTTGGCAAGTCTCTGCTTCCCATCATAGATTCCATGCTGCGTTGGGGCGAAGAACACTTTTCCCTTTTTGAAAAGAAATATGGGAAGAATGGCCAATGAAGGGCCTTGACGGATTTGGCATAGGTGATTGTTTGTGTCCCGTCGGGCCCGTAGCGACCCGAGACATCCTGATTGCAGCTCCCGGCCGGGGATTCAGGGCTTTACTTCATCGAGGTCGATGAGGTGGTGGATGAGGGCGAAGATCACGAGGCCGGCTGAGGAATGGATGCCCAGCTTGGCGCTGATGTTGCGGCGGTGGGTGGCCACGGTGTGAACGGAGATGCACAGCGCGTCGGCTATCTCTTTGTTGGCTTTGCCGTGGGCTATGCCGCGCACGATGTCTTTCTCGCGTTCGCTCAGGGTGTTGAAGGCGTCGTCGCGGGCCGGCGTTTCTTCGTCGCCACCGGCGTCAGGTGCTCCGGGCAGTGTGCTCTCGAGGCGCTCGACGGCCGGCACGAACAGGCGGTTTTCCACTTCGAAATGGGCCATGAGGTCGCGCTCACACATGATGATGTCGAAGAGGGCGGCGCTCAGGCGCGCGTTCTCGCGCTGCTTGTAGTGGTAGATGAAGATGTCCTTTAGCTCGTTGAGCTTCTCGGCCATTGGGCCGTGGCCGGCAGTGAAGCGGCCTATGCAGAAAGCATCGTCGGCACGCCCGGCGAGCAGTCCCTCCACATAGCGGAAAATCACGTCGTTTTCGTGGGCCATGTGGTTTTTCACCTCCTCCACATAGTCGTCGAAGAAGCGGATGAGCAGCAGCGACACCTCGTTGGTGCTCGAATAGTTTATGCCCTCGATGAGTAGGTGGCGGATGCGCGGCAGCGTAACGTCGAGAAACGAGGTGTGGGCACGCTTGAGGTAGCCCATGAGCGATGTGAGCTCCACGGCCTCGGCATCCACGCCGTAGCCGCTCAGCAGGTTGCACACGCTCAAGAAGGTGCCGGTGTCTACGCCGTTTTCGGCGCACACCTGGCGCACAGGGCGGTCGCCGAAACCGAAGGCGATGTCGAAGCGGCTGATGGCGGGCAGCAGCATGGCGTTGTCGCGGATGAGCTCGCGCATTGTGTTTGTGGGCATATACCCCTGGCTCTTATCTATCATAGCGCTGCAAAATTACTAAAAAACAATTAGCCGCCCAATACCCTGTTGTGGGTATAGGGCGGCTGCACCCGCCTTCCGGCCACCGCCTCCCCGCACGTTTTGCTAATCAAAACAGGGTAGGGGGGGGCGGCTCCGCAGCTGTTCAATACGGAGGCCGGACGGGGGAGGGGGTCATTCGGTGCGGAGGTGGTCGACGGGGTTGGCTGTGGCGATGCGGCGGCTGTCGAGCACCACGATGAGGAGGATGAAGACCATGAGCACGGCCAGGGCGGCAAGCATGGACAGGGGCGAGAGGGACACCCGCGTGGTGAACTGGGCGAGCCAGGCGCGCCCCGCGGCCACGGCGAGGACGCCGCCTGCCACAAGCGAGGGCGCGGCCACGGCGGCTGTCTCGCGGCACAGCATGGCCACGATCGAGACCGAGGAGGTGCCGGCCACCTTGCGGATGGCTATCTCGCGGGCGCGGCGCTGCACCTCGTCGGTGACGAAGCCGGTGAGGCCTATCAGGGCTATGGCGAATATCACGAGACCCACCACCAAGACCGAGGTGCCGAAGCGCTTGACGGGCTCCATGAAGGCGCGGATGATCTCCTCGTAGGGGGTGACGTACACTTCGGCCCCGGGGGCGGCCCGGTCGATAATCTGCTGTATCTGCGCCAGTTTTTCCGGCGAGAGGCGGTCGAGGCGGATGTAGAGGTGGTTCATCACGCGGTTGCCGGCCGAGAAGATGGCTGCCCCGCGGGTGTCGGCCGGTTCGGTGCCGGGCGCCAGGCGTACGAAGGTGCGGTAGCGGTCGTTGCCTATCCACTGGTCCCGGCCGTCGTAGGCGAAGTGCCCGATGGAGCTGAGGCTCAGGTAGATGGGGTTGCGGCCTATCGACGTGTTGAGGGGGAAGTCGTCGTACACGCCGCCTATCGTGACCATATACTTCTCGGAGAACGAGGGCGCGCAGATGCGGGCGCCCAACACGTCGCCGCCTATTTTTTCGGCCAGCGAGCGCGGTATCACGCAGGTGTTCTCGAGCTCGAGCGATGTGGCGAGGTCGCCGGCCACGGCGCCGGCGCGGAACACGTCGAAGAAGCAGCTGTCGGCCAGCTTGATGCCGCCGGTGGCGAACACCCGGCCGTCGTCGGTGCGCACGGCCGTGCCCTCGTCGAGCAGCGAGGTGTAGCGCGTGGCGGCTTCCACCTGGGGCACGTAGCGCCGCAGGCCGGGGCCTATGGCGCCGGGTGTCTGGTCGTACTCGCTTCTCTCGTCGCCGGCCAGGGCGCTCTCTGCTGCGATGAAGATGCGCCCGCTGTCGGGGAAATGTGTGTCGTAGGTGTTCTCGAAGTACACCCTGGCCACCAGCAGGAAGCCTATGGCGAGGCCTATCGTGAGGCAGAATATCTTGATGAGATTCCGCCTCAGGTCGGAAGTGAAGAATTTCAGCATGGCGCGTTCACATTCGTTCGTTCAGGGTCTCCACGATCTGGCCGTCGAAGAGGTTGATGATATAGTCGGCGTTNNNGGCGTCCTTNNGCGAGTGNGTNACCATGANNATNGTNGNNCCCTCNCNGTGNAGCTCGGTNNAGNANGGCCATNACCTCGGCGCCGTTNNNNGAGTCGAGGTTGCCGGTGGGCTCGTCGGCCAGGATGAGACCCGGGCGGGCCACTATGGCGCGTGCTATGGCGGCGCGCTGCTGCTGGCCGCCGGACAGCTGGGTGGGGTAGTGGCGGCTGCGGTGGGCTATGCCCATGCGCTCCATCACTTCGTCCACGCGCCTGCGCTTTTCGGCGGCCGACATGTCCAGATTGTTGAGCGGCAGCATGATGTTGTCGCGGATGTTCATTTCATTGATGAGATTGAACGACTGGAACACGAAGCCTATGCGGCCCTTGCGCCAGCGCGTGCGCTCGCTCTCGCGCAGGTGGCCCACCTCCACGCCGTCCAGGCAGTACTGGCCGGTCGTGGGATTGTCGAGCAGGCCCAGGATGTTGAGCAAGGTTGACTTTCCGCAGCCTGAGGGGCCCATGATGGCCACGAAATCGCCGTCGGCTATTTCGAGCGACACATTGTCGAGGGCGCGGGTGACGACNNTGTCGGTGCGGAACACCTTTCCGAGGTTCTTGATGCTTNTGTTCANGATTGTGGCTATTTTATGATTATTTTGTCGGCGTTGTCGAAATTGGTGTATGAGCTCACGACCACTTTCTCTCCGGGTGCAAGACCTGCCGTCACTTCATAGTAACGCGGATTTTGCCTTCCTATTTTGATTTCTCTCCTCGAGGCCGCCTTTCCGTCGCTGTCGAGCACGTAGATCCACTTGCCGCCGGTCGTCTGGAAGAATGGCCCGCGGGGCACGGTCACGGCCTCGGCCGGTTCGCTCAGGGTGAGGTCGACGGGGTAGCTCTGGCCCACGCGCAGGGCTCCGTCGCCCTCTATGGCGAGGTCGGCGCGGAAGCGGCCGTCCGCCACCTCCGGATACACTTTCGTCACCTCCACGGCCAGCTCGCGGTCGTTGCGGCGCGCCGTGCCGCGNAGGCCCGNGGCNNCGCGGTNGATGTAGTGCTCGTCGATGCTGNCGGCAAGNTTGTAGTTGTCGAGAATGTTGATCTGGCNCACCCGGCTGCCGGCGGGGATGTTCTGGCCCAGCTCGGCGTCGAGGCTGCCCAGCTGTCCGCNGTGGGTGGCGCGTATGTTGAGGTTGTCGGCGCGGCTGCGCACGAGGGCGAAGTTTTCCTGNATGTTGTGCAGGCTTTCNTTCATCNTGGCCACCTGCACGCTGCGGTAGAGCGAGTCCTGGCGCAAGCGGCTGCACAGCAGGTCGTAGTTCTCGCGGGCCAGTTCGTAGTCCTCGCTCGCCTTCAGGAATTCCTCGCGCGATGTGAGCTGTTCCGAGTATAGCGCCTGTTGCTGCTCGGCCTCGCGCTTCTTGCGGTTCAGTTCCATGCGTGCGGCCAGCATGTCCTGCTTCACCTGCAGGCGCTCTTTCTCCATGGCTATCTCGGTGTCGCGCAGCATGTTCTGCTTTTCGGCGAGCTGCGACTCTGAGTCGAGAATCTGCTGGCGCAGGTTGGGATTGTGCAGCGTCAGGATGATGTCGCCTTCGCTCACCATCTCGCCTTCCTCCACCCACTTGCGCGCTACGATGCCCGATTCGAGGGCCGACACCTGCACCACCACTCCGGTCTCCACCTTGGCGCTGAGGCGTATGTAGTCGTTGAACTCGGTGGCTTCGGCCTCGGCTATCACGAGGTTGTCCCTGCTCGTCGCCACGGTGGAGACGCCCGAGCGCCTGACGGCCCACACTACGCCTCCGGCTAGCACGGTGGCAATGAGCACGGCCGGGGCGTATTTCCTGAGCGCAGGATACTTGCGTTTGATTTCAGTGTCCATATTTCAGTCNTTTATTAGCTTCCGGCCCTGGTAGTANCCGGCGGTGATTTCGCTTATTTTCAGTTGTATGCGCTTGNCCTCGAGGTTGGCCCCGGNGGTGGCCAGGCGCGCGCCCGCGGTGTAGAGGNCGATGGCCGATGCGCTNCCCAGNTCGTATTTNCGGCGCGTGGCGCCGTAGGCGGCCTGCTCGGCATCCAGGCGCCGNTCNGCCGCCAGGNGCTCGTCGCGGGCGGCNGCGAGGTCGAGCAGGGCNCGCAGCCTGAGATTCTCCACGTCGCAGCGCACCTGCTCGAGCCTCGTGCGGCGCGATTCGAGCTCGATGCGTGCCTTCCTCACCCGCGCCGGGGTGGCCAGGCCGTCGAACAGCGGCAGCGACAGCGTGATGCCCACGTACTGGCCCATATTGTCTCTCCACTGGCGGCCGAAGTCCGGTGCCGGCGTGCCCGGCATCTTGAAATACGAGGTGGTGACGCTGCCCGTCAGCGAGATGCGTGGCGAGTAGGCACCCCGCGCGGCACGCAGGGCATATTCGCTCTCCCTCACGGCCAGCTGTGCCTCCGTTATCCTGGGATTGACCCCGAAGGAGTCGGCTGGCGTGTCGTCATCCACCTCCTCCACGAGCAGCAGAGGGGCGGCGTCCGGCGGCATCCCCATAAGCGAGCGTAGCTCCAGGTGGGCCTTAGCCAGGAGGTTGCGCTGGTTGGTCAGCTCGTATTCGTCGGTGGCCACTATGGCGCGCACCTCAGCCACGTCGGCCCCGCTTTTGGTGCCCGTCTGTTCGCCGCGCAGGGTGGCGTCGAGCTGGGCCCGGTCGCGTTGCAGCTGCTGCTCCATGCTTGTCACCATCGCGCGGCAGTAGCTCGCGTTGTAGAAAGCGCGTATCACCTCCATCGACAGCTCGTCTTCCTCGGCCCGGGCCCTTCCGGCCTCGCGGCGCATGGCCGCCCCGGCGGCTTTCAGGGTGTTGATGCTCACGAGGCCGTCGAAGAGCGGCAGCGAGAGGCTCAGGCCGAAAGCCGTGGCCACCGTGCGGTTGTTGTCGTACATGTTGGTCTCCGGGTCGATGTTGCGGCCGAAGCTCATGTTGCCCGATGCCGAGAGGCCCAGATAGGGCATCAGGCCCGCGGCGGCGATGCGCCTGTCGGCGGCCGCTGCTTCAGTGGCGTAGCGGTTGAGGCGGTTGGCCGGCGCGTGCTCGCGGGCATAGAGGAGGCAGTCGTTGAGCGTCATGCCGGCGGGCTCGGCCGCCGTCGCCGCCGTGGCTGTGGCGAGCAGGAGCAGGATGGCGGCTATTGCTGTTCTGGTGGTTCGGTTCATCGCTTGTGCTTGCTGGTTTGTGGCGCAAAGGTAGGGTGCAAGAGGCACAGCGGCGAGCGCTTTCGCAGCAAAGGCATTTTTCAAGAGCCATTTTGTATGAATTTTAGGCGAGGTGTATGAAAATTAGACAGCGGCCCCGCCCGCAGCCGTCGTTTTTCGGGCAAGGCGTTGACAGATGCGCGGCTTTGTAGTATATTTGCAATATGAAAATCCTGATTATCGACGACAACCAGGCCCTGCGCACCGCCCTGCGGCTTGTGCTCTCGGCCCATTTCGACGACGTGGTCACGGCCGGCGACCCCACGTTGCTGCCCGCGCTGCTGCAGGCCGGCGACGTGGATGCCGTGCTGCTCGACATGAACTTCGGCTGCGGCCGGCTCGACGGCGCCGACGGCATGTTCTGGCTGCGGCGCATCCGGGAGGCCGCCACCCCTCCGGCCGTGGTGCTCATTACGGCCTTCGGCGACGTGGCCCTGGCCGTGGAGGCGATGAAAGCCGGCGCCCACGACTTCGTGACCAAGCCCTGCGACAACGGCGAGCTGATAGCCAAGCTCAACGCCGCCATCGCGGCCAATACGGCCGCGCGCCGAGAGGCCGCCTCCGTGAGTCGCGCCCGCGAGATCGAGCAGCGCGACGCGCGCCTGAGCCACATGACGCTCGACGCCCTGAAGGCCCACCACATCCGCGAGACGGTGGCCGCCTGCGGCGGCAACCTCAGCGAGGCCGCCCGCCGCCTGGGCATCAACCGCCAGACACTCTACAACCTGCTGCGCCGCCCATGAAACACTTCAGCCTGCGTCTCGCCCTTCTCCTTCTTGCCATCGCGGGATTCGCCGCGGGCGCCGGCGCGCTCTTCGCCCGCGGCCTCTGGGCGCCCGCCACGCTCGCCGCCATCGCGTCGCTGATAGCCGCGGCCATGCTTGTGGCCCTGGTGCAGCGGCTGGCCACCGTGGTCACCACCTTCATGAAAGGCATCCTCGCACGCGACACCACCCTGCGCTTCGACTTCGGCCGCCACGACCCCATGCTGGGCGATGCAGCCCGCGACATGGACACCCTGGCCCGCATATACCACGAAAGCAGCAGCCAGCTCGAGACATCCAAGCTCTACTACGACCGCATCCTCAAGGTGATGACCCACGAGATGCGCAACCACGTGGCCCCCGTCATCGCCATCACCTCCCACGTGGCCGACAACCCCGCCCGCTACCCCGACGCCGCCTCCCTGCGCGAGGTCGTGGCACTCATCCACACCCAGAGCACCGGCATCCGCCGCTTCCTCGACGCCTACTATCGCCTCACCCATCTGCCGCCGCTCGCGCCCGAGACCATCTCCGCCGCCGCCTTCACGGAGCGCATAATGCAGCTGCTGCCCGGCGAGCTTGCCGCGCGTGGCCTTGCCCCCGGCGTGTGCCGCTTCGACGTGGCCCGGGGCATGCAGCTCACCGTCGACGTGGCCCTCATGACCCAGGTGATGCTCAACCTCCTGCGCAACGCCCTCGATGCCGTGGCCGGCGTGGAGCATCCCGCCGTCGCCGTCACAATGTCGCTCGCCCAGGGCGCCCCACGCATCACCATCGCCGACAACGGCCCCGGCATCCCGCCCCGCGACATCGAAAACCTCTTCCAGCCCTTCTACACCACCAAGCCCGGCGGCAGCGGCGTGGGCCTCGCCCTCAGCCGCCAGATAGTCCGCCGCCACCGCGGCGACCTCACCCTCCTCCCCCCCCGCCCCACCACCTTCGCCATCTCCCTCCCCCCGTCACCCCACAATTAGATGATGGAAAAACTCGCGCCGAGGCGCAGAGAAAATATATGAGTTGTTTAGATTCAGCAATGAAGAGCGTCTCCGACGCTCCCCATTGCTATCATATAATCTCTGCGCCCGCTATTGAATAAATATGTGTCCTGAAGCCACGTGCGCAGCCCCCGCGTAGCGAAAACTCCGCGTAGCGGGGTGTCGAAGTTAGCCTATGGCAAGTACCGCATTAGCGGTGCGCAGCCATAGGTCCATGCCCGCCCCCAACAAAAAAACTCCGCGTAGCGGGGTGTCTTGAGAATCGAGGGTTCAGCAGATAAATGGTGCGCCGCGGGGCGGCCAACACCCGGGAACGTCGCGTATCCGACGCTTTCCATTGCTGATTCCCAGCTACATATAAAACCCTCTGTGCCTACTATAGAACAAATATGTAGTAGCGCCTGGGAGAACGGGCCGGAGGTCCGCCCGCTTGTTAACCCCGTGCGGGCCGCACGGGGTAGCTAAAACCAAGATAATCAGCCCCGGAGGGGGTGTCCCATCCTTAATGGCCGGCAGGACAGCCCATCCCGGGCCGTCGCCGTTGATACAGCTAACAACGGGCGACCCGCCCGCGGTTAACCAAAGGATGGGCCTCCGGCCCTTTCAT
>WFLX010083519.1_pt1 | contig 10228 bp, 9 predicted proteins | sample 4967041 | NCBI WGS metagenome assembly WFLX01 (sample SAMN12857096, study PRJNA449069) | gut metagenome | isolation source: stool from male and female vole | host: Microtus ochrogaster | place: USA:Florida | collected 2017
TCCGGCTCGACACGTTTGCCGAGTATCATTACCTGCTCATCTCGACGGTGGAGGAATGCCATGTTGCCATCAGGAAGCACATAGCCCATATCGCCACTGCGATAAAAATGTGTACCAACAGGGAGTGTCACAAAGTTTGCCTGTTCGGGTGGATTTCCGAGATACCCTTGATTTACACCTTCACCGAAGATACAGATCTCACCGACTTCGCCTTTGGGTACTTCCTTGAGGTTCTTGTCGAGTATCTTGACTTCTACGCCCTTGATAGCTTTTCCGATACAGAAAGTGCCATCTTCGAGAGGCTCGGCATTGTCCACACGGAAATAGTTGGAGCAAACGCATGTTTCCGAAGGCCCGTAAGTATTGTAGATCCTTACACCCCTGTTGCGCAGGTTTGTGATATAGCTTGCGCGTATAACGTCGCCACCACTGATAATCAGGGTTACCGATTTCGGGAGCAAGTCGGGCTTCTTGTTGAGGTCAGCAATGAGATAAGGAAATCCGTCGATGATTGTCACACCGTGACGTGTGCAGAAATCCATCAACCCGCTCAGCGGTCCGTTGTGCACTTCAATGGTCGGTATGGCAAGCGTGGCACCATTGAGCAGGGTAGTGAACACCTCCTCGACAAAGATGTCAAACGAGCATACCGAATACTGGAGCATCACATCTCCCGGCCCCGTATGCATCTCGGCTTCAAATGCCTCACAATAATTTACAACCGAGTGGTTCTCCTGAATCACTCCCTTTGGCTTGCCGGTCGTGCCCGACGTATAGAGAATGTATGCTATTCCGTCGGGAGTCGAACGGTCTTCAAAAGTCTCGGGCGACGGAGTAACACCCTCGCAGAAATCATCGGTTATTACCAGTTTCACTCCGGCTGTCTTCATCATATAATCGATACGGTCTTTAGGGAGGAAAGGCTCGGCAGGAACATAGGCAGCTCCGCTTTTCAGAACCGCGAGCATCGCTGCTATTTGCTCCACACCATGTTGCATTACAATGCCGATAAACTTCTCACGCTTATCATAGAACTTGGCAAGAATGGAATTGACCATAGAGTCAAGTTCAGAGTAACTGATTGTGCGATTATCTTCGACTATCGCAGGATTTTCAGGAAACTTATTGACCATCTCCTGAAAACGGCTGTAGATTGTTCTTTTGCTCATAGTAGTGTTTTGCTTATAAAATGTCTTGAAATGCCATCTTGTTCATGCAATTCCTCAAGTGTCCGCTATCGTTCTATTTTAGTCACGTTTTGTGCTATCATTGATGTCACTTTTGTTAGTAATTTTATAACTTGAATAAATAGCATTCTAAACTCTACTAAAAATAAACTCATACTTCGGGATATTGACTTACTANANAAGNTAAAAAATCTNTTGTGTGGCAATGTCNGTTNATACCCTTGATGATAATTTTTGGAGAGATATGGATTGTGTATGCGGCGTCGAGGAAAGGCTTTCCACACTCCGTATCATTCATGAGAACGGAATCTACACAATTATTTAATAATGATTTGTATTATGATTATTTGGAATCTCATACATGGCTGTCATCGCAAAAGCGAGGGTTGTAAGAACTGTTATGTCTTTGCCCGAGACGAGCAGCATGGTATTGACACCAATATCGTGCGAAAAACTTCATCATTTGACCTTCCGTTAAGACGCAACCGCAGCAAAGAATGGAAAATCCCTGCAGGCAGCATGGTGATGACGTGTTTTTCTTCCGACTTTTTTATAGAAGAGATGGACGAGTGGCGCAGTGAGGTGTGGGAAATGATGCGCATCAGAGATGATCTCCAATTCTATATGGTCACGAAACGGCCCGAACGTATATTGCAATCGCTTCCCGAATATTGGGATGTAATACGAAATCGAATTTTCGTTTGCTGCACTATGGAAAACCAACGTCGTGCTGACGAAAGATTGTCAATCTTCCATTCATTACCCTTAGATCACAAAGACTTAATCGTTGAGCCTATGCTGGAGGCTATAGATTTTCACGGGAATCTTGTTGGAATTGACAGTGTAACAGTAGGAGGTGAATCCGGAATGCACGCCCGACCATGCAATTATGACTGGATACTTGATGTCAGAAAACAATGTGAAGAAGTTGGAGTAGGTTTTCATTTCAAGCAGACCGGAGGAAAGTTTATCAAAGGGAACAAGACCTACAACCTGTCACATCGTGTTCAAATGGAGCAGGCAAGAAAGGCAAATATAGATTTGCTACCAAATAATTAAAATCTGGCTTGCCGTGGATCGTTTTTTGAGTATTTCAGTTGTTATATTTACTTCTGGATTTCTTGATGGGTTTCATATTTTCAATCGCCCATTTAATAAGGGGTTGCAATACCGATATCAAACTTTGTCCGCGTTCCGTAAGACTATATTCAACACGTGGAGGGATCTCGGCATACATTTTACGATTTACCAGATCATCGGCTTCAAGATTCTTGAGTTCCTTCGACAGGACTTTTGATGAAATGTCGGGTATATAGCGCATTATGTCGGTAAACCGTGCTGTCTCCAAAGTATGAAGCAGAAGCAGAATCAGCATCGGCCATTTAGCTCCGAACCGCATCACCACATTGCGAACCGGACAATTGTCTATATCTGAGAAATATTTTAGTCTTTCTTCCATTTAAAATTATCTGATAATCAATATTAGTTACCTGTAGGTAAGTTTGNTGCTTGTAGGTAACTGATTGTTTTACTGAACAAAACGCGTTAGATTTGCGTTATAATAATGTAATTTGGAAAGTAAATTACAGATGCAAAATTAGTGAAATTTTTACATTCATCAAAATTATTACTTCACTTTCGAGTGATCCAAAATATCTAAGACAATGATTCATTACAGTAAAACCCACGTAGCCGAGGGCACTCCGCGCACTGAGCTACATGACACTCTCAAGCTTACCGGTGCGGAGGTATCGATCAACAATCTTCCTGCGGGAACAGTGATACCTTTCTATCACAAGCACAAGGAAAACGAGGAAATCTATTTTATTGCAGCCGGCAAAGGCTTTATGGAAATCGATGGTGAGAACGTGCCTCTCGAAGCCGGAGATTGGCTTCGTGTGGATCCGGAAGCCAACCGTAAGCTCCATGCAGAAACGGATATGATTGAAATTTGTATCCAAGTAAAGGCCGGCAGCNTCACTCAANGGACCGGTGCCGATGCAGAACTTGNATAAGCGTAAGATTGAAANTNTNTCCAAGAAAAAGGCTGCCTAAGCTTGTTAGACAGCATCACCGGCAGATTAATTTCAAATTATAGCTGACTGATAAATAATATTGAGCAATCATAATATTCGGGTCGATTCCATTAGCAGGATTCGGCCCTTCTTGTTTAGTTTGTGTTCGCCAAAACATAGTAAAAATCAAAAAAAAGAAGTTGCCAAGTATGGAAACTTTTATTAACTTTGCGATGTTATTTATAAAAAAGTAACTTTTCCATAATATGAACATAGACATTTTTTTCATGGATGAAGCAAGTGAGTTTCTGGACTCACTTCCCGAAAAAGCCAAAAAGAAGGTAGTCTACAATATCAACCGGATAAGCAACGGGGAAAAGAACAATGAATTGTTCAGTAAACTCGGAGATACTGAAATATGGGAATTTCGCACTTTATACGACGGTGTTAAATATCGATTATTTGCCTTTTGGGATACTGAACAAAACGCAATAATTATTGCAANACACNGAATTATAANGAAAACTCAAAAGACANNTAAAAAAGAAATNTATAAAGCCGAAGAATTANGAAAANAATATTNTNGNAATCAANATTAAAGAAATCGAATAAATTATTGTAGAACAAGATAATTAGAATAAAGAAGATATGGCAAAGATGAAACTTAAATCCCTGAATGAAATTAATGATAGCATCTGGGGGCCAATCGGGACTCCTGAACGTGACAAAATGGAGGCGCAGTTAAAAGAAGATCTTGAAGCCTATCTCATTGGAGAAGCCATCAAGAAAGCTCGCCAGTCACAAGAACTTACGCAAGAACAACTTGGCGCGCGGGTGGGCGTTCAAAAATCGCAGATATCGAAACTTGAAAATGGGAAAAGCGTTATAACACTTCCTACAATAAGCCGAGTTTTCCGGGCTCTCGGAGTGCAAACAGCATCTTTAGACCTTGGCGCACAGGGGAAAATTGTACTTTGGTAAAAACGCATATATAGTTAATAAAAAAGGGTTGTGGAAATTAATTCCACTTCCCTTTTGCTTTTTTATATTGATGTCCTATAATACTTCACAGTTGTCCGGGGTTATTAATTTTTTTTTTGCGGTGTGGAAAAAAATTTGTATCTTTGCCACGCAATTCATAGTACGCCGAGCGGCATCCGATGCCGCCGGTGTTTAAAAGGGAATCAGGTGTGAGACCTGNACAATACCCGTTGCTGTGATTCCTGCGCCCACNNNCGTGGGCGCGCCGCNGCCANAGAAAGCCACTGGNCNGCAAGGGCTGGGAAGGCNTGGCTGCCGGAAGGATAAGTCAGAAGACCTGCTGTGATTGTGACGACTGAATGTTAGCTTGCGGGACTACGGGCTGATGGTCAATGGCGATAGGGCGCATGGCGTGTNGTGCCCTGCTCCTGAGCTGTGATACATCAATATGTTATGACTGTTTGCCAACGCGATGTCGGCGAACATTTTTTTTGCATGTTGATGAAACAGACATATCGACAATACATTTCTGCGGCGGCTCTCGCCGGCACCGCCTTCCTCATCCCTTCCGCGCTGGGCGCGAAGGAGCGTGCCGATTCCCTTCTCCTCGACTCGGCCGTGATGCTCAACGAGGTGGTGGTGAAGGCCACGCAACGCAGCCTCACCCCCTCGCAGGTCATCGGCCGCGAGATCATCACGTCCTTGCCATCGTCGTCGGTTGCCGACGCCTTAAAGTACATGGCCGGGGTGCAGATAAAGGACTATGGCGGACTCGGCGGCCAGAAGACTGTGAATGTGCGNTCGCTGGGNTCGCAGCANGTGGGCGTNTATATCGACGGNGTNAGNGTGACGAANGTGCAGAACGGCACAGTNGANCTCGGCAAGTACTCGCTCTCCACNCTTGAGTCGGTGTCGCTCTTCAACGCCAACAAGAGCGAGNCCCTTATGATGGCCACNGAATACGCCTCNGCCTCAACCGTGTANCTGCAGACACANAAGCCCGACAGCGCGGCNCTCATGGCNTCGGCNACAGTCGGCTCNTTCGGCACATACAAAGGGNCGGCGACATGGAGCTTCGTNACGAAAAAAGACTCNCCGCGCTCGCTNGTGGGCTTTATCGACGGCGCATACACCTACACCAAGGGCAACTACCCTTTCAGATACCACACTGAATATGAGGACACCACGGGCACACGCCGCAATTCAGACATCAGGATGCTGCGCCTCGAGAGCTGCCTCTTCTGGAAAGGACTCCAGTGGCACACCTACTTCTTTGACAGCGAGCGCGGGCTGCCCGGAGGCATCGTGCGCCGACTCTCCGATACCTACACCGATGTGGGACGCGAATGGGACACCAATTTCTTCTCGCAGTTGTCCTATAAAAAATTATTCATGCTCCACGACGACAACGGCACCGTGGGTGTGCGCGGCATAGCCAAATACACCAACGACCACCTCCACTACCGCTCGGACTATTCCGAGAACATCTCAGTGCACGCCAACAACCGTTACCACCAGCAGGACATCTACGGGGCAGTAGCCACGTCATGGGAGAAAGTCTACCACAACCGCATCTCCTGGAAGGTCTCCCTCTCCACCGACCTACGATGGAGTGATCTCACGACTGATGTGAAGAACTTCAGCTATGTCTACCGTCTCGACTCCAAGACCTCACTCTCAGCCTTCCTCAATTACAAGCGGGTGCTCATCAACCTCAGCGGTCTCTACACCGATGTCACCGACCACACACGCGGCCGGGCCAAGCCCCTGCGCCGTCTCACCTACAACGCCCTCGCATCCTACCGCATAAAGGAGATCACTCTGAGGGCATTCTATAAATCGGTGTTCCGCGCACCCACCCTCAACGACCTCTATTACACTCTCGTGGGTAACCGCAACCTGCGCCCCGAATACACGCGCCAGCTTGACGCGGGCTTCACCTACTCGCCTTTCTCCGCCCCGGGCGGATTCTTAATCGACGTGCAACTCGACGGCTACTACAACAAGGTGGAAGACCGCATCGTGTGCCTGCCGCTCAAAGGCTCCTACCAATGGACAATGCTCAACTACGGCTATACCCGGTCGCTCGGCGTCGACCTCACGGCCAATATCAGTTATAATGCACATTCGCTGCTGCTGTCGGGCACTTTCCAAGACGACCGCAACCTAACCGACCCTGATGAAGACTCCTACAACGACTTCATCGCCTACTCGCCGCGCTGGTCGTTCACGGCTGTCTACGCCTTCCACCACAGGCGCTGGTCGGCTTCGCTCTCCCACATGTTCGTTGACAAGCGATACTGGACTGCCGAGAACTCCATCGAGCCTCCACTCGAGGCCTACAACTGCACTGATGTGAAGGCGAGTTACACTCTGCCGCTCCGCCGTGCCAATAGCCTAACCCTTGAGGTGGAGTGCCAGAATCTCTTTGACATCCGCTATGAGATAATACAGCGCTGGCCAATGCCCGGACGGCGCTTTGCTGCAACAATAAAGCTAAATATATGATATGGANAAGAAACTTTTGATAATNACAGCCCTCGCGCTCACNTNCGGTTCATGNTCCAANGACGANCCGGAGCCGACACCNACGCCGGAGCCGACGCCAACGCCAACGGCCACCTNCGACCGCATCATCGTGTGNGACGAAGGCAACTGGCAGTCAGACAANGGCCAGCTNTCTTACTACGACGGCCNGACGGGCACGCTCACCAACCAGTGGTTCCGCTCAGTCAACGGCTTCAAGCTCGGCGACACNCCCAACGACATCATNCAGATCAACGACACGCTCATCGCAATCGCCGTNAACTGGAGCAANATNATCCAATACATCCACCCNGACGGNACNGCCTGCGGNGCCACGGAGAATGTNCCCAACAACCGCCGTATGTGTTCCGACGGCACNCACCTCTACATCACCAGCTACGCCCACAAATGCGGCTCNNTGACNTTCGAGAANGGCTATGTGGCGAANATCGANGTGGCCACAAAGNAGGTGGTGGCGGCGTGCGAGACGGGCTGGGAGCCGGAGGGCGTNTGCCTCTACANGGGTATGCTCTATGTGGCCAACTCNGGCGGCTANGCCTTCTCNGAGAAGCACGACTACGAGACCACCATCAGCGTGATCGACTCCAAAACGATGCAGCCCGTGAAGNCCATCGACACCGGCAAGATCAATCTCTACGGCGATATGTCGCAGGCCGGNCGATACCTTNGCGTAAACTCTCCCGGCGATTATTACGACACGCCGGCGGCCACTGTGATCGTTGACTGCGAGACCGACAAGTGCGTCACCTTCGATTTCCCCTCCACTTACAGCACCACCGATGGCAGCGTGTTCTACACCGTGGGGTCTGCCTTCTCCTACAACACGGGTGGCTATGAATACTACGTGAAGACCATCGACCCGCAGACAATGACCGCCACAGACGGCATTTTCTGCGACGCCATCACCGACAAGCTCAAGGAGATAACCTCGCCCTACGCCCTCTACCTCTCCCCCTACACCGGCTTCGTCTACTTCACCGACGCGCGCAGTTTCGCCACAGCCGGCTATCTTTACGGCTACCGTCAGGACGGTACCCCTCTCTTCGACAGGCAGAAGGTGTATATCAACCCGGCCCACATCCTCGCCATAAAACCCCAAAATTAACATATAATCGCTTGCCCCGCAATTGAAAACAGCTAATATCATGTCGTTCAGACAATTTGATAAACCACAAAATAATCAGATATGAGACACTTTGCAATATTTTCGGCACTCTGCGCCTTTGCGCTCACTGCCGGAGCCCAGACCCAGGAGGTGACTGTCCTGGAATACCACCCGGCACCGGGCCAGTTTATCAATACTATCCCCGAGGCCTACGAGAACTCCTCGCAGCAGGAGCTGTGCCGGAAATGCTCGGAAAGCATGAATGAAGGCGGTCTCATCAGCCTAGGCACCTACGGCGGATATATGACCATGAAGTTTGACCATCCGGTGAAAAACCTCCTCGGCTCCGATTTCCGCATCCTCGGCAACGGCTTCTATTCCAACGACGACCCCGAGTATGGCGACGCCACTATCGGCGGCAGCTTTGAGCCGGGCATCGTGTATGTGGGAGTGGGCGACGATGTCGCCACCTGCCAGTGGTATGAACTGGCAGGTTCGGAATACTACACCACAGAAATCCACGATTTCTCGATCACCTACTACAAGCCTACGGCCGAGAGCGGCCCTCACGAGCAGTTCTGCTCAACCTACGACGACTATATCCGTTGGGATGCCTCCTGGACCGACAAAGAGGGCGAGAGGCGCGACTCCACCGGCTATCACATAAAAAATTCATTCCACTCGCAAAGCTACTGGCCCCACTTTGAGGGCAAGGATCAGCTGACGTTCAGCGGAGGCAAACTCCCCAACAACGGCATCGACCAGTCGGGCGAAGGCACCTACTGGGTGCTATACCGCTACTCGAAGGACGCATACGGATATGTAGATGCATCGCTCAATTCCGACGACTTTTCCACTTTCGATATCGACTGGGCTGTCGATGCCGAAGGTCGCCATGTCGATCTTGAAGAGATAAACTTCATAAAGGTGGTGTGCGGCATCTTCCAGTACTGCGGCTGGCTTGGAGAGACATCTACCGAGGTTTCAGGATTCGTTGACCTCCACCTGGTGCCGGGCTACGACGACAACCCTATCATCATAACACCTCGTGAGCCCGGCGGCATCATCGATGTCGGAAACGATGTNAACGCCGACGGTAAATTCTACGACATGATGGGCCGTGAGGTNNAGAATCCGCAAAAGGGCCTCTACATTCACGNTGGCAAGAAAATCTATCTGAGATAAGCTTTCAATTATTAATTATTAACACCAAAACAACATGAAGAAGTTTCTCTTTTTCGTCGCGCTGCTATCTTTCGCTCTAGGCGGAGCGGCGCAAACCCCTCTCAAGGTGCAAGGTATCGCCCGCACCGACATCAAAGGAGTTCCGAAAAGCTCCGCACAAACCGATGTCATTACAGACATCAAGTTAGATAGCATCCGGGTTTGGGTGGGCGAAGGTGAAAATAAAGCCGCACTTGCCGTGAAATGGCATGATGAAAAGGGTTTCAGCAATGTCTATGTCTGGGGATACAGATGGGACAAGAACACTGTGCGCACCGGCGCCGACATGATCGCCCAGATNGCNAAGGAAGANCCCCGCTTCTACTATCTCGTGNACGGAGGCNCATGNANCTACACGGATGAAACTCGCACCGACAGGATCTATACCGGCGATGCCATCGGAGGGATAGGCTTCTCCGAGACCGGCAACCACAATGACATCAAACTCGTGCTTGGCGACAAGAAGTACGATCTTATCCAGGGTGCCGAACATACCAACGCGTATAATTTCGACAGCTGGACCACAACGGCAACCGGCTTCTGGAATTCCGGTTGGTACACCAACGGATATTGGAGCTATTGGAATGCTCCTAAAACCACAACATCATATACTTATGCCTCAACTGGTTGCTCAGGCAGAGTTTTGTCGAATGGCTGTGTCGACGGCTGGGTGTTTGCATACGATTTCGACTGGGGCGCCGACATGAGCGGTGAGATAGTATATGTCTCCGAGATTCCCGCAGCAAAAGCCGCAGCTCCCAAAAAGAGCGCAGTGGCACGCTCGGAGTCTGAGGGCCAGACACACATCGTAACCACGGATGAGGAATGGGTGGAAGCCCTGGCTAATTTTGCCGACGGCGACGTCATCGAGTTCGATGAAAGCCTGCGAGGCCAGGAAATCGTATCCACAACCCCGTATACCAGAGTCGAAGGGAAGAAATTGACTATAATTGGCAACGGAGTGATTCTCAAAAATTTCGCCGGCTTGGGTTTAACTGAAGATGCCGATTGCACGCTAAAAAATNTCATCTTTGATGCTCCGTCAGAAAGTGTGCTTAGCGCATTTANCCGTAATAACAAGTTTGCTGATATCACTATGGATAATTGTGTGGTTAAAAATTACGTCGGTAGCGACCCTGTAGTTGATGTATACAATACTAAGCGTGTTG
>WFLX010132195.1_pt1 | contig 10227 bp, 8 predicted proteins | sample 4967041 | NCBI WGS metagenome assembly WFLX01 (sample SAMN12857096, study PRJNA449069) | gut metagenome | isolation source: stool from male and female vole | host: Microtus ochrogaster | place: USA:Florida | collected 2017
CTGGTGGCACCACTCCCCCTTCCCCCCTGAAAGGTCGTATGCTTCGCGCTGCGGCCTTTCTCTTTTTTGCCCACCGTATCATTTGTAGAAGTGATTTCAGGCATCTACGAACAAGTCATCGGCTGTGATTTGCGAATGGATGGCGTTCATTGAGTAGGAGTTCCTTACAAGCCCTGTACTTGTTATCATCGTAAGCGCGATTCCTTTGCGGGTCTTTGTCAACTGGCGGAATAGAGCTGCCTTGTTACGCAGATTCTCCATGTATTTCTTGTCAATCGTATATGGCCCGTCCGAATATTTTATTTCACAGAGATTTATTGCCTTGTCACTGCGGTCAATCAATAGGTCTATCTGTGCGCCGGGATGCTCTTCATTAGCAGCTGTGCGCCATGAGAATTCGTTTGTGATTACTCCGCTTATTCCAAGAGCCTTTTTTATCTGTTCCGAGTGCAAAAGGCATAAACGCTCGAAAGCGAGCCCACACCAGTTGTGATATATTGGTGCAGTCTGGATTTTTGACCAGTAATTAGCATCCGTGATATTCTTTCCATCCATAAAACGGAAATAGAATAATGTGAAATTGTCTATTAACTGATACAGCGCATTTTTTGTTTTAGAACCCATAGCCTGATACCGCCTGATAAATCCACAGTTTTCCAGGTCTTCAAGATAGCCGGTCAGTTTTCCTCCACTGTCAAGTTTTGTGAAACTAATGATTTCATCGCGTGTCATGCCAACCTTTTTAGTCCCTAAAGCCTTTATTATCTCGACATATACATCGGGCTTGGTAAACAATGACCTATAGAGTTCCTGAAATTCATCTCTCAACTTCGCATCCCTTCTGAAGTATAGTGAATCAATGTTCTTTGTGAGGCTTTTATTCCGTTCGAGGAGTGACCAATAAAAGGGAATTCCCCCAAATACCATATATCCCTCAATTACCTGTTGGCGATCTAATGGTAAATCCATTTCTTTTACATAATCCTCACACTCCTTCAAATTAAATGGCTGAAGCCAGATTTGATTCGTTAGTCTGTTATGTAGACCACCCCTATTATGTAGAATTTTCTTCACAATCCATGATGTGGCCGATCCACATACTATCAAAAGGATATCGTTTCGAGCAGATGCCCACGCATTCCAGAAATTCTCAAACGCGGGGAGAAAACTTGACTGACGACCATCCATCCAAGGCAGTTCGTCAAGAAATATAACTTTCTTGCCTTTAGGTTTGGATGCAACCAGTTGCCTTAACATAAAGAAAGNATCTGTCCAATTTTTTGGCGCAGNCTGANCCTNGCANCCCTGCTCCAATAATTCTTTGTAAAAATTATGCAGTTGAACCNTNGTAGAGACATTAGGCATTCCTGAATAAGTGAAGGCAAATTTATCGGAAAATAACTGCCTCACGAGAAATGTCTTGCCAACTCGGCGGCGACCGTAGATGGCTATAAATTCTGANCGGTTAGAGTGATATGCTTGCTCTAACAGTTCTGTTTCTTGCTTTCTTCCTATCATAGAATTCGTTTTAGGCTGCAAATGTAATAAAAATCCACGAGAGTGCCAAATGAGTATATAAACTTGGTGATTTGGCACCATCGTAGAACTAACTATCAACGGCTGATGATCATGCACCGGAAATACGGCTTGCGCAGGATTTAGACCCCGGCTCATAAAATTTTATGAGCCGGGGTCTAAATTGTCTGCGCGGGGGGCATCAGGGGTTGACGGCGAGGACTTCGTGCATGGCGGCGGCGCGGTCTGCGGCGAGAGTCAGGATGTAGATGCGCTCGCCTGCGGGGGTCCATACGGGATGTGTGCGGACCACAGTGGCGGAGCTTTCCCCGGCCCCATTGTCAAATATGCGGGCATAGGGGGGCATCCTTTTCAGCGGCGCGCCCAAGCGCAGTCTCAGCAGCCGGTCAGGTTCGAGGGGTGCTTGGCTGTAGACCCATGGCCAGACTCCGCGGATCGTCCCGTCGCTGCTCAGAGGGGGCAGGTCAGCAAAAGAGGGGCGCAGGGTATCGGCGGCCGCAGGGGTGACAAAGAAGTTGGTGTCGTCATAGCCCCTTTCCATGCGCGGGATGCTCGCGTCAGCGTAATACCACACCGTGGCCGGACCGGGGCAGGAGGGGATGTCAAGAGCCCACCATTGCTGCTGCGGGTCATCATTCACATTCCTTATTAGCCAGGGGAGGTCATGGGCTCGGGCGGCTTCGCGGTACTGCATGAAGACTTTTGAAAATTCCCTTTGCTGATACGCCACGCCGCCGAGCAGCAGACAGGATAGGAGAGTGAGGAGGGCGGCAGTCACTCTGTGGGGTCGGGTCAGCGCAGGGAAAGCCTCGGCAAGCAGCTCAAGGAGGGCGATCATAATTCCTGCATCGGCCAGCCACATCATTCGCGGTCCCCCGTCAAGGGCGGCCACAGCCACAACACTTGCGGCCAGCACAACCCACCAGAGCATATTAGCCACTATTGACTTCCGGACGCATCTCCATCCCCGCGTTATAGCCGCTGTCGAAGCGGCGAGCAGGTACACGTAGACCGGCCAGCAGTGCAGCAGTGTGAATAAGGCCTTTACGGCTATGGCTCCCGGGTGCACCCGGCCCCCCCCACCCATCTGCGCATCTATGCGCATGAACGTTGAGGGGGCGAGGGCGGACAAGGCAGTGCCGAGGAGCAGCGCGCACAAGGCCCACCATTGTCGCCGGTCATAGCGGCGCCCCGTGAGGAGAAGGAGGGCGTAGCCTGCGAGGAGGGCCAGGCCGAAGAGCTCGTGCATCCACCCGGTGATGAAGGCGGCTGCCATGCACAGGGCGGGGAGCCTTCCCGAGCGGAAGAGGAGCACAAACCCCAAGGCCGCCACGCAGGTCCAGCCGTAGTTGATGAAGTAGCATGTCAGGGCCATGCTGTCTGTCCAGGGATACCATTTCCATCCTATCAGGGCCATGGCGGCTGTCAGCGCAGCGCATCGCACCGCGCGGCGTCCGCACCCGAGGGCCATGACCAGCAGCATCATCGCCAGCCATGCCAGGGAGCACAGAGTGGCTCCGGCCCATACCGGAAGGTGGAGCACCGCGAAAGTGAGGATGTTTGCCAGGCGGCCGTTGACTGCGAGCCAATGGCGTATGGCCGCGACACCCACATCTGACCATGACTCCACCGGATCCCCCTGCACCTCGAAGAATGAATCCGAATCGCCCGTGACGGTGTGCGAGTACACGAAGTCATCTCCCACGGGCACAATCTGCAGGCGCCAGACGAAGAACAGCACGGCTATCACGGCAAGCACTATGAATGTGCCCGAGCGCAGCAGCGCCCCGGCACTCAAGGGGGGCAGGGGGGCGGAGGAGGCGAGATACTCATGTCGGCGGCTTAAACGCATGGGAGTTAGGAGTGAGGAGTGAGGAGTTAGGAGTGGGACTTGCGGAAATCCGAAGGAGATATGCCGGTGAGATGCTTGAAATATTTTCCGAAAAACGACTGGTTGGCGAAATTCAGCCGGGAGGCGATCTCCTGGATGGTGCAGTCAGTGGACAGCAGCATCACCTTGGCCTCCATGATGACGTATGAGTCTATCCACTCCCCGGCGGTGCGCCCCGAAATGCCCTTTACNACNGCNGAGAGGTGTTTGGGGGTTATGCATAGCGTGTCGGCATAGTGGGTCACATGGCGCTCATGGCGGAAATTCTCAGTCACGGCGAGCAGGAACCGGGCCATTATTTCCTCGCGGCGCGACTTGCGCACCGGAGGGGCCGCGCTGGCGCGGGCGTGCTGTATCTCCATCATCTCGTAGAGCATCCCCTGGAGGAGGCACATCATCTTGGGTCGCTTGAAGGGTGTCTCGGGCATGTCGAGGCGGTCGCGCAGTATGTTGATGTAGTTGCGGATAATCGCAGCCTCCTCCTCCGTGAGGTCGAGAGAGTGCTGTATGCGCGTCTCCAGCAGGAGGGGCAGGAGGTCAGTGAGCTTCGGGAGCACGTTTTCCACCACATTGCGCGAGCATGTCACCACCATCACCTCCGAATCGGCCGAAGCCTCGAGGCTGGTGATGAAGGAGTTGGGATGCATCACGATGAGGGTGTTCCTCTTCAGGCGGCACTCCTTGAAATCGACGGTGACATTGACAGTCCCTGCGGTGCAGAGGCAGATAATCAGGCTCTCCACGCGCACGGGGAGCACCTTGGCCGGGAGCATGGAGCGCCGGATGTGCACCATTATCTCATTGCGCTGGCGCATGGGGGGAGGCCCTGAGGAGGCCTCGCGCGAGGCCCCCGGGTTATTATCGAGGGGAGGGGATACGGTCAGGAGATCATCCATTTGTTGCAGCTCTGGTCTCGCGGCGCAGGCTCCGGGCCAGCGCGCGCGGTATGAACGTGATATGGTTGAGCGTCGCGCGCAGCGCGCCGTAGTGGCTGCGCATGATGCGGTATCGCTCGAGCAGGGAGGCTTTCTTATTGCGGTCCGTCAGGCCGTCAGACAGATAGTCGATGGCGACACGGTGCAGGTTTACGTTTTTTGCAGGGTCGGAGGCCTTGAGACACTTCACCGTCCAGTCGTAATCGGCCGAAAAGCGGTAGCGCGTATCATAGGTGGGAGCCAGCTCGCGGCGCACCATGAATGCCTGGTGGCACACCAGCATACCCCGGGCGAAGGAATCGGCGGTAAGTCGGTCGGGAGCCGACAGATGGCGCGGCCCTATCACATTTCGGTCAGGCCCCACGATGACCGTGTCGGCGCAAATGATGTCGGCCCCTTTGAGAGCCTCGGCGGCGTAAGCCTCGAGAGTGTCGGGGGAGTGGAAGGCGTCTCCGGCGTTGAGGAAGAGCACATAGCGGCCTCGGGCAAGACGGAGCCCCTTGTTCATGGCATCGTAGAGGCCCTTGTCGGGTTCGCTGACAATGCGCAGCCCCGGAGAGGCCAGGCGTCGGGCCGTGGCGAGGGTGTCGTCAGTGGAGGCTCCATCGATGAGCAGATGCTCGAAGTCGCTCCACGTCTGGGCGGCCACCGACTCCATAGTAGGCGCGAGCACACCGGCGGCGTTGCGGGTGATGGTCACTATTGTTATGAGCGGTTGGCGGTTCATGCTGCAAAATTAGTCAAAAACTCCGAAACTGCAATTTTTTTCTCGAAGTTCCGCCCAGCCTCCATTCATAAGACCCCGTTTTATAAAATTTTCAGCATCGGCCGATTTGGACGGAATATAAATTTTTGATGCCGGTCCAGTTTGGACGGCGTATAAATTAAAGGTTTTGGGGATAATATTTTTGCCAAACCGGATAAAACGGATTAAATTTGCATCACAAAACTACAAAAGAATCACTTTAAAAACTAATTAAGATTATGGCTTACGTAATTGGAGACAACTGTGTCGCTTGCGGCACTTGCGAACCCGTTTGCCCCGTAGAGGCAATCACTCCCGGCGACATCTACCACATCGATCCCGACACCTGCATCAGCTGCGGCAGCTGCGCACAGGTTTGTCCGAGCGATGCCATCTCCGAGGGCTGATAAAGCTCAAGAGCGGCAAAAAAAGCAAGAAATTGCGGCTGTGTCCGACCAAGGGCACAGCCTTTTTTGTTAAAGTGAGTAGTGAATAGTGAGTAGTGAATAGTGAGTAGTGAATAGTGAGTAGTGAATAGTGAGTAGTGAATAGTGAGTAGTGATGAGTGAGCAGTGATGAGTGAGCAGTGATGAGTGCTCTGATAGCTCTGATAACTCTGATAACTCTGATAGCTCTGATTATTCCAATTATTCCAATAATTCCAATAATCCCAATTATGAAAGAACTGAAAGTCAAGATAATCAACAAAAGCCATCATCCCCTCCCGGAGTATGAGACTCCCGGGGCAGCCGGGATGGATGTGCGCGCATATCTCCCCGAAGGGCCTGTGACCATCAAGAGCATGCAGCGGGCCCTCATACCGACCGGGCTCTACATGCAGCTCCCTGTCGGCTACGAGTGCCAGATACGCCCCCGCTCGGGCCTCAGCCTCAATTACGGCCTGACAGTCGTCAACTCCCCCGGCACAGTCGATGCCGACTACCGTGGCGAGATTGCAGTCATACTGATAAACCTCGGTGAGGACGACTTCGTGGTCAACGACGGCGAGAGAATATGCCAGATGGTAATTAAGGAGTATACCCGGGTAGCATGGGTGCCTGCCGAAAAGCTCGACACCACCAAGCGCGAGACCGGGGCATTCGGCCACACCGGCACCGACTGACATGCGCCGGAAGATGACGAAAACCACGCAACGCATCCTCCGGGCGGCAGGGCTGGTAGCCGTGCTGGCCGTGAGCGCCTTGGCGGCCTTGGGAGGAAATCCCGGGCCCGGGGCCTCTGCGCGCGCCAAGGCCCGGCATTACTTCGCCCTGGCCTCACGGGCCGGCGCCGAAGGCCATTTTGACCGCGCATACGAGTATGCCGCCAAGGCCCACCGGGCTGACCCCTCTTATGTCGAGGGGGCCTGGCAGCATGCCAACTACCGCCTCATGGCCGAATCCGACTCCCTGCGCACAGGGCGCGAGCTGAAGCGAACCCTGGAGCTCGCCTCAAAATATGTGGACGCCTATCCGGAAGACTTCAACGAATCGGCCACATACGCATACTGGGCCGTGCAGATGGACACCGTGGAGGAGGGCATCAGGGTCTACGAGCGTCTCGAGAAACTTTTCCCGACCCACACCGAAATTCTCCCCGAGCTTTCCGAAGCCTATCTCCGCGTGGGGCGCAACCGCGAATCAGTCGACGCCCTGAGCCGTTACGAGGCTCTCGAGGGGTCGGACCCCCGCATCTCCATGCGCAAGATAGCCATATACATCAACACGCGCGACACCGTCGCCGCCCTTGCCGAGGCTGACTCCCTGGTGGCGCGCGGCCCCTCCAACGCCGGTTTCCGCATCGTGAGAGGCACCGTGTGGGAATATCTTGACAATCCCGGCAACGCCCTGGTGGACTATCTGGACGCGGAGAGCCTCGCCCCGGAGAGCTCCATGCCCAAATTCGCACTCGCGCAGTATTACGCCCAGCATGGCGACACGGCACTGTATGACCTCAAGACCTATGAAGGGCTTATCTCGGACGACCTTGAGACAGACGAAAGGATTTCGCGCGCAGGCGAATACATCGGGCGCCTGATGGCCGACAGCGTCGACCAGACCGGACGCGCGCGCGCCCTTGTGGGCAACCTGTGCGAGCGCTTTCCCCATGAGCCCAAGATTCTCGTCCTGGCCGGCCTCTATTATTATATGGCCAAAGACCTCCCTCAAGCCAAAGAGACCTTAGGCTACGCCACCGACCTTGATCCGGCCAACGGCGACGCCTGGCGCACCCTGCTCACCATGCTCCTCAGAGAGGAGGACTACGAGGGGGCCCTTGACACGTATGACCGCATGGCCCGCAATATAGAGCCCACATCCTCAGACAAGCAGATGCGGGGCATCGCGCTCGTGCAGTCCGGGCGCGGCAGGGAGGCGGTCGACATGTATGCCGCAATGTTGCGCGACCTCATGCCCGGCATTGAGCCTGACAGCCTGATCACCGACAAGCGCCTGCGCAGCTCCTTAGGGAGCGCCGCAGGGGCGCAGGCCGCAATCCTGTTCACGCAGATGGGCGATGCCCTGTATGAGCTCAAGGAGCCTGACAGGGCCTTCAGCGCATACGAGAACTCCCTCTTTTTCGACCCCTACAACGCGATGACCCTCAACAACTACGCCTATTTCCTGGCCCAGAACGGGGGCGACCTTGACAAAGCCGAGAAGATGAGCCGGGAGTCTGTGGAGGAGCAGCCCGGCAACCCTACCTTTATCGACACCCACGCCTGGATTCTCTATCTCAAGGGCGACTGGCAGGGTGCCCTCGATGAGCAACTGCAGGCAATCGAGCTGGTCAAGGAGCAGGGAGAGGAGGTCAATCCCGAGTTTTACGACCACTTGGGCGACATGTACTACCGTCTGGGGAGGGTGGACGAAGCTGTGGACAGCTGGAAAAAAGCTCTCGAACTGAAGCCCGATGACAAGGATCTTCAAAATAAAGTCAGGTCGCGGCGCGTTTCATAATCATAATGAAGAAAATACTTGGATATTGCCTGACAATGGTCATCATGCTGCTGGTCGCCTGGCCGGCACAGGGCGCAGGGCCCCTCTCCGGCAAGGAGATGCGCAGGATGGCCGGCGAGATGGAGGAGCGTTACACCCCCTGGGATGAGGTGTCGCTCAAAGGGAAATTCCGCATGGAGGGGCTTCCGCTCTCTCCGAGCGTGCGTATGTATATGGTGCGCGACTCACTCATCGTCTTGTCGCTCAGCGCTCCCCTCATAGGCGAGGCGGCCCGCATCGAGCTTGACAATGACTCCATCCTGATGGTCAACAAGATGAAACGCACCTACACCTCCCTCCCTATGTCAGCCCTGCAGAAGTTCTTTCCCGGGAGCCTGGCTGACTTTCAGGAGTTCCTCCTGGGACGCGTGGTCATCTGTGGCCGGGGGCTGATGTCGCCCGAACTCGTCCCGGGCCTCGACTGGTATGCNGGCGACGGCTCTGACAGCGCGGACGAAGAGGCCTCGGGCCAGTGGCTCCTTGTACCTCAATCGTCATGGCAGCCCGAGGGGGCGCGCTACGGGTATGTGCTCTACGAAGACCTCACCCCCGCCTCTCTGATAGTGGAGATGGAGGATTGTGATGACTATGTGCAGATGGACTATATCTACGGCAAAGACAAGACCACTCTTGATGTGCTCGCCGCCTTCGGCAGGCACACCATAGAGGCTCAGCTCATACTTGACGCCCCCTCCGGAAAAGTGCAGCCCATAAAGCGCATATCATCTCCGGCAGGCTATGCGCGCGTGCCTTTGAAGCAACTGCTGAAATTCTGAGATGCCCATGCCGATGCGATTTCTGACCATCCTCCTTGTTTTCCTTGTCGCCGCAGCCACATCTGCGGCCCCGATGGACGCGCCCGCGCCGCAGCAGAAAACGGCAAAGAAGGCCTCCGGGCAGAAAAGCACCGGGCAAAAGGCCTCCGGCCAGAAGGCTTCCGGTCAGAAGGGGGCCGGTCAGAAGGGGGCCGGGCAAAAGAGCTCCTCCGGCAAGGCCCCGGCAAAGGGGAGGGCGCGGGCCAAGAAGAAGGGGGCCTCGCAGGGGCAGCCCGCTCCGAAAAAGGGTAGCTCAGCCGAGGCCCGTCAGCAGCAGGAGGCCGCGCAGCAGGAAATACGCAGGACCCAGGCTGAAATCAAGGCCAATGATGCCAAGATCCAGACCGGCCTGGCCGATCTGTCAAGGATTTCCTCGCAGGTCGAGGCCACCCGCAAAAGCGTCGGCGAGCTCCAGGGGAAAGTGTCGGGCTTGTCGACACGCATCAGCGACCTGGAGGATGAGATTACCAGAGGGGAGAAGGAGCTGGCCAAAATGCGCGAGGAGTATCTCAAAGCCATCAAGAAGATGAGGCTGACCCGCAAGAACCAGTCGGCCCTCGCTTTCCTCTTCTCTTCCGACAACTTCAACCAGGCCATGAGGCGCATGCGTTACCTCAAGCAGTTCTCCCGCTGGAAAGAGCGCCAGACAGAGGCCATAAACGCCAAGGCCGCCATGTTGCGCGAGCGCTCGGCGCAGCTCTCCGCGGCCCGGTCTGAGTTCAATGTCGCCCTTAAAGGTGAGCAGGAGGCGAAGAGCCGTCTCGAGCAGCAGTCAGCCCGACAGAACCGGCTGATTGCGGACCTGCGCAGCCAAGGGGCCGCTCTCAAAGACCATCTCGCCCGCAAACAGGCCGAGGCCAACATGCTGGGCAGCCGCATAGCCTCCCTCATCGCAGCCGAAGAGAAGGCGGCAGCCGAGGAGAGGGCGCGGCGCGCCGAGGCTGAGAGGAAGAGAAAAGAGCAGGCCGCGCGTGAGCAGGCGGCTCGTGAAGAGGCAGCCCGCAAGGCGGAAGCGGCGCGCCTCGAGGCAGCCCGGAAAGCCGAGGAGGCGAGTAGGGCTGAGGCCGCGCGCAAGGCCGAAGCGGCCCGAAAGGCTGAAGAGGCTGCTAAAAAGGCTGAGGCGGAGCGTCTCGAAGCTCAGAAAAGGGCCAAGGCTAAGGCTGACGCGCAGGCTAAAGCCGAGGCTGAGCGCAAGGCCAAAGCAGCCGAAGAGGCCCGCAGGGCTGCCGATAAAGCCAAGAAAGAGGCCGAAAGGGCTGAGAAAGAGCGTCAGAAAGAGGCTGAGAAGGCCCGCAAAGAGGCCGCTGAA
>WFLX010260428.1_pt1 | contig 10225 bp, 9 predicted proteins | sample 4967041 | NCBI WGS metagenome assembly WFLX01 (sample SAMN12857096, study PRJNA449069) | gut metagenome | isolation source: stool from male and female vole | host: Microtus ochrogaster | place: USA:Florida | collected 2017
CCCGTTAGCTCAGACTGTATCGTGTATACCCCCTCCTCTATCTTAGCCGACTCCGGCAATTTCAACTGCTCGGCTTTTGCATCTCCAAACCAATCCTCAAACCACAAATAGAAATTCCTATTTCCATACGCCGAACAACTATCACCAATCCCATAACCCGCCGAAAGCGCNGCCGCGTTTGGCTGATACGGAGTGTAACGATATAAAGCNGAAGTNGCACGATTCCGAATATTNACCCAAGTGCCACCACANCCACTATTAGGATTATANTGCACATAGTTGTTCCCNACCGGATAATTTGTCCAGCCACCNGTNAACACATCGTGAAACAGCTTCGCTGCCAGTCGCACCTGGTTCTTAAATCCAAAGTACTGCTGTTCGCACGGAGCTGTGTCCGGACAGCCAAACCCAGCCGCNGTCTTATATTGTCCACTATGTGGAAAACTATCNGTAATCANACCNTTCTCTTTTTCAAGGAGCACNATCAAAACTTGCGGGTTGATTTTAAAATCCTGCGCCGCTTGCCAAATGATATGNGCNGCCGTTTCTCCACTCCCAATCTGGGTCCCGTTCCCAAACTTCTCCTCAGATATACACACAAAATGATTATTCTCCCAATGCCACTTCACTCCTGGATACGCTGAAGATTGACGTTGGTACTCATTATAATCGCGATTGCCGCACGGATTTTTCTGGGTCAAAAATGCCTGAATCTGCGCCTCGCTCATCGAGCCAAAGTTTCCCATTTGCCAATCCGAAATAATATATCCCGGATCAAAATTCCAAGCACTCGCCGCATCCACCGGTCGGTTATCCTTAAACTTCTGAGTCAAAAACGAAAACAATCCCATTGCCACAAACACCAAAAGCAGCACAAAATACAGCTTGATTCGTTCCGGATTATGATGNATGTGTCCCTGCCTCGCCCCATCCGGCAATACTATTGTTATATCNTTTTTACTCATATTTTTGTTTCTCCTACCAAGGTCCCAGTTTTACCTCCAGAACTCAAGTTAATTATTATCTCCGTCTCTCCGTGACCGATANTAGAAACCGGTATCGTAAACCGGTCCTCGCACGCAGAGGTGGATACTTCCGGCACAATTCTGCTCGAATAGCTAGCGAGCACTTGGCCGCTTCGTTTTACGACTAGTTCGCAAGTNCCCCCNCTNANGAACTGATCTATACTTGTCATCACCACCAAATTTTCACCNGTTGGATCTAGTCCCGCATAACTAATNGAACCAGTCAACTCTCCCAATTGATTCGGATTCTCTCCTTCATATTGCGTCACCTTACTTGGGGGTTCTTCTACTACTTCTTCCTCTTCGGAGATCTTATCACCCTCGATCTCTTCTTCTACTCTCTCTATCACTTCCTCGTCACTTACGTTTATGATTTCACCTGCCTCCGCGTCTTCTTTATTACCAAAGAAAGTTTCAACCACCAAGAAAGTCACACCCCCTACCGCCACAAAAAGTACCACTAGTAGCACCAAGAAAAGCCATTTCTGATTTTTATTTTTAGGTTTTTGTGGCATAATGTTCTCCTATCACGATTATAGCATAATTTTTATTTTAAGTCCATTTTTCTCAAAGTTTCTTTTCCAAGTATTCCCCTCCCCAAGCTTCCCAGTCNCTCCCTCGCCAAGGCCACCCCTAAATTCTTCCAAAATATGTTATAATACCAACATATGGCCCCCTCTCTTAAAANTCCTNAATCCCCCAAGACCTCTANGCGCGTTAGCGCCTACACCATTATCGGNNTTCTCCTCACTCTTATCAATTTTCTCATCTATTCCCTACTCGCCCGTACTATTTTCGGCAACACCAACGATTACCTTTGGCTAGACAGTATGATTTCTTATGTCATGGCAGCCTTTGTTGCCTACTTTCTCCATTCCAAAATCACTTGGCGCGAGCGTGCCCCCGGCCGTAGTGCCATTATCAAGTTTTTTGCCTGGAACTTCTTTACTGCTCTTGCGATTAGCCCCTTCTTCACTTGGCTTTTTGGCTACTTTACTCCTATCTATCAGTTTGCGCACAGTATCTCATCTGCCCTTCACCTCCCTTTCGACTATGAGTTCGTCGAGTCCACCGGTATCTTCGGTTTCACCACCGTNNTCACTATGCTTTTGAANTACCTATTCTACGACAAAATCGTTTTCGGCACTAAGGATCCAGACACCTCATCTAACCTTAAAGTCACCAAAGACTCGCCGGCCAGCAGCCCTCTCGTCTCCATAATTGTACCCATCTATAACACTGCCAAGTATCTTCCCGCCTGTCTCAAATCCATCACCAATCAAAAATACCAAAATCTTCAAATCATCCTAGTAGACGACGGCTCCTCAGATAATTCAGGCGAAATCGCCGATGAGTTCGCGGGGAAAGACTCTCGCATCCAGGTCATTCATCAAAAAAATGGTGGCCAATCTGCCGCACGCAACATGGGCCTCCGCGCCGCTACCGGTAACTACATTAGTTTTATCGATTCAGACGACGAAATTAAGGCCAGTTTTATCACCGACCTTCTTGCTGCTTATAATTCCTCAAATATTTCTCTTTCCGTCTGTGGGGTTCGCTACAACCGTCTTTATCAAAAAACCATTGAAGATGTTTACCTTGGGAAGAGTCGCGCCAAACTCCCCTGCGAATCACGTAAAGCCTACATTCTCTACCTGCTTGCTCGCGATGGTCGCCTCTATTCTTGCAATAACAAACTCTACGAAGCCCGTTTTGCCAAAAAATGTCGTTTCGATCAGCATCTCAATTTTGGCGAAGATACTAAATTCGTCCTTGATTATCTCGCCCGCACCACCGGTAATATCGCTTTCGTGCCAAAGCCCCTCTACATTTACAATTTCGGCACCGACAGTAGCACCATCAAGACCACCGGTACCATCTGGAGAAATTGGCAAAACGCCTACCAAAATCTCAAAACTTGGCTCGGCCCACATCCAAGTATTATCGCACTTTTTTGGCTAAATCTCGTCCATCTCCGCTGGCGAATTTCCTATTTGCGTTCTTGCCGTCGCGCCAAAGCCATGACCAAAAATTAATTTACCATTTTCAAATCAAATGAAAAGTGCTAATATATAAATACCGCAAGGGGTGCCATGAATCAAACGACAACTATACAAGACTTAGCAAATTGGTTTCTCTCCAANGANCCAATGACACACCAAAAGCTCCAAAAGCTATGCTACTATGCCGTAGCTTGGGGCTATACTTTGCTAAACCGGCCCATAGTGACGGATTGCGATTTCGAAGCTTGGATCCACGGTCCAGTTTCGGGCACCCTCCATACCAAATNNCACNACTACGGCTGTCGCGACATCGAGCAAGTCNAAAACCCTCCCCANTTCCCGCCTGACACAGAGAANTTACTAAATTCAGTNTGGGANACTTACGGCCAGGAAAGNGGGAACGCCCTCGANGCCCTTTCTCAGACCGAAAAACCCTGGAAAGAAGCCCGNGCCCACCTAGANAAAGACGAACGCGGCTCCGTCAAAATCAAACCCGAAACCATGAANTCCTTCTGCAAATCTATTTACATAGGTGACAANNCATAACAATACAATAATATGAGTACCATACGTATTACTTCCGACAAGAANTCTCCTCAAAAAACTCTCCTCACCAATCAAATCAAAAGTTATTTTAAAATTTTGTTCGACTATCGCATAGACGAAGATTATAAGATTTCCTCCATCTCCACCGTCAAACACCCTCGCAATGCCAGTCGTACTTTCGACAAAAGTGAGCAAGCCGAACTCTGCATTGCTCTCTGTAACTTCATCGAAGATGCCACTGGTATGACCTATACCGAAGTCGATGAAAAATATGGCCGTGAGAGAGACGAGACCGATTTAGCGCACGATTTAGAATACCCCGACGAAGAATTCCCGATGGTCCATTACCGCCTCGCCACCAAAGGCATAGGTAAGTTCGCTCGTATTCACGGCTACATTTTTAACGGTTCTTTCGTAGTCAAGCGCATAGATTGGGGGCATCATTTTCACGAAAAGTACTACAACAAAAAGCCCGATACTAAGTAGCCTCTAAGTTCCCTGCCATCTCGCCTCCAACTCTCCAAAATATGGTATAATAACATATAGTATGNCCATCCCTNGAGTTTTTAATCGTANNAATCGTATTCTGCTAGNANAGCTTACCAANANCGATTTCAAGCNCCGCTATCAAGGGTCTGTTCTCGGCTACCTCTGGGCACTCTTGCGCCCTCTTCTCATGTTCGCTATCGTTTATGTAGTTTTTGCCAAACTCCTCAAAATCGGTAACGACATTCCTCACTACGCCGTCTATCTTCTCTGCGGCACCTCCATGTGGTCATTTTTCACAGAATGTACTTCTCAGGGCATTCAAGCCATTGTTAACCGCGGCGANCTTCTTCGCAAAGTCAGTTTTCCCAAATACATCGTGGTAGTGGCCGCCACCCTCACCGCCGTCATTAACATGCTCATTAATCTCGGCGTTATTATGATATTCGCCCTTATCAACGGTGTCGCCCCTAGCTGGCACTGGCTCTTAGTCTTCCCCGCCCTCTTCGAGCTCTACCTTCTCTCTCTTGGCATCGCCTTCCTGCTCGGCTCCATCAACGTCAAGTACCGCGACATTACCTCCATCTGGGACGTTCTAGTCCAAGCTCTCTTCTACGCTGTCCCCATCATCTACCCCATCGCCATGATCGCTGAAAATAGTTCCATCGCCGCCAAGATCATCCTTATCAATCCTATCGCCCAGACCATCCAAGATATCCGGTTCAACCTCATCACCGACCAAACCGTCACCATTTGGAACTACATCGGAACCCCCTACGCTTTTATTCCCATCCTTATCGTCCTGGCTCTACTCATCATCGGCGCTCTAGTTTTTCGGCGCAGATCTAAATTCTTCGCGGAGGAGGTCTAATGAAACGTGGTCTCGGTCATCGCACAGAAGTTAACATGCCAGACGACCCGGTCGCCATCCGCGTCAAAAACCTCCGCAAGAGTTTCCACCTCCCCACCGAACAAGCTTCGGGACTCAAGCAGGCTCTCTTCAATCGTCTTCGTGGCATCAAAGGCTATACCGAACAAAAAGTCTTAAATGGTCTAGATTTCGAGATCAAAAAAGGCGAGTTTATCGGCATCGTCGGNCGCAATGGCTCCGGCAANTCCACTCTTCTCAAGATTCTGGCCGGTATTTATTACCCTCAAACTGGCGAAATTACCGTCAATGGNACCTTNGTTCCGTTCATCGAACTCGGCGTCGGTTTCAATCCAGAACTCACTGGTCGCGAAAACGTCTACATGAACGGCGCCATGCTCGGATTCTCCAATCACGAAATCGACGAGATGTATCACGACATTTGGAAATTCGCCGAGCTCGAACCTTTCCAGGATCAAAAACTCAAGAACTATTCCTCAGGTATGCAAGTTCGTCTTGCCTTCTCCATCGCCATTCGTGCCCAAGGTGACATTCTATTGTTAGACGAGGTCCTTGCCGTTGGTGATGCAGCCTTCCAGAAAAAGTGTCACGATTACTTCGCCTCCCTTCGCGATAGTGGCCAAACGGTTATTTTGGTCACCCACTCCATGGACGATGTTCGAAAGTTCTGCACCCGTGCTATTCTCCTCAACAATGGCAAGATTGCCGCAGAAGGCAAGCCATCCCAAGTTGCCGAAGAATACCTAAAACTCTGGTCTTAAAATCAAACCAATTTCCGAAACGCTTTATAAGCCCCAGTTTGCACTAGCCTATTATATAACTTAAGCTTTCTCGTCATCATCTCATTACTGGCATACCTTTCCCGATTTTCTTTCACCCACTTCAAGTTCTTCGCCAAGTATTTCTTAGAAACTTCATTTTGGAGTGTCGCGTCTATCCAAGCATACTTTGCGAGTAGAAGCCCCACTTCCGCCGCCTTTTTTAAGTCCTCATCCTTAAAATAATCTATCGCTTCCTCGGCTGCTCGCTCTCTTGCCACCAATCGTTCCTCGGTTTTTGAGGCTCCCATAATACTCCCCTCTCGCACCACGTAATGATAAAGAGCCTTATCTACATATACCACTTCCTCAGCCCAAGCCAAAATCTTATAAGTAGTCAGCGTATCTTCGTATTTTTCGCCCTTCGGATATTTAATATCACCAATCACTCTTCGTCGATAGAGTTTATTCCACGCTACAATTTCCATGTTTTCTTGCTGAATGAGAAGTCGCTTCACTGCTTCGCGTCCCAGAATCGTTTCCCTTCTTGGCATTTTCGTGTTATATCCGCAGATAGCAATATCCGCTCCTGCTTCTTCTATNGCCTCCCACATATCTTTAACAAAATNNTCATCCACATAATCATCGCCATCCACCAGCGCCACGTATTCTCCNCGAGCTTTACTAATNCCAAAATTCCGNGCNTCCGAAAGNCCTTCATTTGTGCGNTGAAACACTTTCACTCTTTCATCTTTTCTGGCGACCTCATCACAAATCCGTCCAGTACCGTCAGTAGACCCATCATCAATTACCAAAATCTCCAAATTCTTATAAGTCTGATTAACTAATGAGTCCAAACATTTTTTAATATAATTCTCAATATTATATGCCGGCACCACTACCGACACTAAATCCTCACTCTTCAACATTACTCGCCTCTTCGCTATTCATTTCGGCGTCTTCTTTATTGTGGGTCCCCTCCGCACCATCAGGCGCTTTTCCTTGTTTTTGTTTCTTTTCTTCTTGTTCTTGTTTTTTCTGTGCCGCTCCCATATATAAAGGCAGCATTTCTGCGCTAAAGGTTGCTCCAAAATCATAATTCTGCTGAAAATCTGCTCGCATCTTCGCTGCGCGTCGTCCCATTTCATTTGGATGATCGAGGGCCCAAATCATGGCATTTCCTAGCTCTGCTGCATTTTTTGGCTCTACCAAGATCCCATTTTCGCCATCCTGCACCACTTCCTGATTGCCCTCAATATTAGACGCGATGATCTGCTTTCCCATCATCGCCGCCTCAAGCAGCGACAAGGACAACCCTTCACGATAACTCGGCAAGACAAAAATCGTATTCTCCGCTATCACTCTCAAAGGATCTGTGGTCATCCCCATAAACTGCACCTGTTTCAGGCCTTTGGCTTTTTCTTGAAATTTTTCCAAATCCTCCCCCCGCCCATAAATCTTCAGGGTCGCGTCCGGATATTTAAAGATCACTTTAATAAAACCCTCCAGCAATTCTCCGATCCCCTTAGACTCTACCACTCTACCTAGATACAAAAAAGTCTGTGGTTCCGGCTGCACCGCCATGTATTCGGACAATCTGTCCGGTACACCATTTTTAATCGTCACCAAATTCCTCGGTGTTTTGCGCTTCAACTTCTTCTCTAGCCATTGCCGTTCAGCATCCGAAATCATAATCACCGTATCGGCTTTTTTCATCATNTTCACGATCTGTTTNCCAATATGATTTTTTANCGGTACGTTCACATTTTTTAACGCCCAGTTNCGAAAATCCGCATGNTCAGTCCAGATCACCCGTATTTTCAANCGTCGCGCTGCCTTCGTCGCGGCCAACCAATCATCCCGCGATTGCACATTGATCGCNANCGGCTCATACTNCAANAAAATTTTCCGATACCACGCTCTNAGATGTCGCTGCCACGCTGCATACACCGGATAAAACAANTTCCNNANCCCACTCCAATTCTGACGNTTATTAAACGGTGCCTTTACCGTCTCAAATCCCATACCNTTAGCNGCTGCGAGAAGNCCCTCACTAGAAGTCACAATGATCGGCTCAAATCCGTTTTCTTTCAGTTTTTGCGCCAACATTAGTTGATACGTTTCCCCTCCGCCATACATTTTTGGCCACGTATTTCGGATTAGCATTACCCTTTCAGCCATATATTTATTTTACCACGTTCCCTAGTATTTAAACATATAGATGTCGGTATTTAAGCCATCCTCCACTAATTCATATTTCCCTACGCCCCAATCCTCTATGTTATAAAGTACTCCCTGATGCTCCGGATCTTTCAACTGTATTCTCGTCACGCCGCCCCTTCTTTTAGTNATNGCTACATTATCCAAGAATCGCTCTTTCCTGACGTCAATCGCCTCGTTTTGCGAAATCGTAGACTTTAGCTGAGCATACATAATCATCGAAACATTTGCGATGAGAAGCACTGCCATTACCCAACTGAGTCCCTCCACCACAAAATTACTTTTTCTCTGCCAGCAATAAATTAATACATATATCGGCACCAAGAAGACGAACGGTATATAACGCGCCGCGTAATTTCCTGGCGAGAAGAAGGCTAACACGACGGTCGTAGCTAGTATCAGTACATACGGCACCAAAGCCCTCGCATCTCTCTTTACTAACATCCGGATAATTACACACAAAGTCCCAATCAGTGCNAGGATAAAAATCCCACTAAACCACGGCCCAAATCCAGCCATTCGCACATCCGGNACGCTATAGTTGNTGATCTCTGCCCTAGTTACCGNNAANGGAATCTTCGGTGCTGGATCACTCCCACCCTTAGACAAGAAGCTGACCGAAAAAGTCCTAAGGAGGTCATAATGTCGCATCGACTCCGGCACTTCTTCCATTTCCGCCCGCACGCTAGCTCCGATATCATGCACCGGATTACCAAATTTAATCATACTCCTCACGAAAGGACCACTTCCCACAACACCTACGCCGATCACTACCACTGCTATATAAAACAGTAACTCTTGACCCAGAAACTTTCCAAAATTCTTCTTGTCACGTATTAAGCTATAGATATGACGATAAATAAACAGTACGCCACAAAACGCCGCGGCATAAACTAAACCACTAAAGCTAATCCCTATGCACCAGATGATCGCCATAGCAAGTACTAGATAATCCTCTTTTTTCATCCGACCACTACACGAAAGCGCTGCTAAGAGAATCATCATAAATACCGAAATCGCTAGCGCTCCATCTACATAAAAGTTAGCCAGCTGCACCATCGAGATCGGGTTAAAAGCTAAAATCGCTGCAAGCACCGCACTTTTAATTCCGCCCACTCCCATTTGCACTAAAATGTGCCACAGGATAAAGAAGCCACAAAACACAAATAGCACATTAAAACATTTCGCCGTTTCAATATTCTTCGTAAATGCATACACCGTAGCCTCAAACACCTCTGGCGCCCTTGCATAAGTGTCCGCCCAGGTTGGTTCTATGTTCTCCGCCGATATCTCAAAAGGGTTACCATTTTTCACTCCAAATTCTTTCACTTCATCATAAACTGGATTCCAGCCATTTTTCATCATTCCTACCGCCACCTTATAGTCTGTATTACCCAAAGTAGTGGAATCATAAAACCTACCACAAACGCAGATTGCCCCCACGAGCACAATCAAAGCCGTCCCCACCCCCAAAATTGCCTTCGAAATATGACGGTAATTACATAAGACATAAATCGATGCGGTTAGCAAAAACACCAGTGGCAAGTGCCACCGGGTAATCGATACATGGAATAAAAACAAAACATTAGTTAATATTACGACACTTGTTAAAGTCGCGAGCAGAAGTACCGCCACCTCGTACATAAACTGCATAAACTTCTTCATATTACCTGCCACTCCGTTATTCTATATCTGAATAACCACATTATATCATAATATTATTTTTCTTCCAAATTCTCACTCAAAATATATCTCGGTCTCGCTTTGGTCTCATTATAGATCTTCCCTACATATTCTCCTACTATTCCNAGACTCACGATCTGCAGNCCTCCCATAAACCAAATCGAAATCGACAACATTCCACCGTCTCCTGCTTGCCCGGTCATATTATGAATCAGCGCACCAATCATCGCTATAAAACTTAGAGTCAAAATCGTAAGCCCCATCATACAAATCATCCTAAGCGGCTTCACACTAAATGAGGTCACACCATCCCACGCAAAATTCAGCATTTTCTTTAANTNATATTTCGACTTCCCNGCAAATCGTTCCTTTCTTTCATAGTAAACCACGTCGCTTTTAAANCCAAGTAGNGGGAATATCCCNCGCAAAAATAAGTTCACTTCATGAAAATTCGCTAGTTCGTCTAATACCCGTCTAGTTGCCAGCCGGTAATCCGCGTGATTATATACACACTCCACGCCAAGTAATTTTAAGAATTTATAAAACGTTTCATCAAATACCCGCTTAAAAAATGTATCCATTTCTCTTGCGCTGTGCACCGCGTATACTACTTCG
>WFLX010002440.1_pt1 | contig 10223 bp, 10 predicted proteins | sample 4967041 | NCBI WGS metagenome assembly WFLX01 (sample SAMN12857096, study PRJNA449069) | gut metagenome | isolation source: stool from male and female vole | host: Microtus ochrogaster | place: USA:Florida | collected 2017
CTGAGGCTCCGGCTGAAGCAGAAAACAAGGAGGCATAATCATGGCAGCAAACAGCGAAATCCGTTATCTTACTCCTCTTACAGTAGACACTCGTAAGAAAAAATACTGTCGTTTCAAACGCAGCGGTATCAAATATATCGACTATAAGGATCCAGAATTCCTCAAGAAGTTCCTCAACGAGCAGGGCAAGATCCTTCCTCGCCGTATCACCGGCACTTCATTGAAGTTCCAGCGTCGTGTGGCTCAGGCTGTAAAGCGTGCNCGCCACCTCGCACTTCTCCCATACGTAACAGACTTAATGAAATAATAACCGTTTTAACGAAAGCTATATATGAAACTTATTCTTAAAGAAAACGTAGTCGAACTCGGCTACAAGGACGATGTAGTGGAAGTGAAAGATGGTTATGGACGTAACTATCTGATTCCTCAGGGTAAGGCNGTGATCGCTTCAGATGCCAACCTTAAAGAACTTCAGGAAAATCTTCGCCAGCGTGCACACAAGATTGCAGCAATTCTTGCTGAGGCTCAGGCTCAGGCTGATGCTATCAAAGACGTAAAACTCGTCATCGAAGCTAAGACAGGCGCCAACGGAGTGATCTATGGCAGCGTAGGTGCAGCTCAGATTGCTGATGCATTTGCTAAGCTCGGTCATAACGTTGACCGCAAGCTTATCTCTCTGAAGAACCCTATCAAGATTGTAGGCGACTACGTATGCACAGTTAAGTTCCACCGCGACGTAAATGCAGAAGTTCCTGTATGTGTCGTAGCAGAAGAGACTGAAGAGTAATCGAGCGGCAATCGATCAAGAATATGGTTCCATGCAACAGAAATTGCATGGAACTTTTTTTGCATAAACGATTTTTTTTTGTTATCTTTGTCAATTAAGAATTGCCGCACATCCAAAGGAATTGGAGCGCGCGAATAATGAATTGAAAAATAATAAAATAGAACATATATATGAAATTCAACGTACATGGAAAGACCCTTCAACAGCAATTATCTGCTGTCAGCAAGGTCGTAAATGCGAAAAACGCGCTATCGATACTTGACAATTTTCTTTTGGAAGTGAAGGAAGATTCTCTCTACATCACAGGCTCCGATCAGGAGACAGTGATGACGGCAAAGCTCGAAATAACAAATCAAGGTCTTGATGGCAAAATTGCCATCAATGCCAAGCGACTGATGGAAGTAGTGAAAGAGGTTGCCAACTTCCCGCTTACATTTGAGATTGATGAAAATACAGGCACAGTCGATTTGATATTCCCGGGTGGCCACTTTGCTTTTATGGGTGTAGATGCTGCAGAATATCCACAGAGCTTTGAGACTGACGACCTTTCTATAGAAATGACAATTCCAGCGGAAGTGATCCAAAGAGGATTGGACTTCACTCTCTTTGCAATAAGCACTGAGACAATACGCCCTATGATGACAGGTGTCTACTGGGATTTCCACGAGAATGACATCACATTTGTAGGTTCGGATACTCACAAGCTTGTGAGATACATCAATACTACTTACAGTCCTAACCGCGAAACTTCATTCATTCTTCCAGGGAAGCCCGCCGGAATACTTCGCTCTTTGATAGGAAAGGATACTGAGACAGTTAAAATCCGCAAAGACGAGAAAAGCGCAATCTTCTCATTTGGTGATTTCCGATTGGGCTGCCGCTTTGTGAAAGGAAATTATCCAAACTATAACCGGGTCATTCCACAGGATAACCCAAACGAACTTACAGTAGACCGAACTGGTCTTCTTTCAGCTATGCGTCGAGTCTCTCTTTTTGCAAGCAAAGCATCAAGCCTTGTGAAGATGACTATGGAAGAGAATTCCGTAGTGCTTCAATCGCAAGACCTGGATTATTCAACAAAGGCGGATGAGAGAGTGTCTTGCTCTTACGAGGGGAGTCCACTTTCTATTGGCTTCAACAGCATTTATATGCTTGAAGTGCTGAATAATCTTCCAGGTGATTCTATCATTGTGAAACTTTCCGATCCGGGACGCCCAGGCCTATTCATGCCTTTTGAGCAGAAAGAGAATGAAAATGTAGTGATGCTTCAGATGCCTATGCAAGTGATAGAATAACTCAAAAAGACATTGACATGCAACTGAATCTTAATCGCCCGATAATATTTTTTGATCTTGAGACCACTGGGACAAGTGTCACTTCCGACCGCATAATAGAAATATCTTTAATAAAGGTTTTCCCAGATGGCCATACTGAAGAGAAAACCCGTCGCATCAATCCGGAGTGTCACATTCCGGAGGAGAGCACTGCAATCCATCACATCACGGATGAAGATGTGAAGGGAGAGCCGACATTTCGCCAGATNGCAAAATCACTACATGAGATATTTTCCGACAGTGACATAGCAGGTTTCAACTCAAACAAATTTGATGTTCCACTTTTAATAGAAGAATTTGGGAGAGCTGGACTTCCATTTGATGTGGCCGGAAGGAATTTTATAGATGTCCAGGGCATTTTCCACAAGATGGAGCAACGCACTCTCGTAGCGGCATATCGCTTCTACTGTGGGAAAGAACTCACTGATGCACACTCTGCAAATGCTGACACCCGCGCTACATACGAAGTGCTTTTGAGTCAACTCGAGCGTTATCCCGAACTTAAGAACGACGTCAAATCTCTTGCCGAGTTCTCAAGCGGAGGAAGAAATGTAGATCTTGCCGGAAGAATGGTGTATGATGAAAATCATGAGCCAATTTTCAATTTTGGCAAGAACAAAGGACGTAAAGTGAAGGATATTGTAAGACATGAGCCTGGTTTTATCCAATGGATCATGCAAGGAGACTTCCCAAAGGAGACAAAAGACCAGCTTCGCCGACTTCAGTATGAGTATATGAAGAAGTAAGAGGTCCGTTGGATTTGGAGCAGGGGATAGGAATAAAAGATGTTGAGTTTGGGGTAAGATTATTATGGAAGAGAAGAGTTTGAAAGGAAAACATATTGTATTAGGGATAACGGGAGGCATAGCAGCTTATAAGAGTGCTTATCTTCTACGTCTCTTCATAAAAGCTGGAGCAGAGGTGCAGGTGGTGATCACTCCCAATGGGAAGGAGTTTATTACGCCTGCGACGCTTGCTGCCCTAAGTGGAAAGCCCGTGGTGTCAGAATTTTTTGCTGCCAATACCGGGGAATGGCATTCTCACGTGGACCTCGGCCTATGGTCAGACCTTATGGTGATAGCTCCTGCCACTGCATCCTCAATAGGAAAGATGGCAAATGGAGTGGCCGACAATATGCTTATAACGACTTATCTCTCGGCCAAAAGTCATGTCATGGTGGCTCCAGCTATGGATCTCGACATGTGGGCACATCCTTCAACACAAAGGAATATCGCAACCCTTGAAAGTGATGGTGTGGAAATAATACAGCCGGGTTCAGGAGAACTTGCAAGCCATCTTACTGGCAAGGGAAGAATGGCAGAGCCAGAAGAAATCTTAAGAAGGGTAGAACTTTATTTCTCCAAGAAAGAGAGTCTGAATGGAAAACGACTTTTAGTGACAGCTGGTCCAACATACGAAAATATCGACCCTGTGCGATTCATCGGCAACTATTCAAGTGGCAAAATGGGATTTGCCATCGCAGAAGAAGCTGCTGCAAGGGGTGCCGATGTGATTCTCGTGACTGGTCCTGTGGCTTTGCACACTTCTAATCCGAGGATTCGAAGGATTGATGTCAGAAGTGCCAAACAGATGCTCGAAGAGGCAGTGAAGGCCTTTTCAGAATGTCAGGGAGCGATACTTTCTGCTGCTGTAGCTGATTACGCGCCTGAAGAATATCATGACACGAAGATCAAGCGTGAGAAAACAGATGGTATGACTTTGAAGCTGGTCAAGAATCCCGATATAGCCGCTCATCTTGGAGCTGAAAAGGGCCATCGGGTACTCGTAGGCTTTGCGCTTGAGACAGATCATGAGCTTGAACATGCTCTCGACAAGATGAAGCGAAAATCGCTTGATATGATTGTGCTCAACTCTCTTCAAAATCCGCTTGCAGGCTTCAATAAAGACACTAACCAAGTGACAATTTTGAAGAGCGATGGAAGCAAAAAAGACTATCCTGCCAAGAGCAAAAAAGAGGTGGCGAGTGATATAATTGATCAAGTGGAAAGTTTTTTAACGATTAACGATTAACGATTAACGAATTGAGATGAAGGGATTGAAAAAGTATATTTTGGCGGGGGCTGCCATGACGGTATCTTCTTTTGCTTCTGCTCAGGAACTCAACTGTACGGTTGAAGTTAATGCTCAGAAGATTGAAGGGGGGTCAAAGTCTGTATTTCAGACTTTGCAGGAAGCGATGTCGGAATATATGAATGAGACCCATTTCTCCAACGCAACCTTCGCCAACAATGAGAAAATAGACTGCCGTCTTTATCTTACTGTCAGTGAATATACTGATGATCGTATCACAGGCGATCTGCAGGTGCAACTTTCGCGTCCAGTCTACAATTCTACCTATACCACCACTCTCTTCAATTTTAAAGACAACAGGATAAGCTTTGAATATAGAGAAGGAGAGCCTTTGATCTTCAATGCAACCACCATAGATAACAATCTGACTGCAATCCTCAACTATTATGCTTACCTTTTTTTAGCCTTGGATTTCGACAGTTTTTCTCCTCAAGGAGGAGAACCCTTCTATGAAAGAGCTGCTACAATAGTTCAGGCCGCCCAAAGTTTAGGAGAAATCGGATGGAAAGCTTTTGAAGATCCGAAAAATAGAAGTGGAATATTGACATCATTCACTTCTCCATCAACCTCAGCCTACAGGCAGATGCTTTATGACTACCACAGAAAAGGACTTGATGAGATGGTGACTTCTCCCGACAAAGGNAGGGCTTCTATCACCTCCTCTCTCAATGCCATTGAAACTGTCTATAAAGCCGACCCAATGTCGGCCGCCCTTTCCATATTCAGAGATTCGAAAATGGATGAACTTGTCAATGTCTATTCCAAAGCACCACAGACTGAGCGGGAAATGGTCTATAAACTTTTACAGCCAATATATCCATCAGAAAACGAACGCCTGACAAAAATCAGGAAAGGAGATGATAACTATTAATAAAAGAGGAGGGCACAGCAAATGATCAGACAACTCTCAATAAATAATTACGCGTTAATTGACCACGTCGACCTTACTCTAAATGAAGGATTGACCATCCTGACAGGTGAGACCGGAGCAGGAAAATCGGTCATGATGGGTGCCATATCCTTGCTAATGGGAGAAAGGGCAGACAGTAAGGTACTTGCCAATAGAGAGGGTAAGGCTGTAATCGAGGGAGTTTTTGACTCAGTGGCTCCCAGCCTGAAAGAACTTTTTGACAGCAATGATCTTGACTGGAATGATGGCCAGATAATTGTGCGCCGCGAGATTGCCGCCAATGGAAGGAGCAGAGCTTTCATCAACGATACGCCTGTGACTTTGCCCCTACTGACCGAAGTGGCAGGAGGAATGGTGGATATTCATTCCCAACATTCCAACCGTCTGCTTTCCAAGCCGGAATATCAGCTTAGTGTAATTGACTCGATTGCAGACAATGCTGATATGCTCGCTGACTATAAAAAGGATTTCTCAAGATTTGTAGGTTTTAGAAACAAAATCAAGAATCTGCGCGACTCTATGGAAAGAAGTAGAGAGAATCGCGAATTACGTGCTTTTCAACTGGAACAACTCACTAAAATCAATCCAAAGAAAGGGGAGCTTGAGGAAGTGGAGAAAGANTACGACATCCTTTCAGATGCAGACGACTTAAGAAGCCGTATAAATCAAGCTGCTTATCTTCTTTCTATAGCAGACGACTCAGCATTGAACATGATTGGAGATGCAGGCGCAGGAATCGATGGGATAGATTTCGCTCTTTTCGAAGGACCATCTGATCCATCACAACCAGGGTTGATGGAACGATTGAGGAATGTCTATATTGAACTGAAAGATATTGGCGATACACTTTCACGAATTGCCTCTGGAATTGAGTCTGACCCNGTGAGATTAGCAAAGGCTGATACTCGCTTGAAGGAANTGTATGAAGCAGTGAAAAGATTTAAGATGGCAGATTATGAGGCACTTGTGGATTTATATTCTTCTCTCAAGAAAGAGAATGACGGTGGCTCAGAGCGTTTGGAAGAGTTGAATGCCCTCGAGGCTGAGGCAAGGAGGCTTGGCGACACGCTGAAAGAAAAGGCAGAGAAAATTAGCATTTCAAGAGCTGAGGCTTCAAAGAAATTTGAGGAAACTCTGACTGAAAATGCTCGTCCGCTTGGATTGAAAAATTTGCGTTTCAGTGTCAACATCACTAAAGGAAAACTGACCCCAGATGGAAAAGACACAGTAGAGTTCCTTTGCGCTTTTAATAAAAATCAGCCACTTATGCCACTTTCCCAGACGGCATCTGGAGGAGAAATGGCTCGATTGACACTTTGCATAAAAGCCATAACGGCAAATAAATTGAAATTGCCAACGGTGATATTTGATGAAATCGATACTGGAGTGTCTGGCGACATAGCAGACAGAATGGGATCGATGATGGCAGACATAGCGGAAGGAATGCAGGTTTTTGCAATCACCCATCTCCCACAAGTGGCAGTGAAAGGACAATCACATCTGCTCGTCTATAAGCATGATGAAGGAGAACGCACCGTGAGTCATGTCAAGATTTTAGACAATGAAGAAAGAATAAAGGAGATTGCGCGCATGCTATCAGGCAAGGAAATAAATGCAGCTGCTCTTTCAAATGCGCGCGCTCTTCTTGAAGGATTATAAATAAAACAATATGGAAAAGAGCGATTATATATTTGGATTGCGTGCCATCATTGAGGCAATTGAAGCAGGAAAAGACATCGACAAGATACTCGTGAAGACCGACATTAACGGCGATCTTGCACGTGAGTTGCTTGCTAAGGCTAAAGAATATGGTGTACTCATCAGAAGGGTGCCTCAAGAAAAGCTCAACCGCATCACGATGAAGAATCATCAAGGCGCGATTGCAATCTTGGCTGCTGTGCCATATCATAAACTGGACAATATGATTCCGATGCTTTATGAAGAGGGCCGCAACCCAATGATGATTGTGCTCGATGGAGTGACGGATATACGCAATTTCGGTGCTATAGCCAGAACTGCATGTTGTGCAGGTGCGGATGCAATAGTGATCCCCTCACATAATTCTGTATCAATTACAGCAGATGCCATCAAGACCTCCGCCGGGGCCTTATTTCATATTCCAGTCTGCAGGGAGAGAAGCACTCTTGATGCAGTGAAGCAATTGAAAGAAAATGGCTATAAAATAGTGGCTGCAACAGAAAAGGGAGCAAAAAACTATACAAAGGTTGACTTCACGGTGCCTATCGCAATAGTAATGGGAGCCGAAGAGACGGGAATATCTGATGAAGTGATAAGAATAGCTGATGATTTGGCGGCTATTCCTATCATCGGAGATATCAGCTCACTCAATGTGTCAGTGGCTGCTGGAATTATGATTTATGAGGCAGTAAGGCAGAGAAAAATGGAATAATTTTTGGATAAGTGGGAGGAAAATATTAACTTTGCAACTAATTTGATATAACCACCGACTCGAGTGTCGGTATTGTTGATATTATAAATCAATCATTTATGATCAATAGAGTACTCATAAGAATAAAAGTAGTGCAACTGCTTTATTCATATTTTCTTGTGCAAAACAACTTTTCGGTGCAGTCTTCGCCTTCTGCTCCTACAAAAGAAAAGCGTTTTGCCTACTCGCTCTATCTCGACTATCTATATCTGATGATAGATATAGCAGAGTCAATCAATGTCCGGAGTAAGAACTCTCCACTGTATGAAACCCGCTTCATTCAACGTCTGCTTTCTGACAACATAATGAAATCGGTCAGCAGCAAGTATTCAGGAGGCAGATTCCCGCTGGAAGGAAGTGTAGATGATCTGTGTGAACGCATCAAGAATTCAGCAATTTATAAGAATTTCTTAAAAGACCCAAAATCAGACTCAAAGATTTGGCCCGAACTTTTCAAGCATTTCATATCAGTTGATCGAAAGATCAATTCTATGGCAGAAGGTTATGAAAACTATTCCCTAAGAGGCGTGGATAGGGCTAAGGAGATGATAGGGGAGACTTTCAGAGAATTTGCATCCAGTCAGGATAATGTAGCGGATGGATTAGCAGATCTAAAAGCGAGTCTGGAAAAAGCCAGGGAACTCTATTTCCGGCTCTTGATGCTTCCTATAGACATCACTTATCAAAGAGAAGTGGATTTAGATGAAAGAAGACATCGCTATCTNAAGACGGACGACGACATGAATCCAAACCCCAAGTTTATCGATAATGAACTTGTGAAACTTCTCAATGAGAATGAAGAAATCAAGGATTATGCCCAAAAGCAAAAGATATCTTGGACCGAACAAAACCGGGATCTCATCAAGCATCTTCTTAAGAAGATAATGGAATCAGACCTTTATAAAGAATATATGGCTGAGCCTGTCAGCGATCTTCATGAAGATTGTGAATTCTGGAAAAAGGCGATGCGCAATATCATCCTTACGGATCAGGATTTTCTTGAAGGACTTGAAACAATGTCGGTGTTTTGGAATGACGACTTTGATATCATGTCGGAATTCGTAGTGAAGACTTTCCGCAGGTTTGAGGAGAAAGCTTCTGATCCTGACAGCAAGATACAAGATCCAGTGCTTCCTATGTATAAGGACAGTGAGGATGCAAAATTTGGAAAAGAACTTTTTGAAGCTACCGTCAAAAATCATGAGATCTATCGTGGCTATATAGATGAAGTCTTAAACAGGCAGCATTGGGATAGCGAGCGCTTGGCTTATATGGATGTAATAATCATGGTGACAGCGCTTGCTGAAATCTTCAACTTCCCCAAAATCCCACTGCAAGCATCTCTCAATGAATATATAGAGATAGCGAAGAGCTATTCTTCTGGCAAGAGTGGAGCCTTCGTCAATGGTCTCTTGGGCAGTGTAATAGCCAATCTAAAAGAAACAGGCAAATTAAGAAAATAATCTAATAAATCAACAGAAATGAATTCAATTCTTCTTCAATCAGCAGCTGGAGGCGGCGGCTTTAGCGGAATTCTGATGATTGTGGCAATGATCGCGATCTTCTATTTCTTTATGATCCGTCCTCAACAAAAAAAACAGAAAGAAATTAAGCAAGCGCGTGAAGCAATGAAGAGTGGCGACCGCGTGGTGACAGCCGGAGGTATTCATGGAAAAATCAAGGAAATCTCCGACAATACCATCATGATCGAAATTGCTCCAAGCGTGCAAATCAAGGTTGACAAGGGATCTGTATATCCTACTGGTGTAGAAAATCCAAACGCACAAAAGTAATCTTCGATATCTTTGACTGCAACGAAAGGCATGAAGAAAACTTTCCTTAAGTCTATCAGCCAATGGTGTAAGGCTCTTCGGAAATCGTCGAGATTCCGAAGCATGCTTACTTTTGCAGTTTTTGTAGGAATAGCAGCCTTGTTCTGGGTTATTCTGACGCTGAATGACTCAGTGCAAGACGGCTGCATCGTCAATGTAAAGATTACTAATAAGCCCGACACGATAACTTTCATCTCGAATGTGCCAAAGACAATTCATGTAGAAGTCAAAGACAAAGGTTCGAGCCTCATGCGGAGTATGTGGATGAAGACTCCAACCATGAATCTCAATTTCCGTGAATTGGCTAATGATGGGCAGATGATTTGCTCTCGATCTGACATTATGTTGGCTTTGAAGGAGACATTCGGCAGCTCTGCAACAATTCTGTCAAGCAGCCTTGACTCATTGAGACTGATTTATACTGACCGTCCAGGCAAGTCATTGCCAGTGGTGGTGTCTGTAAAATCGAGTGCAAAAGCGGGATATATAGTTTATGGCCAACCTACTTCAGAACCTACGAGAGTCACAGCATACGGACCTCGAGAAATAATCGACACCTTGACTCGAGTGATGACAAAATCATACGTAGAGCAAGATCTCGTAGAATCAATAAGCTTTGTCTCAGAGCTTAGATCGATTCCAGGTGTCAGACTAATTCCCGGGAGCGTTCATGTTCATGTCAATGTTGAGCCTTTGGTGGCAAAAGAAGATATAGTGACTGTAGTAGCTGAAAATGTGCCACACGAAGAGAATCTTCTCCTTTTCCCATCAAAAGTAAGAGTCAGCTATTATGTGNCAATGAGCGAATTTTCCGACGATA
>WFLX010030433.1_pt1 | contig 10222 bp, 7 predicted proteins | sample 4967041 | NCBI WGS metagenome assembly WFLX01 (sample SAMN12857096, study PRJNA449069) | gut metagenome | isolation source: stool from male and female vole | host: Microtus ochrogaster | place: USA:Florida | collected 2017
TTTCGGGGCTTTCCATGGGAAAGATAATCGTAATATCCATTTTATTGTTAGAGTGAATGGAAAGTCAATGCGACTTGACTCGGTAGCAGAATGCCGTTCCTACTTCAGAGGTGGAGAAAGACGTTATGAACTTTCCGATCCCGAGTGGGGCAAAGGTAGGCTTTCTATTATAACTTTGGCTCCTCGACACTATGAAGGAGTACTCTGGAAAATAGAGNCTACAGATATGCCAAAAGATGCAGAGATAATGGCAGTTTGTGTACCTACTGTCAAGGTGAAACTTAGCAGAAATGGTGACATGGGTGCTGATCCTGCCAATGCATTTGCACCAAATCTATCCGTATCTAATGCGGATACTAAAGTGATGCAAATTGGAGGCGATAGCAATACGATCTATTTAGAATACACTGACAAAAAACTTGAAATCGCTGACCAAAAAAGGTTAGTAAATGAGTNTGCAAAAGCAGAATCGCAGAGNGAGGAACTTGCAGGAATTCTTGAGATAAATACNNCGGATCCATATTTCAATGTTCTTGGATCGGTGATCACACATGCCGCAGATGGCGCTTGGGACGGAAAGACATGGCTACATGGGGCGATTGGATGGAGGTCGCCTCTTGCCGGATGGCGTGGAGCATATAACGGTGATTTCTTAGGTTGGCACGACCGGGCACGTTCACATTTTGATGCATATGCCAAGTCGCAGGTAGATAGTGTGCCCCCTACAATATCTCATCCCTCACAGGATCCTAATAAGAATCTTGCAAGGGCGGAGAAGAAATGGGGTACACAAATGTATAGCAACGGGTATATCTGTCGCAATCCGGAACGAAAAGATCAGATGCATCATTACGATATGAACCTCTGCTATTTAGATGAACTTCTTTGGCATCTGAAATGGACTGGAGATCTTGACTATGCTAAAAAGATGTGGCCTACAATCAAGTCAAGTCTTGAATGGGAAAAGAGGAATTTTGATCCTNATGATGACGGACTATATGATGCTTATTGCTGTATATGGGCAAGCGATGCGTTATACTATAATAGTGGAGCCGTCACTCATTCATCTGCATATAACCACAGAGCAAACAAAATAGCGGCAGAGATAGCTGAAAAAATAGGAGAGGATCCAATACCATTTCAAAAAGAAGCTGAAAAGATACTGAATGCACTCAACTCAACCCTGTGGTTGGAAGATAGAGGAGTATGGGCAGAGTATAAAGATTTTATGGGGCATAAGCGTTTGCATGATCATCCTGCACTTTGGACTGTCTACCATGCTATAGACAGCGATGTGGCTGACGACTTCATGGCTTATAGTGCGACTCGATATATAGACAATAACATTCCGCATATCCCAGTTGAAGCACCNGGACTTGAGGATGGATATGCNACAATAGCNACTTCTGATTGGATGCCATATGCTTGGAGTATCAACAATGTTGCTTTTGCGGAAGTGATGCANACGGCNCTTGCATATTGGCAAGCGGGAAGAGCAGAAGAAGCAGCAAGATTGCTCAAGAGTTCTATGCTCGACGGAATGTTCCTCGGAAATAGTCCAGGCAATATCGGCCAGATTAGTTTCTATGACGCTGCCAGAGGGGAGTGCTATAGAGATTTTGCTGACCCATCTGCAATGATGTCGCGCGCGGTTGTGCAAGGACTATTTGGTTTTGCACCTGATGCTTTAAACAATACTGTAAGAATTCGTCCGGGATTTCCTTCTGATTGGGATAAAGCCTCTATAAAACATCAGGATTTCTCATTCGATTTCAAGAGAATTGGAAAGAAAGAGACATATAACTTCAGTGTAGGACTTGACTCTGTCAGGATAGCAGAATTGATTCTTCCAGCCTTGACTAATAAAGTTAAGGGTCTGAAAATAAATGGTAAGAAATATGAATGGACGTTTGTGGAATCAGCAATTGGTAGGCCAATGCTGAGAGTTGATATTCCATTAGCAGGTGATATGACTGTCGAGATTGATTGGAAAGGGACNCCGATTGGCACTGCCAAGACAATTCCAACCGGGAAAGAGCGAAAAGGGTANCGTGAAGTAAAGAGTGGCGATTTCACATGGTGGGAAGAAACTGAAAGTTTCACTCATTCCAAGCCGGAAGTTGCTTCTCTTGGTATTGACCTAAAAGTGGAAAACACTGACAGATATGAACCCATAGACCTAAGTGGAATTTTCAATGCAAACATANCAGATATTTTCCGCAATAGGTATGAGTCTCCAAGATCTCCTTATACAACTCTTCAAATACCGGTACAAGGTATAGGGGAGTGGTGTCATCCTGAAGATACAGCAGATATAGATGATAGCGGACTCAGAAGACTGGTTGGAGATGATGGAATAGTGAANACTTCTATAGGAATTCCATTTGAGTCTGCTAAAGAAGGGAAAAATGTGGTCTATACATCACTTTTTGATAATTATCCTGATAAAATATCTATTCCACTTAATGGCAAAGCGAAAGGTATTCAGTTGCTTATGGCAGGAAGCACCAATCACATGCAGGTNTATATGGAAAATGCTAAAGTTATAGTGAAGTATATGGATGGTTCTGAGGAATCACTTTCTCTTATCGCCCCCTATAACTGGTGTCCGATTGAGCAGGATTATTATGTAGATGGAAAGCAGTTCAAATTGGANACTCCGCGTCCTTATCGGATGATATTCAAGGATGGGACCGTCACAAATGATGTTGAGGGTACGCTTGGAATTGAAGGAGTTTATGGAAGAAGAATAGATGGGGGAGCAGGAGTAATGCTTCGCGTTGATTTGGATTATAATAAAGAACTAAAAGAGTTAGAGTTGGAGACTCTGTCGAATGATGTTGTAGTNGGGTTAGTTGGAGCGACTCTTGTTAGATGATAATTTGATTTNTTACGCNCGANGACCCATGCGGAGCTAAAGGCGGTAGATGAAGGGGAGGGTTATGGTGAAGGTAGTGCCGGAGGTGTNGGAGTCGAAAGAAAGTGAGCCTCCGTGCATGTTTATGATCTGTCGGGATAGGCTTAGGCCTATCCCGGAGCCTCCGCTTTTCGTTGTGAAGAAAGGGAGGAAAATGCTATCGGCAGCATCCGGACTTATTCCACAGCCATTATCTTTGACAGATAGCATAAAACGATGATTCGGATGGTCTGCTTTTGTTGATACAATAACAGTTGGATTCTCTTCGAGTGATTCCACTGCATTTTTTATTAGATTAATCAGTACCTGCTCCATCTGATGACGGTCAAATTGCAACTGGATGTCGGGATCCTCGATAATGAATTCGATGAAGGGGTCTGGAAAGAGGACTCGCAGGCCATCGAAAATATCTCCAATTCTTGTCCATTCCAAATGTGGCTGGGAAAGGCGTGACAGTTTACGATAGTTTTCCACAAATTTAAGCAGACCTTTACTTCTTCTGCTGATAGCATTAAGTGCTAACACCGATTCCTCGTCAAATTGCTCCTTATTTTCTGACAACATGTCGGAGAGGGAGATTATGGGGGAAAGAGAGTTCATGATCTCATGTGTGAGAACACGTATCAACTTGCGTTGAGCCTCTATCTCACTATGCTGTACAAGCAAGTTGACATTTTCAATGGAATAAATAAAAACTTCAGAACCTTCGGAATCGTAAGTAGCCATTGAGAGTTTCAAACTTTCTTCTCGACCATTAATATTCAGAGTCAGCATTTTTGGTTGCCCGGGAAGTAATCCTTTCAACCCATTAGCAAGTTCGGGATGCACGGCATCGAGCATTGAGAGATGAGAAATCTTGAATCCGCATAGATTTTTTATGGCTTTCTTGTTCATCCATGAGACATTACCATCTTTATCAGAAACAATCAAAGCAGTGTCCACAAGATTCAGGATCGCCTCGTATTGTCCATATTGTCTTTCTTGTCGGAGAAGATCCTCACGGAAACCAGACAGCACATCATTCATCTCAAGTACGAGTGCTTTTTCAGAGCCATGCATTCTCTCAGCCGGGAAACGAAGAGAGAAATCNCGGTTGCGAATAGCCTGAAGCATACGTCGTATCCTTTCGGCAGATTTATTAGCAAACCATCCCATCATAAACCATATTTCTCTATCTTTCGATANAGTGTGAAGCGAGTGATACCAAGAAGAGAAGCAGCCTGCGTCAGATTTCCGTTGCTTCTGCTTATTGCCTTCATAATAGCATCCTGTTCCAAAGCCTCAAGATTAAGCGTTTCCGAATTTTGGGATGGCTCAATAATTCTGGAAAATTCAAAATCATCCGCTTCTAATACATTTCCGGATGCCATCACTATAGCCCTTTCGATTACGTGCTGCAGTTCTCTAACATTGCCTGGCCATGAATGACTAAGCAGTTTNCGTCGGGCAGATGCTGTTATCTTCATATCGTCAAGACCGTATCGTTGAGATATCTGATGTGAGAAATATTCTGCGAGAAGGAGTATGTCGTCTCCACGTTCGCGCAAGGGTGGGATATGGAGTTCTATTGTGTTTAGTCGGTAGAGGAGGTCTTGCCTGAATTTTCCTTCAGCCACCATGCTTGCCAAGTCNGCNTTNGTNGCTGAAAGAATACGCACATCAACTTTATTTACTTTTGTTGATCCAAGACGTGAAATCTCGCGTTTCTCGATCATCGTCAGCAATTTTTGTTGGGCTCCAGGNAGCAAGTTACCTATTTCGTCAAGAAATGCTGTTCCACCGGCAGCAGATTCAAGACGTCCGGCTTTGGCAGCCTTTGCATCGGTGAATGCACCTTTTTCATGTCCGAAAAGTTCGCTTTCAAATAGATGTTCGGGAATAGTACCGAGGTCGATAGATACAAAGGGTTTATTATNTCNGTGGGAATGATAGTGGAGCAGATGAGCCACTACGTCTTTTCCAGAACCGTTTTCACCTGTAATAAGGACATTGGCATCCGTAGCCGCTATCTTTGCAATCTGTCTGTTCAGAAGTTGCATCTGAGGAGATTCTCCTATTAGAACAGGGACATCTTCAGTTGAATATTGGTTTATATAGTTGCTCTTTTCTTCNTTGAATGNAGANTTTNTGCGAGAAATACTAAGGTCTATAGCGCTTTCAACAATACCGAGGAGTTTGGCATTGTCCCATGGTTTTGGAATAAAGTCTACAGCACCGGCTTTTATAGCCCTCACGGCTTTTTCAGTGTCGACGTATGCTGTAATGAAAAGAACCGCTGCTTTGGGATTCTTCTTCAGTATGAAATCAAGCCACTGGTACCCTTCCTCTCCGCTGCTTGCATTTCGGCGGAAGTTCATGTCGAGGATAATGACATNCGGATCGAATGAGTCCATGAGTCTGCCGATGTCATTAGGATCGGTTAAGACACGAACTCCCTCGACATGCTGACGGAGCAACATGTTGAGCGACAACAACACATCCTCATTGTCATCTACAACTAATATTTTGCCTTTTTTCTCGGTCATTGCTTTGAAATTCATGAAATATAGTGATCGACATATTAATCATCAGATAATCTGGTGGGCAAATCCATTTTTTCATGAAGGATTCTAATAATTTCGACTTTACCATTTGACAAAATCTTGTAAAATAGTATATGTTTCTTTACTTTGAATCCAAAGAGTTCTTCCAAAATATAGTTNTATTTTTTACCAAGGATTTCCGGTTTTTGTGCAATGATATCACAAGATTCTATAAGAAGATTGTAGTAATCGTCAGCTTGCTTTTCAGACCATTTATCATAAGTGTAGTTCCAAATAGACGCGAGATCTTCCAGCGCCTTTTTGGTTATTAAATAATTACCCATTTCGGTGTCTGGTCTTTATGGTTTCAAGATAGTTTTGAGGATCAAAATCAGAAATGATACCACTTTCGATTCCTTCATTGATAGCACTTTTTAAGGATGCTACTCGTTTTTCTACAAAAAACTCTTCCACTGACTCATAATGAGTCACACGGCCAGCTTTGACATCTTCGACGACTTCGTCAAGACCAGTTTTACTTTTACGGGTGGGCATCGAAATGGTCACGCTGTTAAACTTCGCTAATAGTTTTTTTATGAGCGAAGCCTCATTGGGATCGGTGATGGTTATTACGAGTTGTGTCATATGAATTATTGTGATTTTACTGATATTACAAAGATACTAAATTTTGTATCAAGAACAAAATTTCGATATAAAAAGTTTTATTCTTTGAGGTAATCAATTGGGTCGGCTTTCATTATGTCGCGGATTTTCCAGGCGATAGTTAGGGCCGTCACTGCAATGATAAGAATCACAGTCATGACATAAATCAATGATAATGCCATTTTGTCGTTACCTAATTCACGGAAACCCTGATAAGGGATATTATCGAAAAGTATTATGCTTAAGGGCAATGTGATTAAGATGGATACTGTGATTATCCAGATATAAGAGCGTGCAAATATCATGGCAATAACTTTTGGGGTGGCACCGTTTAATTTTCTCAATGCCATCTCCTTTCTGCGGCGTCGGGTGTCGAGAGACACAGCGGAATAAATGCAAGCCATAGTGGTGATGACACTTATGATGGAGAGAATAACGATTATAAACACCATTACCATCACCATATTATAAGCAGGAACAATACGCTCAAACCAATTCTCAACACTAAGGTCAATCCTTGACGGACATACTTCCTTAAAGATTTTTTGGATTTCAACTATAGTCTCCCTTTCCTTTCCTTTTTGTGGAAGTATAATCCTGTTAAAACTTGAATCCGATATAGATGCATCAGTGATAACCACACACTTGTCGGTATAGGTATTCATAAAGAATTGTCCATTAATAATTCCTCTCACTTCGTATTCTTCACCATCATTGAATGGCAATGTTACTGTCTTGCCATTCCAAAGGTTTTTATCGATAAGCATCTGTTTGAATTCTTCATTAATAAGAATATTTCTATCCTTATTTATTAGTCCCGGCAATTCATTTATGTCAAGATCATAAAAGTCAACTACATCATTTGCGCTCTGAAAGAATGCTATGAATTGAGTGGAACCATTACGGTTTTCATTATCAAAATAAGAGGTAAAATAATAATTTTTATAAACTTTTTCGATTGATTTCAAAGAATCTATTTTTCTATTGATTGCATCTCTCTCCTCTTTANAAATGCCATCCAGATGAAGGCTTAGGCATCTTTGAAACTTATCCACATTGTCNGGGATGCNNNTATCTTGCTTAATGCTCTTTATCGACAGACAAAATATAATNGAGAACCATATGAAAAGTATGCTAATACTCAACTGAAAAGTGAGTCCGAGATTGCGNATTGTGTGTTTAGACTGAGGCTTCATCCTTAATGCAAGACCGGTCTGATCACGGCGTATCCTTCTGATAGTGAAAGCAACTACGAATAAACCGATGATCATGAGAATTGCTGACGTGATAAGAGTAATAGCGATGGCTCCGTCGAAATCAACTCTGATCTCATCAAGCATAGAACTAAAATGAGTGAGAAAGTAATCGGATATTATGCACACTAAAGCAATAGCTATGGCAAGAGTCAATAAAATGACAATCATTATTTCCGTGGAAAACAAAACGAACAAAGACTTTGGAGTACAACCAACGCATGTACGCAATGCCACCTCACGCTCACGAAGACGGAAGAGTTGCGTCTGCTGACGAAGAAAGTTGGAAAATGACATCAACACAAAGAGAAACAGAAATAGGATCGTCATGTTAGTAACTGTAAGAATTCGATTCTCTTCTTGCGAATAGAGATCGGAGAAATGTCGAAGTTGGATATCACGTCCAGGGATTAAGTCTTTTAATTCTTGAGAAAGAGAGTCTCGTGAAGCCCCCTCTCTTAAAATGAAATAGCAAGATGCATGACTTTCTTTAGAAAGATGATCCGCCAACAAAAAGACATTGCATCTTGAAGGAATAGGAGTGTAGATATTGGTTTGCGATTCTAATACATCTTTTATCTTAAAATTCTTGTTTATTTTGAACCCATCATAACTGCCATATTCTAAATTTAAGTAACGTCCAATGGGATTTTTCTCCTTGAACAGTTTTTTTGATAGCCAATCGGTAATTATCACCTCATTTTCTGAAAGGGATTCTATTATTCCACCTGTGATAGCAGATTTATATCCTATGAATTTCAAAAAATCACTATCCATGGTGATACCGAGCGACAAAAGCGACCGTTCATTGTCGCTGTCTGGATCTGATGTCACATTCATGAAGTAGTTTGCTCCTTCAAGGTAATGTATTTCTTCGGCATTTTTTAAATGATTGTTTAAGATGAGATTCAAATCATCGTAACTGGCGAATATAGAACCATCTTTTTCAAAGGATAATTGTTCAATTCTATTGAAAAAAGGTTGATGGATAAATGGAAAGGGTTTAAACTTCAGCATGACTGATGAGACAAGAGCCATCAACGTGAGGCTGACAGCCATCGAGCAGATGCTGATGGCTGTCTGCATCTTATATTTTCGGAGATTCCGTAAGGAAATTTGAATATAATGGAGAATCATAAGAAAGTGGGATTTACATGCGGACTTGGGAGACAATGTGGCCATCAAAGAGTTTTACGGTGCGGTTGGCGTAGCCGGCATCGTGCTGGGAGTGAGTCACCATGACTATTGTAGTGCCTTCATTATGGAGTTCAGACAGAAGTTGCATCACTTCTTCACCATTTTTTGAGTCGAGATTACCCGTTGGTTCGTCAGCAAGGATTATCTTTGGATTGGCGATTACGGCTCGTGCTATCGCAACACGTTGCTGCTGGCCACCCGACAATTGAGCCGGGAAATGCTTGTTGCGATGCGAAATATTCACGCGCTCCATCACTTCTTGAACTCGTTTCTTCCTTTCTTTTTTGAGAATTCCCATATATAGGAGTGGCAGCTCGATGTTTTCTTCCACTGTGAGTTCATCGATAAGATTGAAACTCTGGAAGACGAACCCGATGACACCTTTGCGGACGTTGATGCGGTCGGTTTCTTTCATTTTGCTTACATCCACTCCGTTGAGGAGATAAGAGCCATCGGTCGGTGTGTCGAGAAGGCCAAGGATATTCAGCAAGGTCGACTTACCACAACCGGAAGGACCCATAATAGCCACAAACTCCCCTTCGTTTACTTTTAAACTTACATTGTCGAGAGCCCAAGTCTCGACTTCATCCGTACGGAATACTTTCTTAATGTCGGTTAACTGTATCATAATACATTTGTTTAAATTCATAATTCATAATGCATAATGCATAATTTTTTACTGATTCTTGGAAATTATGCATTATGCATTGTGCATTATGCATTGAAAAAATTATTGAATGATTATTTCATCAGAATCGTCAAGTTTGTCGTTTCCACTGACGATGACTTTGTCACCGGGTTGAAGGCCGGAAATCACTTCAAATTGCTGGGGATTCTGTCTGCCCAACTCAATCTCGGTCTTAATAGCTTTTGATCCGTCAGGACTCAGCTTATAGATCCATTTTCCATTGGTGTGGCTGAAGAAGTCTCCTCTTTGTATAACAACTGCGGTCTCAGGCATTCCTAATTCTATCTGCACACGGAAGCTTTTTCCTACTCGCAGACTGGATGGGCGGTCTCCGGTGAATACGAGATCGGATTCAAAACTTCTATCTTTGATTTCAGGAACCACNCGGCTCACTTTCAGTGGATAATGCTTCGACTGCAGCGTAATTTTTGCCGGGAGTCCCGCGACGATTCTCTCTACATAGTATTCGTTGAGGGAGACATGAAGTTTGTAATCGCTCAGCACTTTCAATTCTCCTATGCTCATCCCACTCTGTACTTGCTGACCCGGTGTGACGGTCAGGAAACTAAGTTGTCCGGAAACCGGTGCACGGACTATCAGGTTTTCGCTCCTCTCCGCAGCACGTTCCTTCTTCGTAAACGCGCGCTCCATATCGCTTGTAAGCATCTCGCGACGAATAGCAGTGGCTACAGAGTCATGGCTGAGACTTTTCAGTTGGAGACTGGTTTTCTTTTTGCGATAATCATATTCACTTTCGGCAAGATCCATCTCTGCCTTGCTCTTCATGCCCATCTCGTATTCCTCTTGGGCAATTCGACGTTTGTTGTCGAGATTGTTCATCTCATAGTTGGCATCCAAGGCTTGCTGCTGTAGAGTAATCGACTTCTGCTGCATCTCAATCTCCTGCTCGCGATATTGTCGCTGCTGATGCCTCCATTCATTCTCCTCATCGTAAATGGCACGCATAAGTTCCGGATTTTTC
>WFLX010074560.1_pt1 | contig 10220 bp, 6 predicted proteins | sample 4967041 | NCBI WGS metagenome assembly WFLX01 (sample SAMN12857096, study PRJNA449069) | gut metagenome | isolation source: stool from male and female vole | host: Microtus ochrogaster | place: USA:Florida | collected 2017
TCTCCGGCATCTACTATATCAATGAGATGATATCTCACATTGCCATACTCATTGAGATCTTTGCCGGTGCCAATATCCATGCCGCGATACACCTGACGGCTGTCGCCACTGATCACTTCCCCTCCGAAGGCGGAAGCTATTTCTACAGCCCTGCGTGTCTTGCCACATGCCGTAGGACCGACCACTGCTACAATTTCCATCACTTATTATATGTGCTGTGGCTTTTCTTTCCAGCTGCCTCGCGCAAGAATTTCTTCAGTTTGAAAAACTTGGTGTCGCTATTGAAGTCAGCAATATGCAGCCACTTGTCGTCTTGAAGGTCNAGCTTTGTCTTCCTTACGTCGGCAAGCGTNAGATTTCCCTTATAAGATTTTATCTTNTTCTTTCNATATCCCTCTTCATCATATGTCCTTTCGGTGAGAATGATAGTAGANAGACGGGAAAGGTCGTTGAGAGCATTGGTGGATATACTCAGNGGATCGGTATTGTAGCGGCGNTTGATGTCGTCGAAATGCNCCCANTCCCCTTTTTCAGCCAATTCAGGATAGTCAGAGATATCACCATCAAGAAAATAGAAATATCTCAGCAAAGTGTGTTTATCNACTCCNGCAAGATGCCTCCCAAAGAAGAATTTTAGCTCTCCTCCGGAGATTCCTGTCATCCGCTCTACAATATTCTTAACTTCTGTAGTAGGAATACCATTGACTGTGCGCTTGGTGATAAAAGGGGTATCGAAAACTCCCTTTTTCTGGTTGAGACGATCGAAAGCATTGCGGTCGATATATACATACTCTCCACAAATCACGTAAAAACGCAAATATGTATGGGCTGTCACATCTCTAAGCTCTTCAGGAGTGATGATTTCGTTGTGTTCTTGAAGATCAAGATAGAGATTGAAATATCTCATCATGAAATACACTTCATCAAGCATCACTGAAATCACCACAATCCATAGGAACACATACCAGTCTCTTCCATTCTGGTTGATTCCGACATAAATGTTCAGGTAATAATACCAAATTATGAATGTCAATATGGCGAAGAGCACCACCATATTCCTAAGTTGGAAATCAGTCTCGCGATTGGAGATCAATCCAAAGTAGCCTCGTTCCCTTGAGCCTCCATACTGCGATTTGAATTGCCTATATGCAGGCATTGACTTCTTGAATAGGAGCGCATATAATGACACAGCNAGNGTAGAAGGAAGGAGTATCAATGAGGGGAGATAGGGATCATTGAAAAATATTATCTCATTNGGGAAATNATATAGATCGAGNACCTGAATCACGACAAAAATAATGCTGACAAAAGTATAGATGAGAAGACTATAAAGCATCGTCTCCACTACTACCATACACCCATTGCGTCCAGAAACACTATTGTTCCAAATCATCGTATATAGCATTCCACATAGAAACAGCGAAAGGGCTGGAGCCATATAAAATGGCAATACATGCGCTCCCCCCATCACTACACCTACGCAAAGAAGCGATATGGCAAGATTTCGCCATAGGTAGTAGAGCTGCATGCTATTTATTTTTCTTATGTCTTGCATTTTAATGTCGGTCAGTTGTTGCTTTTTCTTATTTCAAGTTGGTATCCAGGAAGTCTACCACTCTCCGGTAGAGTTGAGTGCGTGCATTGCAAGTGCGCAGAGAGTGGTCCATGCCAGTGAACACCATCATATCGAAAAGATGTCCTTCGTAGCTGAGTTTTGAAGTGTATTTCAGAGTGTTGTAGAAATGCACATTGTCGTCGCTTGAGCCGCTCATGATGAGCAGGCGCCCTTTCAGTCTGTGGCTCCTTCCGATGGCTGAAGACTCAGCATAGCCTGCTTCATTCTGTCCTGGGGTGCGCATGAAGCGCTCTGTGTAGATAGAGTCATACCACTTCCAGTCGGTCACTGCAGCCATTGCCACGCCACATTTGAATGGGGTGTTGTCGGCGCTCATTTCCATGAGTGTCATATACCCGCCATAGCTCCATCCGAAGAGCGACATGCGAGAAGCGTCGATGTAGGGGAGCTTAGCGATTTCATTTGCCCCAGCTATCTGATCTTCAGTCTCATATTTTCCAAGATGCATATATACGCTGTGCATCCACTCCGCACTGCGTCCCCCTGTGCCTCGCCCATCTACAGTAGCCACTACATAGCCGCATTGAGCCACATAGTTGAGGCCATCAAGATGCCACTTATTGGTCACTTGCTGCGAACCCGGGCCGTTATATTGATGCATCATGAGCGGATATTTCTTCGACTGGTCGAAGTCTGCAGGCTTCATGATCATCGCATCCATTTCTTCACCCAGAGCATTCTTCACTTTTGTGAGCTCGAATTTTGGAGCACCTGCATATTTGGCTGCATAGGCGGCATTCATCTCAAGGTCAGTCACTTTCTTGCCAGCTGTGCTCCAGACTGTATATTGCGGAGGAGTATTTACATCACTCCAATTTCTTACATAGTATGTGAAGTCTTTGCTAAATGAGCATGATTCCCATCCCGGAGTGTCGTGCAAAAGCTTCATGACTCCTTTTGCATCTACCATAGCCACGTTGCGGTTGACAGCTCCAAGCTTGGTAGTCTGCATGAAATGATTTCCTGCAGCCGACTTTCCATAGTAGTTAGTGACATTGAAATCTCCATTNGTGATCTGGCGAAGTTGCTTGCCATTGTAGCTGTATTCATAAAGATGAGTCCAGCCGCTTTTATTGGANGCNATCACAAAGGAGTCNTTNCCATAATGCACCATATTATAGACATCATTGTCTATCCATGCCTTGCTCTGCTCAGCATAGACTTGTGTGGCCACTGTGGAGGCNGGATTGACACTGAATATTCTCAGATCGTTCTGGTCTCTATTGAGNTTCATTACCATNAGCCGCTCCCCTTTTCCATCAAACTGGATGTCGGGCACATAGTCATCTTTACCAAGCTTCAGATCCATCTCCTTTGTGACCCTTGAATTAAGATCGTAGGCATGCACTGAGACTATAGAGTTATTATANCCNGGNAGGGGATACTTATAAGTAAAAGANGATGGATAAGGGTCNCNGAGAGGNTCNTNCGAGCAATAGGAGCGGTAGTCGTCAAAGCTATATGCCGGCACNTCGGTCTCATTCCACTTCACAAATGCGAGGGTCTGGTCGTCGCCACTCCAGCAGAGTGTACACTGCACTCCAAACTCTTCTTCATATACCCAATCGGGTGCTCCATTTGATATTTTATTGACAGCGCCATCAGTGGTCACTGCTATGTCGGTGCGATAGTCAAGATTGGAGATGAAGATGTTGTTGTCTCTTACGTATGCTATGCGAAGGCCATCGTGCGACATTGTGGCGCCTCGTTGAGCTCCTTGTTCAGATACTCGCTGCATCGTGGAGCGCATCGTGTCGTAGACATAATATTCAGCTGTGAAACTATAGCGCCAGATACCTTTCACATCGTTCCAAAGAAGTATCTTGCGACCGTTTTCNGACACTTGATACCCACTGAATGAGTCGATTTTCACCTGGCCCTTCACTGCATCAAGGTCGAAGAGAGTGCCTGTCTTCTTTCCNGTGGCATAACTATAGATTTCAATCTTTCGGCCATCTTTGCTGACCATGCTGTAAGTCTGCCCGTCGGCCAGAGGACGCATCTCCCCTATCCCGGCTGGCACACATACCTTTATGTCGCAGTAATCTTCGGCTTTGAGAGGCGAGGCTGCCGACGCAGCGACAGCCATTCCTCCTAATGCCATCAACGCTATAGCTTTCTTCATNATTTCTTTTACTNTAATTCTAAATTCTAAATTTAAAATTNAAAATTCAAAATTCAAAATTAATATGAGCGTGCAAAAATCACACGGCGAGCAGAAGGCTTGCCAGTCACCATACATACGCCAGGAGTTGTGTCTCCCTCAAACGGGATGCAACGGATAGTGGCCTTAGTCTCCTCCTTTATTTTTTCTTCTGTCTCAGGAGTACCGTCCCAGTGGGCGAGGATGAAACCACCCTTCTCGATCTTCTCCTTGAATTCCTCGTAGGTGTCGGCAGTAGTGGTCATTTCCTCACGATATTTGCGCGCCTTCTCAAGGAGATTCTTCTGAATATCCTCAAGGAGATTTGCCACAGTGTCTTCTATTCCTTCAAGAGGCAATGTTTCTTTCTCAAGAGTGTCGCGACGCATCACTTCCACTGTTCCGTTTTCAAGGTCGCGAGCTCCGATGGCAAGACGCACGGGCACACCCTTCACCTCATAGTCGGCAAACTTGAAGCCAGGGCGCTTGTTGTCGGCGTCGTCATACTTGACACTGATACCCTTGGCACGCAAATTTTTCACGATGCTGTCAACTCTTTCAGAAATCTTAGCAAGTCCTTCAGCATCCTTATAGATGGGCACGATCACTACCTGTATTGGTGCAAGGTGCGGAGGAAGAACAAGTCCGTTGTCGTCTGAATGGGTCATGATAAGGGCACCCATCAGTCGGGTNGAGACACCCCAAGAANTANCCCAAACANATNCNGNNTTGTTTTCTNTGNTGATGTAGGTCACATCGAATGCCTTTGCAAAGTTCTGGCCAAGGAAATGGCTTGTGCCAGACTGAAGGGCCTTGCCATCCTGCATCATAGCCTCGATGGTGAAAGTGTCTACTGCACCGGCAAATCTTTCGTTAGGAGATTTCACACCCTTGATCACAGGCACTGCCATATAATTCTCAGCGAAGTCTGCATACACCTCGAGCATCTTGCGGGCTTCTGCCTCAGCCTCCTCCCTTGTGGCATGAGCGGTGTGGCCCTCTTGCCATAGGAATTCAGCTGTGCGGAGAAACATTCTGGTTCTCATCTCCCAGCGCATTACGTTTGCCCACTGGTTGATAAGAATCGGAAGATCGCGGTAAGAATGAATCCAGTTCTTATATGTGTTCCATATGATAGTCTCAGAAGTAGGACGTATGATAAGTTCCTCCTCGAGGCGAGCCTCAGGATCTACCACCACCCCATTTNCANCGGGATNATTTTTCAAGCGATAGTGGGTCACTACGGCGNATTCCTTGGCAAAACCCTCTACATGTTCAGCCTCGCGGNNAAGGAAAGATTTTGGGATGAGAAGAGGGAAATATGCATTCTGATGGCCGGTTGCCTTAAACATATCGTCGAGTGTGCGCTGCATCTTCTCCCAGATGGCATAGCCATAAGGCTTGATCACCATGCATCCTCTCACTGCCGACTGCTCGGCAAGGTCTGCCTTAACGACGAGTTCGTTGTACCACTGTGAATAATTGTCTGATCTTTTTGTAAAATTCTTTAGTTCTTTTGCCATAACTGCGCAAATATAATTTTTACCGAATGGAAGTTCTTATTCCAAAAAGTTGTTATTAATTAGACATAATTGATCATTAATCATTGATAATTGATCATTATCTCAGTCTGTCGGCTGCGCGAAGCTTCTTCTGATCGCCCGAAATCAAGCGGAAAGCAAGGAGGTCGCCGATGAGAGCCACAAGAGGAGCGCAGATGAATGTGCTCCAGCCTACGGTGGTGCCGAAGTCGGTTGCGAATCCGGCTGCCGTCACAGCGGCTATCAATCCGGCCGCAACTGTGAAGAGTGCAGAAATCATTGCGACGTTTTTCTGCAGACGAAGGTTTTTGAAGCAGAAAATGTCTACGATTGGAAGAATGCATGCCAAGAGCGACACGATGAAGAGGAAAATGGTGCTGATGCCCGTAGCCTCATCGGGTGCGGTAGCAATTCCCTCGCGGCATATGCCGAGTGCTGTGACATTGAAAGTATACGCTTCAGACTGTATCTGTCCGAGCGAAACAAACGAGAATATTCCCATCATCACTCCTGCTATGAGGAGCATGACCGACTGCCATCTCTGTATTACCATATCTTTATAACTTTAATCCAAATTTTTGAGATTATGATCAGACCTTGTTCATTATGCCCAATCAAAGTGCAAAATTAATAAAAAATATGGAGTCGGCAACGATTTTTGGCATTTAATTTGTTCTTAGAATATAGGAAGCAAGAATTTTATATGTTGCTTACGGTAAAAATTATGAAAATCGAAAGTTAAATGAAAGAAAAGTCAAAATATTCTCTCCCAGAACAAATAAAAAAGCTCTTGGAAGCAGGACGCTATAAAGACTGCTTCACACTCATCCGCCGAAGGCTTACAGAAGTGCCTGTGGCGGGTGCACTCAACCGTGTATCACAGGATGAAAGCACATATAGATATATGCTTGAATACTTCTCAAAAGGTCTTGCCGACCCAGGACGAGAAGGGATGCTGGCCGACATTCGCCACGACCTTACCGACATAGCCCAGAAGATCGAGAAGGAATCTTCGGCTTCTGACTCTCCAGAAGTGTATTTCTCCACTCTCAGGATGGGACGTCTGCGTCCTGCCAAAATTCGCGAATGCATCAAAAAGATTATCGAACTGAAGGCAATGGCAGATCTTTCGCTTTCGGCTGGCACCTACCCTGACTCTGTAATGGCTGAGATTGAAGAGCAAGAAGAAAAGATATTCAATCNCCTATGGACTGCTGACTCCTTATNTAANGAAGACTATTCTGCCATNNANGAAGCTGTGATGAAAACCACCATCCCTTACACTACCNCTGCTCTTTGCATAGCAGCTGCAGCCCTATCAATAATGAGATATTACTCTCAAGAAGCTTTTCTTCTATTGATATCACTCTCAAAATCAGAAGATACCCGAATCAGTGCAAGAGCTCTCTCCTCACTCGTCCTTGCCTTAAGCAGATGGCCGGAAGAAGTGGCCGACGACCGCCAAGTGATGCAGGCTCTTGAGTCACTTTCAGACCTTCCTGAGATGCTAAATAAGATAAGGAGCACTGTCAAGACCGTGATACGAACTCGCGACACCGACAGAGTGTCGCGCAAGATGCAGCGCGAGGTGATACCGGGGCTAATGCAGTTTGGGCCGGACATCATCCAGCGCCTTAAGAAGACGTCGGAAGAGTCATCGTTCTCCGATTTGGAGGCTAATCCTGAGTGGGAAGAACTCCTGAGCAAGTCGGGGCTCGAAGATAAATTGAGAGAGCTCACCGAAATGCAATCAGAAGGAGCCGACGTGATGATGGTGGCATTTTCCAACCTGAAGAATTACCCTTTTTTCAGAAAGGTGCGCAATTGGTTTCTTCCCTTCACAGTGCAACACCCGCTTCTCCGTCCGCTTCATGCCAGCGACGAAGAGGGCATATCTTCAATGCTTGAGATGAGCGGCCTGATGTGCGAGTCAGACAAATATTCATTTGCATTCTCTCTCGCTTCCATGCCGGAAGCGCAACGAAAATTGGTGCTCTCGCAGATGCAAGCTCAGACCGAGCAGATGAAACAACAGATTCAGGAACTAAAGCTCCTTAAAGCCGGGGCAGAATTCGACACNAATCTNACNGGATATCTTCGCGATCTTTATAGATTTCATAAACTCTATCCCAAACGTGGGGAATTCTTCGACCCATTCTCTTCTGCACTTGACTTTACAGAGATCCCAATGGTAGCGGCGGCGATGGAATCAGGAGATGAAGTAGCCCCGATTGCGGAGTTCTATTTCAAGCGTGGTTATTATGCCGATGCTCTCCCGCTTCTCCAGACCCTTGCTTTCAGCGGCGATGCCGCCCACGTATGGGAGAAGATAGGCTTCTGCTATGAGAAAACCCAAGATGGCAACCAGAATGCGATAGAAGCCTATATGAAAGCCCAGCTTTTCAACCCTGACAGCCGATGGCTATCGCGCAGGCTTGGCATTTGCTATCGTCGAGCCGGCAATTTCCGCAATGCATTGGAATATCTTGAGCAAGCTCGCCCAGAAAATGGAGAATTTGACCGCAATCTCTCCATGTTGATTGCCGACACTTATGCCGACGCCGGGAAATGGGAGGATGCACTCAAGGAACTTTATCGGGTGGATTATGAGATGCCAGACGATCCTGACGTGATCAGGCGCATTGCTCGCTGCGCGTTTAGAGCTGGAGATTTAGAAAAAGCGGATTCCCAAATCAGGCTCCTTCCTGAGATTAGCCTTTCGGAAGAAGACTACCGCTTGATGGGGCACATTGCATTTTTGAAAAAAGACATGGCGGAAGCTGCCAGACTCTATCGAAAGACAGTCAGGCCAAACGACGAGAAGAGACTCTGGAAATCTCAGGTTATTTCTGATCTTGACACATTGCAGAAACTTGGGGCCTCACGCTCTGATCTCATCCTTTTGCTTGAATCAATCGCCTACACCCTCGAATAGATCTACCGATTGATACTTACTGTTCTATACTTACTGTTCTATACTTACTGTTCTATACTTAAAATTAATGGCGGCTTAAAAAAGCCGCCATTAATTTTATAGTTTTGCCATTCTGTTTATTTCAGTGCGTATGGAAGTGACAGCTTCTTGCACGTCTTTGGCATATTTGATTCTGTCTTGCACTGCAGTGATGCCGTGGAGCACCGTTGCATGTCGCCTGTTGAGCTTAGCCCCGATAGCTGAAGAGGATAGGCCGGTCAAGTCATGACTGAGATACATTATCACTTGGCGGGCATCNGCTATATCCCTTACACGGCTCTTTGTGAAGATCACGTCGGGATTGAGTTTGTAGTATTCAGCAGTGGCGTCTACTATCATATCGAAATTGATAGGCTTGGTAGTAGGAGCCGACTTGATGGTGTGGCGCATCACTTCTTTCGTGAGTTCGAGCGTCACCGGACTATTCAGGGTGATCGAACGCGTCAGCAATCCCATTACTATACCTTCCAGTTCTCGCACACTTCCTGTGGCTCCGCTGGCGATACAATCTATGATATCATCTGAAAGAGCCAGACCATTTTTCTGAGCCTTAAACTTCANNATGTTTCTTCTCAGTGNNTANTCAGGCTTNGGAAGCTCCTCNGTNACNCCCCATTTNAAGCGNTCGATCANNCGGTCTTCAANTCCNTCAAGNTCCATTGGTGGACGGTCGCATGTGAATACGAGCTGCTTGCCATTAAGATGCAGATGGTTGAAAATAGGGAAGAATGTCTCAGCAGTCTTAGTCATTCCAGACATCTCCTGCAGGTCGTCGAGAAGAAGCACGTCTACTTCCTGCTGAAACCAGTTGATGAAAACCGGCACCTTCTGATTCATGACTGCATTTACATACATATTTTGGAACTGACGCATCGGCAAGAAAAGGATTCTCGCGCGAGGGTTTCTTTCCTTTATCCTGATACCTATGGCCTGAATCAAGTGGGTTTTGCCCACACCTACCGATCCATAAAGGAAAAACGGGTTGAAATCAGACTTATTAGGATTCTCAGCTATGTAGTGAGCGATGGTGTAAGGGAGTTTGTTGCTGTCGCCAAGACAATAGTTTTCGAATGTCATGGCAGGATTTAGCTGCGGGTCCACTTCCACTCCCTTGCCTCCCTGCGACTTCATGAAGTCGGAAGCAGGACGCTGCATCGACTGCATGAACTTAGTGTCGACGGCATTGCTTCGCATCGGGCTGACATAATTCACAGCTGATTTTCGGTCGCCACCAATCACCTCCACCTCATATCCTAACTGCACGGCAGGACCAAACTCCTTTCGGAGCACGCTTGAGATCAAAGGGAGAAAGCGATCCTCATATTCTTCCATAAAGAATTTTGAGGGCAAAGACAGAGTAAGCTTATTGTCTTCATAGCGGATAGCCTTGGCTGGAGAGAACCAAGTGTTAAAGTGATCTTCCCCGACATTATCGCGGATAATATCGAGGCATCGTTTCCATTTATCTTTGTAATCTCCGTTCATATCTATCGGTCGTTTCTCTGGTGTTCGAACTGAATTTGTCGAAAACGTTTGCAAAGTTAAGATAAAATTTTCAAAAAAACAATACGTTTTCACTCCCATTTCCTACCCTTTTTTCCTCTTCTCTGATTTTCAATACCCTTTCTCTGCTATTTAGACTCATTCTAAATAACCCAAGATAGAAAGCACCGTCCCTGTGCGTTAACGCGCGTCTTCCGGCAACATCAGGGTATCAAGCACCGTCCCGGTGCGCCAACGCGCGTCTTTCGGAAATAAAAAAGGGTTGCCGAAGCAACCCTAAATATCATGGATGAATGTTTATGGGATCCTTAATCGTTGATCACTCGTTTTCCGCCTACAAATCTTGAAGCGTAATATGGCTCGTTGCAGTTTGAAACGGTGATACCTTTAGAAGTGGCAGCGTGGATAAAAGTAAAATTACCC
>WFLX010058032.1_pt1 | contig 10219 bp, 6 predicted proteins | sample 4967041 | NCBI WGS metagenome assembly WFLX01 (sample SAMN12857096, study PRJNA449069) | gut metagenome | isolation source: stool from male and female vole | host: Microtus ochrogaster | place: USA:Florida | collected 2017
AAGGCTCTCACCAACGCCGACAAATATGCCGACGACACAAACTTCAAGGGTTGGGTGTTTACCATCATGCGCAACCTCTTCATCAACAACTACCGCCGCACAACCCGCAACCGCGCCGTTGTTGACACCACCGAGGATTACTACCACCTCAACCTCTCGCAGGAGTCGGGTCTCGAGACTCCCGAAGGTTCGGTTGCCGTAACAGAAATCACCGAAGCCATCAACACACTGGAAGAGAAGTTCCGCGTGCCCTTCTCGCTCCACGTTGCCGGNTACAAATATGAGGAGATCGCCGAGCAGACCCANATGCCTGTCGGCACCATCAAGAGCCGCATCTTCATGGTGCGCCGCATGNTNCGCGAGCGCTTCGCCGACTACGCCTGCTNANTGCTCCTCCTCTNACCCCCCCCCGCCTCCCTCTAACCCTCGAAAAACACACCCTCTCTCCAACGATATTTGATGATAGATTGACACTCATACTACTATGATATGATAGATTGATTTAATGAATGATTGATAGATTGATATAATGATAGATTGACACTAAAAAATCTTGAAGCGGCCTCCCTGCGCGACGCAGCGATGCCGCTTCAATTTTTTATAGAAATATTAAGATTGTAACATATTGATTAGTAGGGACGTGGCGTGCCACGTCAGGCGAGATGCGACGTATCGGGCGAGGGCCATGCGGGGCGTTTGTGGACATGGCAGCGCCAATGTCCGTACATTGAGGGCGCCACGTCAGGCGAGGAGCGGGGGTGGCGGAAGTTTTTTGAGGGGAAATTTCCTTGAATTGCAGGTTTTAATTAATTTTGTGGGAGATTTCGGTTACCATGCTGAAATCATATTAAATAAACCTTTCTAACACCACGAATCAACATTTTTATCATGCTTGAAAAAACCAATGTCATTACCGCCGACAAGGTGGTGGTGCGATTCTCGGGCGACTCCGGCGACGGCATGCAGCTCGTGGGTAATATTTTCACCAACGTGTCGGCCGGCATGGGTAATCAGGTTTCTACCTTTCCCGACTATCCGGCTGAAATTCGCGCTCCGCAGGGCTCACTCGGCGGAGTATCAGGCTTTCAGGTGAGCGTCGGCTCGAATGTGCATACCCCCGGCGACCAATGCGATGTGCTTGTGGCCATGAATCCGGCCGCTCTCAAACAAAACCACCACCATGTGAAGCCGGGCGGCGTGATCATCGTAGATATAGATTCCTTTAAGGAAAGCGATCTCNAGAAGGCTCTTTTCNCAACCGANTNCCCCTTCGAGGAGCTGGGCATCAAGGCTCAGGTGCTCGAGGTGCCTGTAACCTCGCTCACCAAGGCTGCCCTCGCCGACTCGGGCCTCGACGCCAAGTCGGTGATGAAATGCCGCAACATTTTCTGCCTCGGCCTTGTGTGCTGGCTGTTTGACCGCCCTCTCGAAGCCGCCATCAACTTCCTCAGAAAGAAATTTGCCAAGAAGCCGGCAGTGCTCGAAGCCAACATCAAGGTTATCCACGCCGGCTATAACTACGGCGCACAANATCCACGCCNCNGTGTCGACCTACCGCATCGAGANCGACGAGGCTGCGGTNCCNGGCGTTTATACCGACNTCAACGGCAACACCGCNACNGCNTGGGGNCTNATNATGGCNTCGGANAAGNNNGGNCGNCCNCTNTTNCTCGGCTCNTATCCCATCACTCCCGCCACCGACATTCTCCACGAGCTTGCCAAGCGCAAGGACCTCGGCGTTAAGGCTGTGCAGATGGAGGATGAAATCGCCGGCGTGTGCTCGGCCATAGGCGCTTCCTATGCCGGCAATCTCGCCGTGACCTCCACCTCGGGCCCCGGCCTCGCGCTCAAGAGCGAGGGCATCGGCCTGGCCGTTATGGCCGAGCTGCCGCTGGTGGTGATCGACGTGCAACGCGGCGGCCCCTCGACCGGCCTCCCCACCAAGACCGAGCAGACCGACCTCATGCAGGCCCTCTATGGCCGCAACGGCGAGTCGCCCGTGTGTGTGGTAGCCCCCGCCTCCCCCACCGACTGCTTCACAATGGCTTTTGAAGCCTGCCGCATAGCTATCGAACACATGACCCCGGTGATCCTGCTCTCCGACGCCTTTATCGGCAATGGCTCATCGGCCTGGCGCATACCCGAAGCTTCGGAATATCCTACGATCAAGCCTCACTTCGTGCCCGAAGACCTCGCCGCCACCGGCGCCTGGAGCCCCTATAAGCGCGACGAGGAATCAAAGGTGCGCTACTGGGCCATTCCCGGCACTCCCGGCCTCGCCCACCGCATCGGCGGCCTCGAGAAAGACTGCGAGTCGGGCGCCATCTCCACCGACCCCGTAAATCATGAGCGCATGGTGCTCACCCGCCGCGAGAAGATTGCCCGCATAGCCGACGACATTCCCGCCCTCGAGCTCATCGGCCCCGCCGACGCCGACACCATACTCGTGGGCTGGGGCGGCACCTACGGTCATCTCCGCACCGCCGCCCAGGAGCTCTGCTGCGAGGGCAAGAAAGTGGCCTTTGCCCAGTTCCGCTACATCAACCCGCTGCCCGCCAACACCTTCGAGCTGCTCTCGCAGTTTAAAAACGTGGTTGTGGCCGAGCTCAACACCGGTATGTTTGCCGACTACCTGCAGGGCAAATATCCCTCGCTCAACATCAAGCGTATCAACAAAATCCAGGGCCAGCCGTTCCTCGTGAGCGAAGTCAAAGAGGCTCTTGTCAACCTTATGAAAGGAGAACAATAATCATGGAACAAAACTCACAATTCCAGCCCTCCGACTATAAAAACAGCTCACCGGTGCGCTGGTGTCCCGGCTGCGGTGACCACGCCGTGCTCAACTCGCTCCACAAGGCAATGGCCACCGTGGGTGTGCCTCCCCACAAAACCGCCGTTATCTCCGGCATAGGCTGCAGCTCACGCCTCCCCTACTATATGGGCACCTACGGCTTCCACACCATCCACGGTCGCGCAGCCGCCATCGCCACCGGCTTCAAGCTCGCCAACCCCGAGATGAGCGTATGGCAGATTTCGGGCGACGGCGACGGCCTCGCCATCGGTGGCAACCACTTCATCCACGCAGTGCGCCGCAACATCGACATCAACATCATATTGCTCAACAACAAGATCTACGGTCTCACCAAAGGTCAGTACTCCCCCACCTCCGACCGCGGCTTCGTGTCGAAATCCTCACCCTACGGCACAACCGAAGACCCCTTCATCCCCGCCGAGCTGGTGTTTGGCGCCCGCGGCAACTTCTTTGCCCGCGCCATCGACGTGGAGCTTGAGGTGAGCCGCGAAGTGCTCATCGCCGCCGCCCGCCACAAAGGCACCTCGGTGTGTGAGATTCTGCAAAACTGCATGATCTACAACAACGGCATCCACAACTTCATCACCGACAAGGCCACCCGCGCCGACCGCACCATCCACCTCGTTGACGGTGAGAAAATGATCTTCGGCAGCGAAAGGCAATATGGCCTCGTGCAGGACGGCTTCGGCCTCAAAGCCAAGAAGATCGGCGAGGAATGTTCGATCGACGAAGTGCTCGTGCATGACGCCCACACCCCCGCCAACTTCCTCCACCAGCAACTCGCCATGATGGACGGCCACGAGCTTCCCCTCGCCATCGGAGTAATCCGCGACGTCGAGGCTCCCGTCTATAACGAGGAGCTTGACCTTCAGGTCGAGAAAGTCAAGGCCGCCCACGGCTTTGACAGCCTGCGCAGCATGATTCTCGCCGGCGAAACCTGGGAAGTGAAATAACCCCCCTTAAGATACCCCCTAAAACCCACGGAGGCTGCGCCACCAGGCGCAACCTCCGTGGAGTTTTTCTTATAAGATTTATAAGACTTATAAAACTTATAAGACTTATGATTTCCTGCTGGTTAGCGGTTGTTTTTGGGTTTCATGTCGAAGCGGTAGGACACCGAGGCCATGACGTAGCGGGGCAGGGTGTTTTTCCATGTCTCGATGCGGCCGATGGTGTTGACCACGGTTGAGAAGCTCTTGACAGAGTTGAGGATGTCGTAGGCGGTGAGCTTGAAGGCCATCTTGCCCTGCATGATGCTCTTGGAGACGGTGGCGTTCCAGAGCCATTCGGTCTCATTCATGGCGTTGTCGGCAAATCCGCGACGCATGGCGGCGGTAAACGAGGTGTTGGCCTCGATGTTGTAGGGCANCAGGAAGTTGCCGGTAACGCCCAGGCTGAGTGTGCGCGAGTTGATGTCGCTGAAGCTCTCGAGAGGCGAGGTGGTGCCGTTCCAGCCGGGATAGACGGTTACGCCGAGGGTGCTNCCCTGCTTGAATTTNTAGGTAGCGCGCAGACGGCACCAGAGCAGGCGGTTGTAGACGGTGTTTCTCATCGGGGTGGCCATCACCGAGGCATAGTTGACAATGCGGTGATATTCGCCATAGACCACGCTGTTGAGCTCCACCTGCTGGCGCGGGCCGAGCTGAATGATATAGAGCAGATAGGAGTCGAGGTGCCAGTTGCCGTTGACATTCTCAGGCTTGCTGAGGGTGATGCCGGTGGCGGGGTCATAGGCGCGCGACATAACCACGCTGTTTTGATCGATATAGAGGTGGGCGTCCCAATAGAAATTGGCGCGGTTTCGCGAGCGGCTGAAGCGACGGAATATTGCCGTGAGCTTGTAGTTGAGAGTGTTTTTGAGACCCGAGGGATTGCCGGCCTGGATATTGAAGGGGTCGGAGTTGTCGATAGTGTTGAGGAGGTAGACAAGGTTGGGAGANGTAACGGTGACATTTCCCGAGAGGGTGGCGCTGAGATATCTCACCTTGTTGGCCGACGAGAAGCCGAGATAGAGATTGGGGTTGAGCCAGTTGTCGTGGCGGTTGACGGTCTCGTCCATGATAGTGGGCTTGACGTAGTGGAGCTCCTTGTCGGTGTGAATGGCGGAGAGGTTTACGTTGGCAAACCATGTGGGGTTGAGGGTCGAGTCGCCGGGGGCGAGGGGCTGACGCTGGAAGCCTCCGCGCACATACACATTATAATAATTGGTGGTGGGGGTGGAATAGCGGGTGTTCTCATAATCTCTCTCGGCATCCTCAGGCTTATAGAGGCCCGGGATATAGTCCATTGACCCGACTTTATCCGACAGGAAATAGTCTATATCGTTGCGGGAGTTATTATAGGAGTAGGTTGTGCCGACCGCAAAATTAGCGGTTGTCGACACCTCATCGTTCATAAAGTTCTTGTTGTAGTTATATGACACGCTGGCATTGAGGTTTTTGCGGCGCGTTGACGAGGGCTCGTAGCGGTCAGACACCTGGGGAGTGACATTTTGGTCGCCCATCTCGCCGATGGTCTGCCGGTAGAGGGTGCGGTCTTTCATCGGCGAGTCATAATAGCCACCGTAGGCAAACACGCTGAGATAGCCGCGCCATTTCTTGGGGCGGATCTGCACATAGGTGTTCAGCTGCAGGTCGATCCATGTGTCATGCTGAGCCCTGAGCGAATGGAGCGCCGTGAGGAGGTTTTTGCTATAGGGGCCGGAGAAATCGCGCGAAAAGAGCTGATCGATCGCCTCGCCCAGGTAGCTCTCACTCGGATTTTGGGTGAAGCTGGCCGAGCGGTCGTTATAGGAGCGGTTGCGCACCAGCCAGTCGACGGTGGGATCAACCTCCACATACACGTTGTCGCCCTTGTAGTGGAACTCATGGGTTGACATGAGGTGGTTTTTCTTCTCCTTGCGCAGATTCATGGCGCGCTTGAAGATGTCGCCGGTGGGATAAAACTCGGTGGTGCTGACAATCTTTTCGGAATTTACATCCTCGTGGGTGAGGGTCACGTTGCCGCTCGCCTTTATTCGCTTGGCGTTGTCGTAGTTATAGTCGAGACCGCCCATCTTGATGTTGAGCAGGCCATCCTCATTCCAACCGTTGCCCCACTCGCCGGCGGCCGAAGCCTTGTCGGTGTCGCCCACGTTGTTGGCGTTGACAAAGGCGCCGAGNCGGAACTTGTTGGAATATCCGAGGCCGAATCCGCGGCCACGGTATCGGTCGGAGGTGCCTATGCCCGCTTCGGCGTTGGCCATCCAGCCGTTGTTGTATTCTTTTTTGAGGTTAACATCCATCACGAGATTCTGCTCATCCTCGCGGGTGTCGAGCTTGGCGTCAGAGCCGGTGATGTTGGCGTCGTCGGCGCTCTTGTCATAAACCTGCACATTCTTGACCGTATAGGCGGGCAGATTCTGAAGCGCCACCTTGGGGTCGCCCTTGAAGAAGTCCTTGCCGTTGACCAACAGCTCGTTGACCTTGCGGCCATTGACGGTTATCACGCCGTCGCTGTCGATAGTGGCGCCGGGGAGCTGGCGCACCAGGGCGTCGAGCATCGACCCCTCGTTGAGCTGAAAGGCGCCGGCGTCATATTCGATAGTATCGCCTTTCATCACCATTTTCAGCCTCGTGCCNGTGACGGTCACCTCCTTGAGCTCACGGTTGCGCTCCTTCTCAAGAGTAAGGGCGCCGATATATTTCACCTCCTCGCTCATGCTGGCGATCTTGATGCTCTTTACCANAGGCTCATAGCCCTCTTTTTCGAGCAGGAGAGTGTAGTCGCCGAGGCCCGACTGNACCATCATGCGCAACTGCGAGCCAATGACCATACTGTTATTATTGTCGGCATTGCCGAGCAGCTTATATTTCAGCTCCCCCTTGTCGTCGCCGTCTTTGGTGAGGGTCACCTCAACGCTGTCGAGGGGTGTGTATTCCTTGTCATAGATATAGCCGCGGATGAGGAACTTCGACAGATCCTTTGCCGCGAGACCCGATGCGCCGCTCAACGCAAGCAGCACTATCGAGAAAATCAAGATTGTTCGTCTCATAAATAAACAGGGGGAAAAATGATTACGTGATAATGAGGATGTATTCTTTCTTATGACGCGAAACTTAAGGGAATGTTACAGCCGGCGCCATTAAAAAAATCAAACGGTTATGAGGGGCACTTACCCGCTTGCAAAATTATATATTAATCTGTCAATATCAAAATAAATCGACATTTTATTTAGGGGGGGGGTAATTGATTGATTATTAGTTGATTAATCTTATCCACTTTTTATAACTTTTCATTTCCTGTCAGCCTTATAGACCGCTTTTAGGCCGCCGGGCAAACTTCGGCTTGAGAAATATTCTTAAATTTGCACTGCCAATCATTCCACCACCCTCACATTTTCCACCTCCGCATGACCCTTAAAACAGTACTCATAACCCTCTTTGCCGCCACTACTCTCCTCTCGCCGGCCCCTCTCGCAGCCCAGAGCTCAACCACCGACAACACCCCCAAATTTCACGCCACAATCCGCACCCGCGCCGAGCTCAGCACCCTCACCGGCGAATACCGCTTTCAGGTGCGCAACGCCCGCGCCGTGCTGAACGGCAACGTGGGCCCTTCGGTGAGCTACTTCATCAACACCGACCTCTGCGACGCCGGCAAGATGAAGATTCTCGACGCCTGGGCCAAGCTCAAGATCGTCAGGGGGCTCTATGTGCAGGGGGGACAATATAGAATGTGTTTCGGCGTAGACCCCTTTGTGGCGCCTCACCAATATTACTTCTCCGACCGCTCATTTATCGGCAAACAGATGTGCAACTACCGCCGAGTGGGCGTGAAGCTCGACTATACCCTCCCCTCCCTTCCCCTCACTATCGAGGGGGGCATCTTCAACCCCACCTCCATCTCCGACCACAACGGCTGGAACAAACGCCTCGACGCCTCCGCGCGACTGCTCCTCACCCCCGGCCCCTGGATATTCTCAACCGGAGCGCAAACCATCTCGCCCCACGGACACCGCGCCAACCTCACCGGCCTCTGTATAGGCTACAANCCCGGCTCATTTATCGTTGAAGCCGAATATATGCTCAAACACTACACCCGCTCCNCTCTCCACGACGCCCACGCCTATCAGATATTTGCCTCAAAGAGCTTTCCGGTGAAATGGGGCATGTTTAACAGCTTCGCCGTCCACGGCCGCTTTGACGGACTCACCGACCACTCCAACTCCGAGCTCAACGACCTCGGCGAGCAATATATTTCCGACCCCGCCCGCAACCGCATCACCGCCGGCGTGACCCTCGGATATATCAAGACCAAAAACCTCTTTGCCGACCTCAGGCTCGACTACGAAAAATATTTCTATCACTCCGACACTCACGTCACCGCCACGATGGGCGACAAAGCCGTCGTCGAGCTCATCCTCCGCTTCTAACCCCTGCTTCCCAAACAAACCTACACTATTAATTTTGCCGTNATATAAATAATATGTATCTTTGCAAAAATTCACCAACCCACCAATGCCAATGAACTAAACAACTAATCATTAGTTAAGCACCATAGAATAGGAAAAAGCGTAATTTGCTAAAATCTTGTGTCTGAAACTTCGACAATTTCAATCTATCAAGATAAGCCGCAAAGACGCTCACGCCATAGGCGTGGGCTTTCTTTCGTTATCAGATAGATAGGTAGTCGAAGACCTCAGACACGGATAACAAAAGATTGTCCGCGTCTTTTTTTGTGTCTTAATAAAACTAAAGGGCATCTAATCTAAATCCATAACACCCCCACTAACTATCATAATGAAAAAGTTTATTCTTTACAGCGTTTTACTCACAATCGCCGGAGGTTTTCTTCTCACATCGTGCTCTGATGATGAACCATCAACCTGTAACTGNAAAAGAAAAGATCCATACACAGGAAAGATTGAAGGAACATTGAANGCTCAGCCCGCCAGCTATGGTGTTACAACATGCACCGAACTTGCACGGTTGATGGCTGAACTATCTGATGGCTACTACTATTATTCATGTGATTAACTCATAACGATGTATCTGTATTTCCACGCGAAAAACAGATACATCTTTTTTCTATGGCAAACAATAACATCTTACCCAAAATCCTTTCCTATTCGATTGGATTGCTTTTTATAATCTCCGGATATTCAAAGGCCGCTGACTTTAATTATTTCGTCGCCATTATTAATAACTATATCTCAAATTATGCAGGATTAATCTCTTTTATGATAATAATCGGCGAATTAGTCATAGGGCTCTTGTTTATCTTTGAAATTGCCATTAAATATGTATCCTTAGTATGCATTGGATTAATAATTATATTTACGGCAGTTTATACCTATGGTATAACATATTTAGGCGTAACTGATTGCGGTTGCTTTGGCAAAGCACAGTTTATAAATGGCTCTCCTGTATTTCTTTATGCTCGAAATCTATTAATTATTATTATCTCAATATTACTCTACAGAAGTAATGCCAATAATTCAACACGTATTTCACTTCCGACCCTTATAATATCAATAATAATGGTCTCAATTGGTGCGCTTTTATGCGGGCGCTTCTACAACAGACCTGAAACTCTTAGTAATCTTGATTCCACACAAATTCCACTATCTGAGCACCCACTGAATAATTATATTAAAATATCACCTGACTCCACATATCTAATCGCTGTATTCTCTTACGATTGCCCACATTGCATAAACTCAATAGGAAATCTGATGCAATATAAATTAAGCAACCATGTTGATGAAATAATTGGTTTATGCATAGAAAATCCAACTTTAAGATCAGAATTCAATGATTTTTTCCACCCTAACTTTAGAATTATTGAGCTCCCAGAATCTGAAATTTACAACATCACAGAGAGTTACCCTAAACTTTATTTTATCAAAGATAATACTATCCTTAGAACAATTACCGGAGAAATACCCTCAGCCTATTTCGTAAAATCATATAAATTATAAACAACATGTCGGAAAATCAATAATATTAAGCTACCAACAGATAACTCACCAAGGGAAGAAATTTCACATTATCTTGCGAAAATTTCGCAAATGATTTTGCAGACTGAAAAAAACTTCTTACCTTTGCAGCGCAAAAGGCCAAAAGCCCCTTGACTCCGTAGCTCAGTTGGTAGAGCAAATGACTCTTAATCATTGGNTCNTGANTTCGAGCCTCACCGGGGTCACCGANAGNGACAATCCTCCGATTGTCTCTTTTTTNTNGTCNGTGGGNNTGTGGNNTCGGGCCCCAGGCGGATCAGAAATAAAGCGGGAGGCTCTTTTGGGCTGATTCTCAATAAAATTTCCTATCTTTGCAACCATAATACCACTGAATATATGGCTATTGATTTAGATTACATACAGCATTTGGCTAAAAATCATGAGGGCGTTGACATTGAGTTTAAGGA
>WFLX010275791.1_pt1 | contig 10219 bp, 18 predicted proteins | sample 4967041 | NCBI WGS metagenome assembly WFLX01 (sample SAMN12857096, study PRJNA449069) | gut metagenome | isolation source: stool from male and female vole | host: Microtus ochrogaster | place: USA:Florida | collected 2017
GAAAAGAAAGAATCGGGGTCGTTGCCAGCAACAATTGTGATAAGACTATCACGGTTGAAAGCAAGTGGAAAGAGAAACACCCCATCTATGGTAAGTTTGTCAACAAGACAAAGAAGTACCATGCTCATGACGAGAACAACGAATGCTCAATCGGCGACACCGTTCGCCTGATGGAGACCCGTCCCTTGAGCAAAACCAAGAGATGGAGACTTGTAGAAATCATCGAAAAAGTTAAGTAATTATGATACAGAGTGAATCACGTTTGACAGTAGCAGATAACAGTGGTGCTAAAGAGGCACTCTGCATTCATGTGCTTGGCGGCACGGGCCGTCGCTATGCTTCAGTAGGCGATATCATCGTCGTGACTGTAAAGAGCACAATCCCGAGCAGCGATGTAAAGAAAGGTACAGTCTCCAAGGCTGTCGTAGTACGTACCAAAAAGGAGGTGCGCCGTCCCGATGGCAGCTACATCCGTTTTGACGACAACGCATGCGTACTGCTCAATAATGCCGGTGAACTGCGTGGCACACGTATCTTCGGTCCGGTAGCCCGCGAACTCCGCGCTACCAACATGAAGATTGTGTCGCTTGCTCCGGAGGTACTTTAATAGTCTTTTAAAAAAGTAACGAAACAATGGCAAAATTACATATAAAGAAGGGTGACACGGTCTATGTCAACTCAGGCGATGACAANGGCAAGACCGGCNGTGTGCTCGAAGTGCNTCCCTCAAAGGAGCGTNNACTCGTGGAGNGCATCAACATGGTGTCCAAGAGCATNAAGCCTAATGCAAAATATCCCCAGGGTGGTATCGTGAAAATCGAAGCGCCTCTTCACATTTCAAAACTCAACCCGATCGACCCGAAGACCGGCAAGCCCACAAGAGTAGGCCGCAAGCGCAATGAGGCCGGCAAATTGGTACGTATCGCTAAACGTTCAGGAGAGGAGATTAAGTAATGAGCACTACACTAAGCAAGGAATATAAGGAACGCATCGTTCCCGAACTCACAAAGGAGTTCAACTACAGCACTGTCATGCAGGTGCCCCGTCTGGAGAAGATTGTAATCAACCAGGGTCTGGGCGCAGCGACACAGGATAAGAAACTCATCGAGACTGCAATCAACGAGCTGACTGCCATCACAGGTCAGAAGGCCGTTCCGACTCTGTCACGCAAGGATATCTCAAACTTCAAGCTCCGTAAGAAGATGCCCATCGGCGCGATGGTGACTCTTCGTAAGGACAAGATGTATGAATTCCTTGAGCGCCTCGTAAGAGTGGCATTGCCCCGTATCCGCGACTTCAAGGGTATCAACTCCAAGCTTGACGGACGTGGCAACTACACTTTAGGCGTCACTGAGCAGATTATCTTCCCCGAGATTAATATTGACAATGTGCCGAAGCTTCAGGGTATGAACATAACCTTCGTGACATCAGCTGATACTGACGAAGAGGGTCTGGCTCTGCTTAAGAAATTCGGTCTTCCCTTTAAACACGAAAAATAAATCANNNNTNATTATGGCAAAAGAATCAATGAAAGCCCGCGAGGTGAAGCGNCAGNGNATGGTAGCCAAATANGCCGANAAGAAAGCNGCNNTGAAGAAAGCAGCNTTGGCNGACGNANATGGCAACATCGACTATGAGGCTCTCACCAAGCTGCAGAAGCTCCCGAAGAATGCTTCTAAGGTGCGCCTTCACAACCGTTGCGAGATCACCGGTCGTCCGAAAGGCTACATGCGCCAGTTTGGCATCTCCAGAATTCAGTTCCGTGAGATGGCATCAGCCGGTCTTATTCCCGGTGTGAAGAAGGCAAGCTGGTAATCGCTGAAGCACTTCGCTACAATTCGAGCACAGATAATTTTATCTGAATAATACAGGAGGGTGTGTCACCATGANCGTNGCAGATCGGNCCTCCGTCATATATATTGATGAGAGGAGGCTGACGGGATGCCTGAAATATATTACTCAAAGTGAAAAAAATCAAAAAATTAGCGGGAAATTTTGTTAAATCAGAAATTTAGATTAATTTTGCGGTGTAAAGTGGCTCGTATGCGCTGACGTGGAGTCGGACGTAAGTGTCAAAAATATCGCGAGATACGTGAAATGTCGGAAAAGTGGAGCCGGCAAGCGCGTATTTCGGTGATTTTTGCGATATGTTTACGTCTGTCTGCGGCAAAGTGATATAAGGCGCTTTACGTTAAAGAGAGTATTAAATATTGTTCAGCAATGTCTGAATCAATTTAACAACCAAAACAATGACTGATCCAATAGCAGATTATTTGACCAGNCTNAGAAACGCCATCCACGCCGGACACNNCGTGGTGGAGGTTCCGTCTTCAAAACTGAAAAAGGAGATTACAAAAATCCTTTTTGACCAGGGCTACATTCTCAACTATAAGTTTGAGGAGGGCAATACCCCGCAGGGTACTATCAAGATAGCTCTGAAGTATGACCCCATCGACAAAGTAAGTGCCATCAAGANCTTGCATCGTGTCAGCCGTCCGGGTCTCNGTCAATATGCNGGCTACAAGGATANGCCCCNTGTNCTGAACGGACTCGGCATCGCAATCCTCTCCACTTCTCGCGGCGTGATGACTAATAAAGAGGCCAAAGACCTTAAAATCGGCGGCGAAGTATTGTGTTACGTTTATTAATAGGAGGTATTGAAATGTCAAGAATAGGTAAAGCACCCATTGAGATACCTGCCGGCGTGACCGTACAGGTGAAAGACAACGTAGTGACCGTAAAGGGTCCGAAAGGCGAATTGTCACAAGAGATTAATCCCGATATCCATGTAGCTGTAGAAGATGGTCACATCACAGTGAGCCGTCCGGACGACGAGCGTCAGCATCGCGCACAGCATGGTCTCTATCGCGCTTTGATCCACAACATGGTGGTAGGCGTATCGGAAGGCTATAAGAAAGAGATGGAGCTCGTAGGCGTAGGTTATCGCGCTACAAGCACAGGCCAGGTGCTCGAACTCGCACTGGGCTATTCACACGCTATCTATATCAAGCTTCCCAAGGAGATTAAGGTGGAGGCAAAGAGTGAGCGTAACAAAAACCCGCTGATTATCCTCGAGAGCGCTGACAAGCAGCTTCTCGGCCAGGTATGCGCTAAGATCCGCTCCCTCCGCAAGCCTGAACCTTACAAGGGTAAAGGTATCAAGTTTGTTGGTGAGATTATCCGTCGTAAGTCAGGTAAGTCAGCCAACGCTAAATAATTAAAATCAGCAAATCATGGTATCCAAGATAGCAAGAAGAAATAAGATTAAAACCCGCATCCGCGGTAAAATCTCGGGCACAGCTGAGCGTCCTCGTCTGAGCGTGTTCCGCAGCAATAAAGGTATCTACGTACAGGTGATCGACGACCTTGCAGGCAATACACTGGTAGCAGCCGGCAGCAAGGGTCTCGAGGGCGGCACAAAGTCAGAGGTTGCAGCCAAGGTAGGTGCCGAGATAGCAAAAAGAGCTTTGGAGAAGGGTATCACCGAGGTGGTATTCGACCGTAACGGTTATCTTTTCCATGGCAGAGTAAAATCATTGGCCGACGCAGCTCGCGAGGCCGGTCTTAAATTTTAATAAATCATGGCTAATAAAAACAATAGAGTTAAATCAACCAATGATTTGGAGCTGAAGGACCGTCTTGTGGCCATCAACCGTGTGACTAAGGTTACAAAGGGTGGTCGTGCGTTCAGCTTTGCCGCAATCGTCGTAGTCGGCAATGANGACGGCGTAATCGGCTGGNGCCTTGNTAAGGCCAATGAGGTGCAGNCTGCCANCGCCAAGGGCGTAGAGACTGCAAAGAAGAACCTTATCCGTGTGNCGGTNCACAAAGGCACCATTCCCCATGAGCAAGCAGCAAAATTCGGTGGCTCACGCATCTTCCTGAAGCCCGCCTCTGAAGGTACCGGTGTGAAGGCCGGCGGCGCTATGCGTGCCGTGCTTGAGAGCGTAGGTATCACCGACGTGCTTGCAAAATCAAAGGGTAGTTCTAACCCCCACAACCTCGTGAAGGCTACCATCGCAGCTCTTGCAGAGCTTCGCTCTCCGCAGCAGGTGGCTCAAAATCGCGGTGTGTCAGTGGAGAAAGTGTTCAACGGTAAATAAGCAGAGTATCATGGCACAGATAGCTATCAAACAGATAAAGAGCAGAATCAACTGCCCGGCAGTTCAGAAGCGCACACTTGATGCTCTCGGACTCAGAAAAATGAACCATACAGTAGTGCACGAAGAGAATCCGGCCATCCTGGGCATGGTAAAGGCAGTGCATCATCTTGTGGAAGTAACAAAACTCTAAAAGACTGAAACAAAATGGAACTTCATAATCTTACACCCGCACAGGGCAGCAATAAGAAGAACAAGCGTATCGGTCGCGGACCGGGCAGTGGCTACGGTGGTACATCCACCCGCGGTCATAAGGGCGCAAAGTCACGTTCCGGTTACAAGCGTAANATCGGCTTCGAGGGCGGTCAGATGCCTCTCCAGCGCCGTGTGCCCAAATTCGGCTTCAAGAATATCAATCGTGTGGAATATAAGGCTATCAATCTGGATGCACTCCAGGCTTTGGCAGAGGCTAAAAATCTCGAGAAGATCACAGTAGATGATCTTCGTGCCAACGGCCTCGTGCCCAAGAATGTCAAGGTTAAAGTCCTTGCCAACGGAGCCATCAGCCGCAAGATTGAGGTTGTAGCCGACGCTTTNTCCAAGAAAGCTGAAGAGGCAATCACAGCAGCCGGCGGAACCGTAAACAAAAAATAATCTTACACAATGGGATTCACCAAAACAATAAAAAATATCTGGAGTATAGATGATCTTCGCACCCGCATCGGCATCACGCTGCTGCTGGTGGTCATCTATCGCTTCGGGTGCTATGTAGTGTTGCCGGGCATCAACCCCGACTCACTGCTGGCTCTTAAGAACTTTACGTCTGACGGCCTGATGCAGCTGCTCGACATGTTCAGCGGCGGTGCCTTCTCACAGGCATCCATCTTCGCACTCGGTATCATGCCCTATATCACGGCATCGATCGTGATACAGCTTCTTGGCATGGTGCTTCCTTCTTTCCAGAAGATGCAGCGCGAGGGCGAGAGCGGACGTATGAAGCTCAACCAGTACACACGTTATCTGACTGTCCTGATCCTCGTGCTTCAGGGCCCGGCTTATCTGATGAACCTCAGATATCAGATTACAGCAGCCGGCGGATACATTGACATGGGTTTCTGGACTGTGGCATATATGACCATAGTGCTGGCAGCCGGCTCAATGTTTATCATGTGGCTTGGTGAGCGTATTGACCAGAAAGGTGTCGGCAACGGTATCTCCTTCATCATCCTTATCGGTATTATCGCCCGTCTCCCGGAGGCATTCATCCAGGAATTTACCGGACGTCTTATCAATTCGGCAGGTGGCGGTCTCGTGCTGTTCCTCATCGAAATCATCATACTCTTGCTCGTGATTGCCGGCGCTGTGCTGCTCGTACAGGGCACACGCAAAGTGCCCGTGCAGTATGCCAAGAAGGTAGTGGGCAATAAGCAGTATGGCGGTGCTCGTCAGTATATACCCCTGAAAGTCAATGCGGCCGGCGTTATGCCTATCATCTTCGCTCAGGCAATCATGTTTATTCCCGTCACTTTGGCCGGCTTCTCAACGAGCCGCAGCGGTGTATGGGGCGCCCTGACCGATATGTATGGCTGGACATACAATATCATCTACTTCCTGATGATTGTCGCATTTACTTACTTCTATACGGCTATCACAGTGCGTCCTCAGCAGATGGCTGAAGACATGAAGCGCAACAACGGCTTTATCCCCGGCGTCAAGCCCGGCAAGCCGACTGTTGAATACCTGGACTCCATTATGTCGCGTATCACCCTTCCGGGCTCGATATTCCTCGGCATCGTGGCCATCCTTCCGGCTATCGCTTATGTCTGCGGTCTGCAGCGCAGCTTTGCACAGTTCTTCGGCGGCACATCGCTGCTCATCCTTGTCGGTGTGATACTGGACACTCTCCGTATCATCGAGGGTCATCTCCTGATGCGCCACTACGACGGATTGATGAAGGACGGCAGAATACAAGGACGTACCACCGGTAAAGCGTATTAATCCTTAGATTGCAACCTTGTAGAGAAATCCGGATATAAAGAGTTATGATTTATCTGAAAACCTCTGAAGAAATAGAATTGACGAGAAGGGCGTGTGACCTTGTGAGCCGCACTTTGGCAGAAGTAGCCAAAGAGATTAAGCCGGGTGTCACTACACGCCATCTCGACAATATAGCACGTGAGTTTATCCTCGACAACGGGGGTAAGCCCGCTTGCCTCGGCTACGGAGGTTTTCCCGGCACCCTCTGCATTGAGGTCAATGAGACTGTGGTGCATGGTTTCCCTTCGGGCTATACGCTGAAGGAGGGAGACATCTTAGGCACGGATTGTGTCGTTGAGCTTGACGGCTACAATGGCGACACATGTTATACCTTCAGTGTGGGCGACGTAGATGAGAAAGTGAAATCTCTTCTACTCACCACCAAGGAGTCTCTTTATCACGGCATAGCCGCCGCAAAGGGAGGCAAGCGTGTGGGAGACATATCGAATGCAGTGCAGACATATTGCGAGCGTCGCGGTTACAGCGTGGTGCGCGAGATGTGCGGACACGGCATCGGCAAGAGTATGCATGAAGATCCGGAGGTGCCCAACTACGGTCGCCGTGGCATAGGCCCGGTATTGAAGCCCAACATGCTGATCTGCATCGAGCCGATGATAAATCTTGGCAGCAAGAATATAGTGATAGAGCGCGATGGATGGCAGTGTCGCACCCGCGACCGCAAGCCCTCGGCGCATTTCGAACACACTATATGTATCACGGAGGAATATCCTGAGGTGCTCACCACCTTCGACTATATAGAAGAGGTGCTTGCGGCACGCGGGGAGGACCCGATGCATATCAATGCAGAAGATATCTTTGATAAGAATCATAACTAAGCGGAAAGAATAACAATCGTATTATGGCAAAACAGGCAGCAATCGAACAGGATGGTGTAATTCTCGAGGCTCTCTCAAACGCAATGTTTAAGGTGCAGCTCGAAAACGGACATGAGATTACGGCTCATATCTCGGGCAAGATGAGAATGCACTATATAAAGATTTTACCCGGCGACAAGGTAAAGGTGGAGATGTCTCCATACGACTTGAGTAAGGGTAGGATCTCATTCCGATACAAATAAAAATCAAATCCCATATGAAAGTAAGAGCATCAATCAAAAAGCGTACGGCTGACAGCAAGATAGTGCGTAGAAAAGGCCGCTTGTACGTGATCAACAAAAAGAACCCTAAGCTTAAAATGCGTCAGGGCTAATCATCAATCTCTCATCAATAAATTAATTAAGTCAATATGGCAGTAAGAATAGTCGGCGTAGACTTGCCGCAAAACAAGAGAGGGGAAATTGCCCTGACATATATCTATGGCATAGGCCGCAGCGCAGCCAATACAATTCTTGAGAAGGCCGGTGTAGACCGCGACATCAAGGTAAAGGATTGGACTGATGACCAGGCTGCAGCAGTGCGTGAAGTGATCCAGACCAACTATAAGGTGGAGGGTGACCTTCGCAGTGAGATCCAGCTTAACATCAAGCGTCTGATGGATATAGGCTGTTATCGTGGCATCCGTCATCGTATCGGTCTTCCGGTGCGTGGCCAGTCAACGAAGAACAATGCACGCACTCGCAAGGGTCGTAAGAAAACAGTTGCTAACAAGAAGAAAGCTACTAAATAATATTAAGAAATGGCAAAAAAGACAGTCGCAGCGAAGAAGCGCAACGTCAAGNTTGNCGCNATGGGTCAGCNCCATGTTCANTCTTCGTNCAACAACATCATCGTGTGNCTGGCCAACAGCGAGGGTCAGGTTANTTCCTGGTCATCAGCAGGCAAGATGGGCTTCAGAGGCTCAAAGAAGAACACACCGTATGCCGCTCAGATGGCGGCTCAGGATTGTGCTAAGGTCGCTTACGATCTTGGATTGCGCAAAGTGAAAGCATACGTAAAGGGTCCGGGCAACGGCCGTGAGTCAGCAATCCGCACCGTGCATGGTGCCGGTATTGAGGTNGTCGAGATCGTCGACGTAACTCCGCTGCCGCACAACGGTTGCCGTCCTCCCAAGAGAANNAGAGTGTAATTAACGCCGTAAGGTATCATAACACAGCATATCAATTCTCAAGGTAAAATTTAATTACATCCTGCATATAAGGTGACGACCGAGATATAAAGACTTGAATGCGAATAGACCGTCAGCAAAATTTCTTNTGTAGCAACTTTCTCNCGACGGTCGCGGCTGCGCTAAGAGTCAACACTTATTTCGTGTACGGAGCCCGCAAGACGGGATAAAAACAGAAATCAACAATGGCAAGATACACAGGTCCTAAATCAAAAATCGCTCGTAAATTCGGCGAGGCCATCTACGGCGAAGACAAGGTACTGGCAAAGAAGAATTATCCGCCGGGACAGCACGGTCAGAACCGCCGTCGCAAAACGTCTGAGTATGGTCTTCAGCTCCGCGAGAAGCAGAAAGCAAAATACACCTACGGTGTGTTGGAGCGCCAGTTTAGAAATCTCTTCGAGAAGGCAGCCCGCACGAAAGGTATCACCGGTGAGGTGCTTCTGCAGCTTCTTGAGAGCCGTCTTGACAACGTGGTATATCGTCTGGGCATAGCCAAGACACGTCCGGCCGCTCGTCAGATCGTGCTCCACAAGCATATCACAGTCAACGGTAAGGTGGTCAACATTCCTTCTTATCAGGTGAAGCCCGGTGACGTAATCGGTGTGCGTGAGAAGAGCAAATCACTTGAGGTGATAGCAGACTGCCTCGCAGGCTTCAATCACAGCAAGTATCCCTGGATAGAATGGGATGAAAGCTCCAAGAGCGGTCGCTTCCTTCACGTGCCCACTCGCGCGGACATTCCCGAGACTATCAAGGAACAACTGATTGTCGAACTCTATTCTAAATAATAAACAGTAGAGACCCATGCCAATTTTAGCATTTCAAAAACCTGAAAAGGTCATCATGCNTGAGGNGACCAATNAATTCGGTAAATTNGAATTCCGTCCCCTGGAGCCCGNATATGGCCAGNNCATCGGCAACGCGTTGCGCAGAATACTGCTGTCGTCGCTGGGTGGTTTCGCCATCAACACCATCAAGATAGATGGTGTAGCTCACGAACTTGATACAATCCCCGGAGTAATCGAGGATGTGATCAACATTATCCTCAATCTCAAGCAGGTGCGCTTCAAGCAGCTCAATCCCGAGATAGAGGAAGAGCAAGCCACAGTGACCGTTTCAGGTACAGAGGTGTTCACCGCCGGCGACTTGGGTAAAGTTCTTACCGGATTTGAGGTACTCAATCCGGAACTCGTCATCTGTCATCTTGAGCCGAAGGCATCATTTACCATGACCTATACAATCAATAAAGGTCGCGGATGGGTATCGGCCGATGAAAACCGCGAGATGCTTACCGGAAGCGATCCCGGTATAATAGCCATCGACTCTATCTATACTCCCATCAAGAATGTGAAGTATATCGTGGAGAATTTCCGCGTAGAGCAGAAGACGGACTACGAGAAACTGATACTTGAAGTTACAACCGACGGCTCAATAATGCCTAAGGATGCTCTTAAGGATGCGGCGCGCATTCTGATACAGCACTTCCTCCTCTTCTCTGACGACAAGATGACTCTTGAGACACCGGCAGAAGATGGCGGCGAAGAGTTTGATGAGGACGTGCTCAAGATGCGTCAGCTTCTTAAGACCAAACTCTCGGACATGGACCTCTCGGTGCGCGCGCTTAACTGTCTTAAGAGTGCGGAAGTGGAGACTCTCGGCGAGCTCNTGGTCTTCAACAAGAATGATNTCTTGANATTCCGTAACTTCGGACGCANGTCGCTCACAGAGCNTGACGAACNCCTGCAGGGTCTGAACCTGACCTTCGGGATGNACATCTCAAAATATAAATTAGACAAAGAATAAACAGCGATGAGACATAATAAGAAATTCAATCACCTNNGNCGNAAGAAAGCCCATCGCGATGCGCTTTTGGCCAATATGACCATTTCGCTGATTATGCACAAGCGCATATTCACTACTTTGGCAAAGGCAAAGGCTCTGCGCATGTATGCCGAGCCTCTGATTAACCGTTCGAAGGAGGATTCGATGGTAAACCGTCGCCTGGTTTTCAGCTA
>WFLX010040293.1_pt1 | contig 10218 bp, 5 predicted proteins | sample 4967041 | NCBI WGS metagenome assembly WFLX01 (sample SAMN12857096, study PRJNA449069) | gut metagenome | isolation source: stool from male and female vole | host: Microtus ochrogaster | place: USA:Florida | collected 2017
ATGGGAGCGGTGTGGGCCATGATGCAGCCTATGGTGTCGATTGCCATGTATTATGTGGTATTGGGGACTATTTTTCCCGACCAGCACGAAAGCGGGGATGTGCCCTTTGTACTGTTCCTGACAGCGGGGCTGGTGCCGTGGTTTTATTTTAATGAGGCATTGAACAATGGTACCAATGCGCTGTTGGAATATGATTATCTTGTGAAGAAGGTAGTGTTCAAAATCAGTATTCTGCCTATTATCAAGGTGATTGCGGCAACTTTTATTCATGTCTTTTTTGCCATGGTTCTTCTGCTTGTGGCAATAGGCTATGGCTATTATCCCAGCATTTACACCATTCAAATAGTATANTACAGNGNCTGCCTNTTTATTTTTGTGTTAGGACTGAGTTATANCACCTGTGCAATTGTGGTATTCTNCAGGGATTTATCCCAAATTATCAANATNGCATTACAGCTAGGCATGTNGGCAACTCCGATTTTATGGGATATCGGTGCCATTAAGACGCAGTGGGCAGTGACTGTTCTCAAGCTGAATCCTTTAGTATATGTGGTAAACGGCTATCGAAGCGCAATTTATGAAAGAGAGTGGTTTTTTCAGGACTTTTTTTCCACCATGTACTTCTGGCTGGTGACAGTGGCGATTTTTGGTCTTGGGGCATTGATTTTTAAGCGGTTGAAGGTGCATTTTGCAGATGTGTTGTAAAAAAGCGTGGAGGTTAGTATGAAAAAAATAATTACATGGAAGCCTTCTCTACGGATCATCAATATCGCTGCAGTCATTGCATTGGTGCTGCTTTTGATTCCACTGCTGCTCCTTACGGGATATGCAGTGCCGTGGTATGATGATTTTAATTATGGAAATTTTGCAAAATTCTCCATGAGTACGACTCCGGGTATCTTGGGAGCGCTCAAGGGGGCATGGGAGTGCGCCAGAGTTCAGTGGTATGCATGGCAGGGTACTTTTTCCTCCATTTTTTTTATGGCATTGACGCCTGTCATCTGGGGGGAATCCTATTATTTCATAGGTCCGGCGTTTCTGATTCTCATTCTCACGGTATCAGTGTTTCTTTTGAGTGGTACACTGACAAGAAATGTATTGCATATAGATGGACAAACAGCTTTAAGCTNTCGGNTTCTTGCTGTAATTATGGTACNTGAGTTGATTTATACGGCGCAGCAGGGATTNTATTGGTATAATGGCGGGGTGCATTATGTGGGAATGCATTCTTTTGGTATGTTGCTTATTGCTGCGTTAGTTGAATTGGCAGGGCAGAAGAATATCAGAAGTTTAAAAGGAATCCTGCTGATAGCTGTAAGCATTCCGGGGGCTCTGCTGGCTGGCGGAAGCAATTTTGTCACGGCTTTGCAGGGATTGCTGGTTCTTTGTCTGGTGATGGCATTGGCATTTCTGGCAGAAAAGAAAAAGATTTTGCGATATCTGCCGGCATTTGCCGTATACGCCTTTGCTTTTTATAAAAATGTATCGGCTCCCGGCAATCAGGTGAGGGCCCGTTCCTATGAGGGATGGGGATATCCGCCTCTTCAGGCGGTTTGGCATTCTTTTTTGGAGGCATTCCGTCATCTGTGGCTGTTTACGGATTGGATAACGGTGGCATTTCTGATTTTAATGCTGCCCCTAATCTGGAACATGGTAAAGAAAAGCAGCTTTTCCTTTAGGCTTCCGGGGCTTGTGCTTGTCTTGTCTTTTTGTCTGTATGCCACGGGTTTTACTCCAAGCTTATATTCGTTGGGGCATGCAGGACTTAGCAGAACATTAAATGCAGTGAAGATTACCTGTCAGATATTGTTGCTGATAAATGAAGTATATTGGCTGGGCTGGCTGAGAGGTGTCATTGAACGCAAGCGGGGGACTATTCCTGACAAGGGGATAGCTCCGTGGTGGTTCTTTGGGCTTATGGCAGCAGTCATGCTTATGATTTTCCGTCTGGCGCCCAATCAGGCAGGCTGTTATTCTTCTTATGGGGCATACTACTATCTGCAGAGAGGAGAGGCAAGCCAGTTTCACGCCGAATACCAAAAAAGGCTGGAGCTTTTGTACAGTAATGAGAGGGATGTAGTGCTTGAACCTTATCAGTGCAGACCGTGGTTTCTGTGCATGGGAGATTTGAGCGAGGAGCCTGATACAGAGGAGAACCGGGCAGTGGCGTTATGGTATAATAAGGGATTCGTGTCTGTGAGAAGCGCAGGAGAATGACCAAAGTACGGATATTCTTCTCGTAAAAGATTTGTGCCGCCAGAGGCGGAATGGAGATCAGTATGCAGGATAAAGATAAGCGGAAAACAGCCATCAGGGTAAATGAGGTGCAGAAAATTTATAAATTGTATGACAAGCCCAAGGACCGCATCAAGGATGCCTTCGGACTTGGGAAAAAGTCTTATAAGTTGCACTATGCCCTGCAGGATGTAAATATGAATATCTATAAAGGGGAAACCGTGGGCATCATTGGCACAAACGGTTCCGGCAAGTCCACCCTTTTAAAGATTATCACAGGAGTATTAAATCCTACTAAGGGCGGGGTTTTGGTGGACGGACGCATCTCGGCGCTTTTAGAGCTGGGAGCAGGTTTTAATCAGGAATATAACGGTATTGAAAATGTCTATCTAAATGGTACCATGATGGGATTTTCCGAGAAGGAAATTGATGAAAAGCTTCCTGCCATACTTGAGTTTGCGGATATCGGAGATTATGTATATCAGCCGGTAAAAACTTATTCCAGCGGTATGTTTGTGCGGCTGGCCTTTGCAGTTGCCATCAATATTGAGCCGGAAATCCTTATTGTGGATGAAGCTCTGTCAGTGGGGGATGTGTTTTTTCAGGCAAAGTGTTATCATAAATTTGAAGAATTTAAAAAGATGGGCAAAACCATTGTCTTTGTGAGCCATGATTTGAGCAGCATCAGCAAGTACTGCGACAGGGTATATTTGTTAAATAAAGGCATTATGCTGGGAGAGGGCAGTCCCAAGGAAATGATAGATGCCTATAAGCGGGTGCTGGTGGGGCAGTATGAAATGCCGGAAAGCCATGAAGGAGACAGGCTTTTGGACGACCCGGGGCTCCGGGAGGCAGCCAGAAAAGCTTTGGAGGGAGAGGAAAAAGGCGGGAACGCCCCTGCTGCTCCTCAGGGAATTAACCCGGAAACGCTGGAATATGGCACCAAGCAGGCACATATTGTGGAGTATTATTTGACGGACGAGCGCGGAGTACGGACAACTGCCGTGATTAAAGGAAGCAGCTTTACTCTGCACATGAGGGTGGAATTTCAGGAATCTATTCCGGCCCCGATTTTTGCCTTTTCCATCAAAAATGTGAAAGGTACGGAAATTACGGGAACCAATTCTATGATTGAGAAGGCTTTTTTGGAGAGTGTGGAAGCCGGAGAGGTAAAAAATATTACTTTTACGCAGAAAATGAGCCTTCAGGGGGGCGAATATCTGCTTTCCCTAGGCGTTACCGGATATCGCGGGGATACTTTTGAGGTGTATCACAGACTTTATGACGTGATGAATGTGACGGTGATTTCCGACAAGGATACCGTGGGGTATTATGACATGGATTCCAAGGTTGAAGTAAAAACTATAGTATGACAGGGGACTACTCTATGCAGGAGAGAGAGCAGATTGGAAAAGTGACATTGGATTACAGCAGATATCCGGGGGAGGATTTTTATTGTGACGGTGATGTGGAGGATGAACTTTTAAGCATTGCCAGAGATTTTTCTCCTGTGGAATACGCAAATGTGATTGAGGAGCGGAGAAGCTGGCCGGTTCTCTATCATTTGTCCGCTCTTCGGGGGAATATTGTGGAATGGATTCCCATGGATAAGTCCGCCAAGGTGCTTGAGGTGGGCAGCGGCTGCGGAGCGATTACGGGGACTCTTGCCAAAAAAGCAGGAAGCGTTACCTGTGTGGATTTGTCTAAAAAGCGGAGTCTGATTAATGCCCACAGGCACAGTGAATGTGAAAATGTGACGATTCATGTGGGGAATTTTAAGGATATTGAGCCGGATTTGCCAAGGGATTTTGACTATATCTGCCTGATAGGGGTGTTTGAGTATGGTATCAGTTATATCGGAGGGGAGACCCCTTTTGAGGATTTTCTTAAGATTTTGATGCCTCATCTGGCAGAGGGCGGCAGAATCGTCATTGCTATTGAGAACAAATACGGATTAAAATATTTTGCCGGGTGCAAGGAGGACCATCTGGGCACATGGTTTTCCGGTATTGAGAATTATGCTGAGGGGGGCGGCGTCCGCACTTTCAGCAGAAAGGGATTGGAAAAAATTTTCAAGGGCTGCGGGGTAAAAGCGGCGCATTTTTATTATCCCTACCCGGATTATAAATTTATGACTACTCTGTACAGTGATGATTATCTGCCCCGAAAAGGCGAGCTATCCAATAATCTCAGGAATTTTGACAGGGACAGGATGCTTTTGTTTGACGAGAAGAATGCCTTTGACGGCATTGTGGAGGACGGGCTTTTTGACCTGTTTTCCAATTCGTTTCTGGCAGTTATCGGAGATGGGTTTGATATCCAATATGAGAAATACTCCAACGACAGAGCGCCGGAATATGCCATCAGAACGGAAATCAGAAAGGACTCCCAGGGGGAAATCTGTGTCAGAAAGTATCCCATGAGCAATGATGCAACAGAGCATATCAAAGAAATGGAGACGGCGTACCAAAAGCTGGTGGAGAGATATCAGGGCGGCAGGCTGGAAATTAACCGCTGTGAACTTATGGAGGATGAGGAGCAGACTTACATTCAATTTGAGTTTGTGAAAGGTACGCCCCTGTCCGAGTTGATGGATGGATGTCTGGAAAAGGACGACCAACAGGGATTTCTTAAGCTTTTTACGGAATATATGGAGCGGATCGGGTATCACAGCGAATCTCCCGTGGCGGATTATGACTTGATTTTTTCTAATATTCTGGTGGATGGCGACAAGTGGACGCTGATTGACTATGAGTGGACTTTCGGAAAGCAGATTGATACTAAAGAACTAGCTTTTCGAGCCATCTACTGCTATCTGTTGGAGGATGAAAAAAGAAATAAGTTAAATCTTGATCTGATATTAAAAGAATTAGAGGTTACAGAGGCGGAGGCTGAGGATTTTCGGGAGCAGGAGAGAGGGTTCCAGAGCTTTGTGTCCGGCAAACATATGGTGCTTGCCCAGATGCGGGAGCTGATTGGCAATAAGGTGGCAATACCCCAAGCGTGGCTTGAAAAGTATTGGGAGTCGCAAAAAATAAAGCGCATCCAGATATATGAGGACAGGGGAAGCGGCTATCAGGAGGAGGAATCCTATCTGATACAGCCGGAGTATGAGGATGGCAAAACGGTGGAGCTTACCCTTAAGGTGGATGGAAATGTGAAAATGCTCCGCATTGACCCCGCATTTACCAGCTGTGCCGTAAAAATTCTGGAGTTTACCTTCAATGAGGAAGCGATTCCGTTAGATAAAAAACACTTGTTATTAAATGGAAGGATTGCAAAACCCTCTACCATTGTTTTCCCCACGGAGGATCCCAACATCAATATTATGCTGGAAAATTTGTCCCCCAAGGCAGAAAATACACTGTCTGTCAAGATGGAGGTGGCGCTTCTGCCCTTAGGTGCGGCGCAGGAAGTGACGGATGCAATAAAGAGGTTTTCGCCGTTTACCTTATAGGGAAGTTTGGAAAGGGAGAAATGATATGAGCCAAGATACACAGCAATTGTTTTATAATATTGAAAATTGCTTTCTGGCGGATGGCAGCGTGCATATAGTGGGCTGGGTGCTGGGAAGCGGAGCCGTGGAGATTCAGGTTCTGGACAAAAAGGGCAATATCATAGAAAGCAGCATCACCCGTTCTTACAGGCAGGATGTGATGTATGAATATGACACTACGCCTATCTGCGAAAATGGCAGTCAAGGCGATGCAGGTGATGTTATTGAAGCAGGCTTTCGGATTAAATTTTCTGCGGATGCGGCAAAATCTTTCCAAATCCGCTTTGTTTGCGGTACACAGATCACAACTTTTCACTCCACTGTATCAAAGGCGGGAAAGCGCACTGTCAGGGTGAGTGCTTGGAAACGATTTGTCTCTTATCTGGGCAGAAAGGGTCTGAAAGAGACCATAATACGGATTGTCCGCCAATTGACAAGATTTCATACCCGCATGGATTACCCCTCATGGTATAAAAGACACCAGCCTTCCAAAACACAGTTGGAACGCCAGCGTCGGGAAACTTTTCCGGAGCCTGTCACCTTCAGTATTGTGATACCATTATACCGCACTAAGGAAACTTACTTAAAGGAACTGCTTGACTCCGTTCTTGCCCAGACCTATCCCCATTGGGAACTTTGCCTTGCGGATGGCAGCGGCCCGGAGAATTCGCTAGAGGAGGCGGTGAAGCGTTTTGCAGGAGGCGATGAGAGGATACATTATCAGCTGCTTTCCGAAAATCTTGGTATCGCCGAAAACACCAATGCTGCCATTAAGATGTCCGCAGGTGACTTCGTGGTTCTGGCTGACCATGACGACCTGATTGCGCCTAATGCACTGTATGAATGCGCCAAGGCATTGCAGCGCCATAAGGATGCGGAAGTGCTGTACACGGATGAAGATAAGATTGATATGTCAGGAAAGACGCATTTTGAGCCAAATTTTAAGCCGGACTTTAATATTGATTATCTGCGCAGCCTGAACTATATCTGCCATATGTTTGTGGTAAAAAGAGGACTGTTAGAGCGTGTGGGTCTTCTTAAGGCAGAGTTTGACGGCGCTCAGGATTACGATTTTATTTTGCGCTGCTGTGAGCAGGCGGGGCAGATTTACCACATCCCCAAGGTGCTGTACCATTGGCGCTGTCATATGGACTCCACTGCCTCCAATCCGGAGAGCAAGTTATATGCCTTCGAGGCCGGCAGGCGGGCGTTGGAAGCCCATTATAAGCGCGTGGGGCTTCCTGCCACCGTGGAAAATGCCAGCTATCTGGGGATGTACCACACCATTTACCATTGGGAGCAGACCCCGCTGGTTTCCATTATGATTCCCAATAAGGACCATGTGGATGATTTAAAGAAATGCATTGACTCCATCGAGGAGAAATCTTCTTATCGGAATTACGAGTTTATTATTATTGAAAACAATAGCACGGAAGAAGGAACCTTCCGTTATTATGAGGAAATAGGGAAGCGCCCCAATGTGACAGTTGTCAATTATCAGGGAGGTTTTAATTTCTCCCGCATTAACAATTTTGGGGAACAATACGCAAAGGGCGAATACCTCCTTCTCCTCAATAACGATACGGAGATGATGGACGGAAACTGCCTGCAGGAAATGTTATCCTATTGTATGAGGGAAGATGTGGGAATTGTGGGGGCAAGACTCTGGTATGAGGACGACACCATCCAGCATGCCGGCGTCATCATAGGCTTGGGCGGCGTTGCGGGGCATACCTTTGTGGGAGCTGGGCGTCATGATGCCGGATACCAAAAGCGTATACTCTGCGCCCAGAATTATTCTGCAGTCACGGCTGCCTGCCTCATGGTCAAGCATGACCTTTACAAGGAAGTGGGCGGAATGACCGAGGAATTTGAGGTTGCCTTCAATGATACGGATTTTTGCTTAAAAATCCGTGCCTTGGGCAAGCTGGTGGTCTATAACCCCTATGCGCAGCTCCACCATTATGAATCCAAGTCAAGAGGCTATGAGGATACCCCCGAAAAAATCCGGCGGTTCCAAGGGGAAATCCAGAAGTTTAAAGAACATTGGCCGGAGATTCTGGCAAATGGCGACCCCTATTATAACCCGAACCTGACCTTAAGCGCTGCGGATTTTTCACTGACTCCTTGATGCTGATAAAATATAGAAACATTGAAAAGTAAAAAGTATAAAAAGCAAAAAATATTTGAAAAACCTTGACATTCCTTTTTAAATTATATATTATTTTTCTAGACATAGTTTAAGGGCAATCATTCAGTGATGGATGGACGCAAAGCATGAAGTCATGGGGAATACGGGGAAGGTAACACTAGAAATAATGCCGTCATGATGGTTCGGCTGCACAGACCAAGTCTGGTTTGTGTAGCCTTTTTTAATGAGACAGTCCCACCTAATTGTGTAAAAAGGAGAACAAACAAATGAAAAAAGCATGGAACAAACTAACAGAAAAATCATGGAAAAAACCCGCGAAAAATCTTATGAAGACAAGACTGAGGGTCATAGCATTGATTCTTGCATGGGTAGTGTTGACCACGGGAATGGGACCGGATATTGTCTATGCGAAGGAGGCCCAGACATCTATTACAGAAGAAACTATCAGTGAATCCATGGGGACAACACCCAGACTGAACTCTATGGAAAGCTATGTTCTTCCCTTTTCTGTACAGCAGTCAAGCTTGACAGCTTCCTTTCGGATTGTCAATGAATGGCAGGGAGGCTATCAGGGTGAAATTACCCTCACCAATACAACAAACACGACAATAAACGGCTGGCAGATGGAATTTGCAACAGACGATGCTATTACCAACCTCTGGAGCTGCGCTATCCTCCAAAACGATGCATCAATATGCGCCATCTCTGCAGAAAGCTATAATAGTGTGATAGCACCGGGAGAAAGTATTACAATTGGTTACTGCGCATTAGGAGCCAACCGAGAAGTCAAAGGGCTGGAAATCAGCGTCACATTACAAAAAGACCCAGAAACCGAAATGAGTGAAGTATCAGCCGATGAAACAGAAATCAGAACCAATGCCCCTTACGTTTACCAATATGATGGCTTTACAGTGGAATACTGCATAAAAAATACTTGGAGCCAGAACTGCAACATCTGCTTGAAGATTACCAATACCTCCAACACAGACATTGAAAATTGGGAAATTGCATGGCAATCTGGAGATATATTGNCCAATNCCTATAATGGNATACTTNCTNGCACAGACNACANATATACGTTAAAAAATATGGGATATAATCAGGNCATTCTGGCAGGGGAAACTATTGAGGTAGGATTTGATGTGCATTATGATGTTGCATTGGATATACCCAAAGGATTTGCGTTGATATTTTCTGAAGAGAATTTGGACAGTGATAGTTATGAAATTGAAAATGTAGTCACAAACCTATGGGACGGCGGATACACGGGAGAAATCCATGTTACCAATATAAGTAACACTATAATAGAAGATTGGCAGTTTACCATGCATAGTGATGATATAATCATAAATGTGTGGAATGGCATCCTAACAGACCTTGGATATGGAATCTACCAAATCAAAAGCCCCCAATATTACCAGAATATCCAGCCTGGGGAAACGATTGTAATTGGCTATCAGATAGAAGGAAATAACTATGACTCTATGGAGTTTCTCCTGTTCAACCACAGGAGAGGAAAAACTGTGGGTGCAGGGCAGGAAATAGAAAATAAGGACAAAACGGAAGAAAAAGAGTTTAACAGCGAAAATTACATTGAAATTTTAACTCCTTTTGATACCATTTCAGGGGAAGATACTTTTTTGGTGGAAGAGGTTATTACTACATACGAAGGCGTGTTGAACAACCTGTCTCTGGTGGAAGAGGCAGGATATGAAGTGGAGGATGTGTTCGGAAATTCTCTCTTGTCAGGGAAACTGCTCTTTGAGCCAGAGGACGGAAAGTGGGAAATCGATGACTTTGGGCTTGCTATAGGCAGCAATCAAGTAATTTTTACTATTTGCCTAAAAGATGGCACCGAAGTGGAGGAANCGCTCCATANAGCTATTTAAACTCTTGCATAGAAAACATGGACAAAACCAATATTGACCTTAGAGATAGCGATGGGGACAGTATAAACAACTATTTTGAATCTATTTTTGGTACTGACCCATACAAAAAGGACACGGATGGAGACGGTTTGTCTGACTTTGAAGAGTTGATGGTTGTGGGAACGGATCCTTTGGTGTATGACACAGATGGAAACGGCATAGGCGATGCAGACGAAGACCCAGATGGGGATGGGTTGACTGTGTTGGAAGAGATGACTCATGGGACTAGTCCCTTATATAGTGACAGTGATTTAGACGGTATTGATGATAAGTCAGAAATCTTTATTATAGGTACGGACCCCTTAAAGGAAGATACTGATGAAGACGGGNTGACGGATGGGGNAGNGNTGNAGCTAGGAACAAATCCCCTAATAAAAGATACGGATGGAGATGGAGTGTTTGACGGC
>WFLX010126961.1_pt1 | contig 10218 bp, 10 predicted proteins | sample 4967041 | NCBI WGS metagenome assembly WFLX01 (sample SAMN12857096, study PRJNA449069) | gut metagenome | isolation source: stool from male and female vole | host: Microtus ochrogaster | place: USA:Florida | collected 2017
AAGAGGCGAAGCTGACATTGGAGGCGGATACGGAGGCGCCGGTGATAGAGGGCGTGACAGATCTGACNGTGCTTGCNGGGAGCGCCATCGCCTACAAGAAAAATGTCACGGTCACNGATAACTGNCCGGAGGGNCTGACTCTCACTGTGGACAACAGCGCGGTGAATCTGAGCGCGGAGGGACAGTATCCGATCGTCTATACCGCGAGAGATGCTTCCGGAAACGAGACGACNGCGGAGGCTACGGTGATCGTAAAACCGCANNTGTACGATATACAGGAGGTTTATGCGCTGGCGGACGGCGTGCTGGCAAAAATACTTACGCCCGAGATGACGCCCCTCGATAAAGTGCAGGCGATCTATCAATATAATAAGACTCATATCGCTTATATCAACCATTCCGAAAAGGGNAACTGGGTGCGGGCCGCNTACGAGGGNCTGGCGGATAAAAAGGGNGACTGNTATGTGTATGCCTGNACAGCGAAAGTGCTGCTNGACCGNGCGGGCATTCGCAATATGGATATTGTAAAGATTCCGACCAGAACGAGCCANTACTGGAATCTTGTGGATCTGGGGGAGGGCTGGTATCACTTCGACACAACGCCGAGAAAAGACCACCCGACGATCTTTATGTGGACGGAAGCGCAGCTGATGGAATACTCGGCGCGGCATTACGGCTCCCACAATTATGACCATTCCCTGTACCCTGCGGTAAATTAGATTGATAAATTGGAGAAAGATTGGTGAAAGANACAAAGAAGTTAGGCGTGATCGGGGGACTTGGTCCCATGGCTACCGCATATTTTATGGAACTGCTGACGCGGATGAGCGACGCAAAGACGGATCAGGAGCATATGGAAGTCCTGATCTACAGTAAACCCTCTATACCGGACCGGACAAAGTATATCCTGGGTGAGAGCGGGGAGAACCCGNTGCCGGTGATGCTCTTCGTCGGGGAGAAACTGAGGGAAGCGGGGGCGGAACTGTTGGCGATTCCCTGCATCACTGCCCACTATTTCCATGCCGATCTGGAAAAGGCGCTGGGGATTCCCGTGGTCAACGGTCTGTCCGAGACGGCGGCTTACCTTGNGANNGANNGAAAGACCTGCGCGGGGATNATGGCGACGGACGGAACGATCNGCAGCGGGCTGCTGCAGAATGTNCTGCGGGACAGCGGAATCGAGAGCATCGTGCCGGAAGAAGAGTCCCAGAGCAAAGTGATGTCTATGATCTACGATGAGATAAAGGCGGGGAAACCTGTGGATATGGAGAAATTCAGGCAGGTGTCGGCAGAACTTTTTGAAAGAGGGGCGCAAGTGATCTTACTTGCGTGTACGGAACTGTCCCTGATAAAAAAAGAAAATGAGCTGCCGGCCGGGTATCTGGATGTTCTGGAAGTGATAGCGCGATGCGCGGTGGAGCGCTGCCATCATGTCAGAACGGAGTATGAACATTTAATTACAAAGCAGGGCGTGATATAAGAGGAGCAAAACAGCGTATGCAGACCAATGTTTTGGATTATTTGACAGCAGCGGCGGAAAAAGCGCCGGACAAGATGGCCTATTCCAACGGGAAGGACGAATTGACTTTCGGAGAAGTCTATGACCGGAGCCGGTCTGTGGGAACATTCCTCCACAATTACGGCATCTATAGGGAGCCGGTGATCATCTTTATGGAGAAACACCCGAAGACCATAGCTGCTTTTTATGGCGTCATCTTTGGCGGTGACTACTATATTCCCGTCGATGTGGAAATGCCGGAGAACCGGATACGCCTGATCTTTGAGAATGTGAAGCCGAAGATGATGATCTGTAATGGCGATACGATGGAGCGTGCGAAAGAACTGGGGTTTGACGGACAGGTAGTGGACTATGACGAGATCTGCCATACCGGTATCGACGAGGCATCGTTACATACGATTTATGAGAGGGCGATTGATACAGATCCCATCTATATCGTGTTTACTTCAGGATCCACAGGGATTCCGAAAGGGGTGACGGCGTGTCACAGGTCGGTTATCGACTATGTGGAGCATTTGTCGGAGGCGCTCTCCTTTGATGAGAATACGGTGTTCGGTTCTCAGGCGCCGCTCTATGTTGACGCCTGCTTAAAGGAACTCTATCCGACGCTTAAATTCTGCGGATGCACCTACCTTATCCCGAAAGAACTGTTTATGTTTCCCGTCAGGCTGGTGGAGTTTCTCAACGAATATAAGATCAATACGATCTGCTGGGTAGTTTCGGCGCTGACAATGATATCGGCGTTCGGAACATTTAAGACGGTGAAGCCGAAATACCTGCGGCTGGTGGCTTTTGTCAGCGAGGTATTTCCGGTCAAAGAGTTCAATAAATGGCGGGAGGCCGCACCGGACGCCACTTTCGTTAATTTGTACGGTCCCACCGAGGGAACGGGTGTCTGCTGTTATTATATCGTGGACAGAGAATTTGAACCGGGGGATGTGATTCCGGCGGGGCGGCCGTTTCGCAATACGGATCTGCTGTTGCTAAATGAGAAGAATGAGCCGGCGGCTCCGGGTGAGGGCGGAGAGATTTGCATCAGAGGGACGTCACTCTCGCTTGGGTATTACAATGCGCCGGAAAAGACGGCGGAAGTTTTTGTGCAGAATCCGTTAAATCCGTTTTATCCCGAACTGATTTACAGGACAGGGGATATGGGACGGTGGAATGAGCGGGGAGAACTGGAGTTTATCTCCCGCAGAGATTATCAGATCAAGCATATGGGGCACCGGATCGAGCTGGGCGAGATCGAGGCGAATGTCAATCTTCTCGGCGAGATCAAAATGACCGGCTGCATTTATGACAGAGTGAAGAATAAGATCGTGCTCTATTATGTGGGTGAGACGGATGAGAAAAATCTCGCCGCGGCATTGAAGGAGAAGCTGCCGAGATATATGATCCCGAACCGGATCATCCGCCTGGAGCAGATGCCGTTTACATTAAACGGAAAGATTGACCGTGTGGCGTTAAAAGAGATGTACGAGAGGAGATAAAGAATGAACGAATTACTGGAAATTTTAAACGGATTACATCCGGAGGTGGACTTTGAGACCTGCGAGAGGCTGATTGACGATAAGATACTGGATTCTTTTGATATCATATCGATCATATCCGAGATCAACGAGGAATTTGATGTGACGATCTCTGCGGAATATATTGTGCCGGAGAATTTTAATTCGGCAAGGGCCCTGTATGCGTTGATTAAAAAACTGGAGGATGAGGACTGAGTATGCTGTTTACATCCTATGAGTTCCTGGGATTTCTTCTGATCNTGTTTCCGCTCTATTATCTNATNCCNAAAAAGGGNCAGTGGATGCTCCTNCTGGGCGCGAGCTATNTTTTCTATTTTATGGCGGGAGCGTATTGTCTGCTCTATATACTTGNCACAACGGTGACAGTGTATCTGCTTGCCTGNAAGATGGAGNATCTGCGGGANGAGCAGGGCAGNTATTTAAANGAGCACAAGGCNGAACTCGGAAAAGAGGAGAAAAAAGCCTATAAAAGCGGCATAAAAAAGAGACAGTGGCGGGCGTTGCTTGNCGGNCTTTTTATCAACCTCGGCATTCTGGCGGTCGTCAAATATACGAATTTTGCAATCTATAATGTAAATATGGCGATGCACTTTTTCGGGAGCCGCAGACAGTTTGACTTTTTTGATATTGCACTCCCCATGGGGATCTCTTTCTATACGTTTCAGGCGTTGGGATATCTGATCGATGTGTACCGCGGGACGTCGAAAGCAGAGAGAAACCCCTTTCGGTTTGCGCTGTTCGTCTCCTTTTTTCCGCAGCTTGTGCAGGGTCCCATCAGCAGGTTTCGCGATCTGGAGAAGACGCTGTATGCGGAGCATCTGTTTGACAGAAAGGCGGTAAGCTTCGGCTTACAGAGAATCCTGTGGGGATTCTTTAAGAAACTGGTGATCGCAGACCGGATGCTTGTGGGTGTGAACGAGATCGTCAAAAATCCGGAGAGTTATGGCGGCGCCTATGTATTTGCCGGTATGATGTTTTACGCTTTGGAGTTATATGCGGATTTTACCGGGGGCATCGACATCACGATAGGCGTGGCGCAGGTTTTGGGCGTCACAGTCACCGAGAACTTCAACCGTCCCTATTTTTCAAAGTCCATCAAGGAATACTGGAGGAGATGGCATATTACCATGGGGACATGGTTTACGGACTATATTTTTTATCCCATATCGGTCTGTAAGCCGATGTTAAAGTTCTCAAAGTTTTCCAGAGAGCATTTCGGCGAGGTGATAGGAAAGAGGATGCCCGTGTACCTGTCTTCCTTTGCAGTGTGGTTTGCTACGGGAATCTGGCACGGGGCAAGCTGGAATTTCATTGTGTGGGGACTCGGCAACTGGGCGGTGATCATGATTTCGCANGAGTTTGCCCCGCTTTACCNGAAATTTCATGAGAAGATCAACNNCNGGATAAACCGGAACAGAGAGNCGGNCAGGCAGTTTGTGCTGGAAAACAACGGATTTTACCGGCTGTTTCAGATTCTCAGGACATTGCTGCTCATGAGCTGTCTGCGCAGCTTTGACTGTTACCGGGATGTGCCGCTGACGTTTCGCATGTTCGGCTCCATGCTTACGGGCGGGAACTGGCATATCCTGTGGGACGGTTCTCTCCTTGCCCTGGGGCTCGGGGCTCTGGATTACGGGATTCTTGCGGCAGGGCTTGTTCTGTTGGTTTCCGTGAGTCTGGTTCAGAGGAAAGGCAGCGTGCGGGAAAGAATTGCGGCAAAAGCTTATCCGGTGCGTTTTGCGGTATGGTTCGGCCTGTTTCTGGCGGTGCTCCTGACGGGGGCATATGGTGTCGGGTATGACGCGAGCCAGTTTATCTATAATCAGTTTTAGAGGAAAAATACAGAAATGAAGATGAGAAAAACAGTCAGGGGCATCCTTTCAGCAGTTTTTATCGCAGGAAGCCTGTTTCTTTTACAGCGGCTGCTGGTGCCGAAATATGTGAGCGACGTAGTGGAGGGCGGGCTGATCGCCGAATATTACGACGAGGAAAAAGATCACGATGTAATCTTTATCGGTGACTGTGAGGTTTATGAGAATTTTTCACCGAAAGTACTGTGGGAAGATTACGGCATTAACAGCTATATCCGGGGGAGCGCGCAGCAGTTGATCTGGCAGTCCTACTATCTTCTGGAGGACACGCTGCGCTATGAGAAGCCGGATGTGGTGATATTCAACGTGCTTGCGATGCAGTATGACAGACCGCAGCGGGAAGCCTACAACCGGATGACTCTGGAGGGGATGAGATGGTCTCCCTCCAAAGTGAGAGCGATACAGGCGTCCATGACAAAAGATGAAAAATTTATGGACTATGTATTTCCGCTGCTTCGCTATCACTCCCGGTGGAGCGAAGTCGGGGAGGAAGATTTTCGCTATCTGTTCAAAAAGGAGAAAGTATCCCATAACGGCTACTATATGCGGGTGGATGTGAAACCGGCGGAGAATGTGCCGGAGGGAAAGATTCTGGCAGACTATCGTTTCGGGGAGAATGCATATGCTTATCTGGACAGGATGACCGAGCTGTGCAGGGAGGAAGGCATTCAGCTTGTTCTGGTAAAGGCACCCTCCCTCTATCCGTACTGGTACGATGAGTGGGAAGCGCAGATGGAGGAATATGCTGCGGAACACGATCTGCTCTATATCAATTTTCTGGAACTGACAGAGGAGACGGGATTGGATTTTTCGAAGGACACTTACGACGGCGGCCTGCATCTGAATCTGTCNGGCGCGGAGAAGANTACCGCATATCTGGGGAAAGTTTTGCGTGAGGAAACGGGGCTTTCAGACCGCAGAGGAGAGGAAGAGCTGGCGGGGCGGTGGCAGGAGAAGGCGGCCATNTATGAGAAAGAGAAACAAAGACAGTATGCGGAGTTGGGGAAATAACTATTTTATTCTGCAGAGAGCTGTGTAANAGAGAAAATAATGATAGAGGAAAGGACAGGATCATTGAGATGAAGAAGAAAGCGGCAGTATGTATCATGGCGGCGGCGCTGTTTCTCGCAGGCTGCGGGAGCAANGCAAAAGTCATCGAAGGAGAAGTNAAAACGCAGGGCGGNGAGGGCGCTGCGGAAACGTCAGAAGGAACAGACGGGCAAAATGGGGAAGAAGTTCAGGCGGAGAAAAGCTCTTATAAGGGATATGTTTTCCGCAGCGGAGATGTTGTTATAGAGATGGATGCGGATGCGGCGCCGGTTTTAGAAAAACTCGGGGAGCCCAATTCCTACTTTGAGGCGCCGAGTTGTGCTTTCGAGGGTGTAGATAAGATGTACACCTACGGCAGTTTTGAACTGGACACCTATCCCACCGGAGACAAGGATTTTATCTCGGCCGTCATCTTTAAGGATGACTCCATCACAACACCGGAGGGCATCGGCATAGGCGACTCCCGGGAAAAGCTGACGGAAGCTTACGGCGGCGAGGGAACGGAAGAACTGGGCATGACGGTCTACCGGAAAGACGACATGAAACTGTGCTTTATCTTTCAGGAGGACAGTATCGCGTCCATCGAATACCGAACCACTGTATTGGACGAGTAAGGAAAGACGCGCGGCTTATTTTCCGCCGAGCGCCAGAAAAGCCTCCTGCATGGCGTTGGTGACCTGGCTGTCTCCCATGATAAATAAAACGACATCCCCCACGTTTTCAACGATAACGCTTTCCGCTTCCACGCAGATCCACTTTCTCGGATCGGCGTGATCGGAGAGCGTCTGTTTTGCGGCATCCATATCAGCGCCTTCCGGCNGTCTGAGCAGAATACACTGGTAGGGAACAACGTTCATCATCGGAACAGAAAAATAACTTTCCTCATAGNCGACATCNGTCGTGCCGATCAGGTANTCCGCCGATTCCGCAGGAATTTCNCCGGNGCTGTAATTNNCNANAGAATCNCNGAAATCCTGCGGCAGNTCCGCNTTTTTGTAGAGGGACTCCATGATCTCCTCAAGGGAGCCGGCCAGTTCGGTTTCTTTTTTNTCCGCCTTGCCGCAGGCGGTAAGNAGCAGAGCGGTTACAATNANTGACAGTACGACCCAATTTNTNTTAAACATATCGAAATCCTTTCTTATNAATTTCNTGTAAGCTGTATCACTCGCAGCAAAGCTGCNNGTNAGCTTACGAAGTTTGCCCTTGCAAGCAGGCAAACTTCTTGTAAGCTACATTATATATCATGTCAGCAGAAAATCAAGCGCGAACGTAGTGAGCATTTGATTTTACCTGACATGATAACGAAAGAATCATGAAGCGCGACAGCGCGGCAGACGCGAAGCGGCTGGATTCTTGAGTTTTCATNCCGACAGAAAATCAAGCGCAAAGTAACTATTTGATTAGTCTGCACGATTTGTGCGTGTCTATACCTGCAAAAAACTTTTTCGCCCGCCCGGGCATCAAAATGAAAGAGGATTTGTTTTGTGTTATCAGGAAATATGTGGTACAATAACATGATGGCAGGTTCCGGGCAAAGGGAGCGGGAATGATAGGAAAGCAAATGTTTTACATCAGAGCGGACGGCAATGAAAAAATCGGTATGGGGCATGTGATGCGCTGCCTGACGATCGCGGAGGCGCTCAGGCGTCTCGGCGAAGATGTGTTGTTTATTACGGCGGATGAAAGACCGGTGAATTTGATAAAGNAGCAGGANNTTTGCCGTGAGGACGCTGTTNTCCCGCTATGACGATATGGAGGCGGAGCTTCCTCTGCTGATGGCGGCTCTGGCAGAAAGCGAGGGAGACGGGGAAGCAAAAATTGTGGTGGACAGTTATTTTGTCACATACCGTTATCTGGAAAGCCTTAAGAATGCGGCAAAAGTCATTTTGATGGATGATGAGAAGAGAGCGGTTTATCCATGCGCCGCTCTGGTTAATTATAATATATTCGGCAAGACTTTAGGTTATGAGAGAGATTATCCGGCAGGGACAACACTGTTTCTCGGCTGCGAATATGCGCCGCTCAGAGAACAGTTTCGGGACTGTGCGTATACGGTGCGAAAGGAGGCGCAGCATATCCTGCTTACGACCGGCGGCGGAGACAGCTGCCATATGGCGCTTGCCATGGCAAAGCGGCTGACGGGAAAAAGCTGCGGGGGAGGGCGGAAGTCTCCGGTCTGGCATACTGTATGCGGTCCTGACCATCCCGATGCGCGAGAGCTGGAAAATCCGGCGGCAGAGTGTGATATATTGCAGATACATAAAAATGTGACACACATGTCGGAACTTATGCGGGAGTGCGATATTGCGGTCTCCGCGGCGGGCAGTACATTTTATGAACTCTGCNGCNTAGGGNTNCCTGCGGTGGGNTTNTATTTNGCGAANAACCAGCGCAGGAANATGGAGGCNTTTGCNGAACTCACTCCNATAAGAAACGCGGGAGATTTTTCGGNACAGCCGGAGNGAGTGCTTGATTTTATAGAAGAAGAGGTGGAAACACTGTGCAGGGAAAGGACGCTTCGGGAAGAGATCAGTCAGAGCATGAAAACGATAGTGGACGGCAGGGGCGCGGACAGGCTGGCAGAGGGTATCTGCGCCCTTTGATCGGCATTGCGGCGGCCTTTGGNTTCTGTGGCTTTTTGCTTTGCCTTGGTTGTCAGAGCGTGGANAGGGAGAAAAGNGACGAGCCCCGGGATGTGGTGGCNATAGGCGACAGCATTATCGGAAAAGAGCGGGAAGACGGAACGGTGGATGAATATTTTGAAAAATATTCCGGTCTGACCATGGTAAACGGCGCCTTCGGCGGAAACTGCGCCAGCGTCGGAGAGAATGCGGGAAGATATTCCTACCAGGGAGAATCCTTCACGCTGCCGGAGCTTGCGGAGGCGATCTGCTGTCAGGATTTTGCCGTGCAGCGGGCGGATCTGGCGGCAAGCCAGAGAAAGATAGCGTATTTTGAAGAGTCGATCGATAATCTTGCGGAGGTGGATTTTCAACAGACAAAAATATTGATGGCGGCATTCGGCACTAACGATTATCTGAGCGGTAAAAAACCGGATGATCCGGAAGATCCGTATAACATAGAAACTTACGCGGGTGCGCTCAGATATGGGATAGAGCTGCTTGGGAAGACGTATCCGGATCTGGAGATCGTCCTTGTGACGCCGCTTTTCTGCCATATTTCCGGGTGGGAAAACTGCTGTAAAGAAAGTTTTTACGGCGGCGAAACATTGGACAAATATGTGGAAGCGGAGAAAAAGGTTGCGGCGGAGTATGGGCTGTATGTGATCGATGTGTTTGGGGAGGCCGGCATTGACGAGACCAACTATGAGCAATATATGGAGAGCGGCGGACTGCATCTGAACAGGGAGGGAAGAGAGAAATACGCTCGTTTTCTTGCAGAAAAAACAGAGGAATTGTTGGAGGCGAAAAACGAATGAAAACTCCTGTGGAAGTATGGAAAGAGCTGAGAGCGGGTATACGGAAGGAATGGAAAACCGCGTTTTGGGCAGTGGTTATTCCGGGTCTTATGATACATCTCCCGGTGATGATCGGTGATTATCCCAATCACGACGGGCTTGCCAGTATGTACTTTGACCAGAATATGATCACCTCCGGCAGATGGTTTCTGACGGTTGCCTGCGGCTTTTCTTCGTACTTTGCGCTGCCCTGGGTGATCGGGCTGTTCTCCCTGCTTTTTCTGGGCATCGGTGCGGCGGCGTTGACAGAATTTCTGGAAATAAAGAGTGAGCCGGCCATCATACTGATTTCCGGGCTTTTAGTCAGTTTCCCCGCATTGGCGTCCACTTACGCCTATATCTTTACGGCGGACGGCTATATGCTTGCGCTGTGNCTTGTATTTCTGGCTGNGGNGNTTACGAGGAAGAGGGAGTGGGGATTNATTCCGGGCGGNATCTGCCTTGCATGCAGNATGGGAACNTANCAGTCNTATCTTTCTTTTGCCATAGTGCTCAGCATGTACGGNGNGCTGATGACGCTTCTTGGCGAAAATTCCATGAAAAGNAAAGTGAANNGTATNCTGCNNTATGTGTATATGGGTTTGCTNGGCNCAGGGCTNTATTATGTGATCTTACAGATNCTTCTGAAAGNGCAGGGAAAAGAACTGGACACTTATCAGGGGATAAGCGGGATGATGGGCGGGAGCAGCCTTTCCTGTGCAGAAAACCTGCAGAATAATTACCGAGATTTCTTTGCATGTACAGGCAACTGCAATGTGTGGTATAATAATA
>WFLX010310016.1_pt1 | contig 10217 bp, 11 predicted proteins | sample 4967041 | NCBI WGS metagenome assembly WFLX01 (sample SAMN12857096, study PRJNA449069) | gut metagenome | isolation source: stool from male and female vole | host: Microtus ochrogaster | place: USA:Florida | collected 2017
GAGTCATGGCACCGAGTGCGAGCACTGCTACGAGAGTAGAGAATTTTTTCATAAGCTGTATGATTTAAAGTTAATGAAAATGTGATGTTCAAGAGTAGTTATCTATTCAGCGGCAAAGGTATGAATAAGTTTTGTAAAAACAAAATGAAATGTGAAGTGTGTGGAAAATTTCGTCACCCCTCTCCGCCGGCAGGCAGAACAATCGGGGGCGGATGAATGTTAGACAATTAGAAAATCAACCGAAAACAACCACTATGAAGAAGATAGGAATATTCTACGGGTCGACCACAGGCACGACCGCACAGATAGCCGAGGGGATAGCAACCCGCCTCGGTGTAGACCGTAAAGATATCCACAACGTGGCCGAGACAGCCCCCTCGGCCGTAGGCGACTATGATGTGCTGATACTCGGCGCGAGCACCCGCGGCGCAGGCGACCTGCAGGAGGATATGGCCACATTCATCGACGGGCTGCGCGCCATAGACCTGCGCCAGACCGAGGTGGCTATCTTCGGACTCGGCGACGAGCAGATGAGCGACACGTTCTGCAACTCTGTCGGCGAGATCTATCATCGTCTCCATGACACCCATGCCGAGTTCATAGCTCCGTTCGAGAACGAGCCTTATCACTATGACCACTCCGACAGCGACGTCAAAGGCATGATAGTGGGGCTATGCCTCGACCAGACCAACCATCCCGAGGCCACGGAGCCCCGTCTGGACGCATGGTGCGAGAAAATCAAGGAGGAAATAGCCTGATGAAAAGTTAGAAAATGTGAAAAAGTTTTGCCTATACGGGATTTTTTGATTAAATTTGCACCTCGAATTACGGACCACCGTCTGAATAATCAAAAAATCAAACATATACGGCAATGAAAAGAACGTTCCAACCTTCTAACCGCAAGAGAGTTAACAAGCACGGCTTCCGTGCCCGCATGTCCACCCCCGATGGCCGCAAGGTGCTCGCCCGCCGTCGTGCCAAGGGCCGTCTGCGTCTCTCCGTTTCCTGCTCCATCTCCGGAAAGTAATCGGAAACTCTCCCCCGCTACAACACCTCTCCCCTCCTTCCCCAAAAAAGTTTGCAAACACCAACCGGGCGGATTCTCACACCACAGCGAGAGTCCGCCCGGTTGGCGTATCTTTATATCACAGAGACAACTTCATCAGCGGGCGCGGAGCTGCCAGAAAGCCACCGCCGCCGCGGCAGCCACGTTGAGCGAATCGACATTGTGGCTCATGGGTATGCGGGCGGTGTATGTCGCGGCGTCTATCACACTCTGCGCCAGGCCGTCACCCTCGGTGCCCATCACTATGGCAAGCCGCGGCTCAGCACACAGCCGGGCATCGTCGATCGGCACCGAACGGTCGGTAAGCGCCATGGCCACGCTCTTGAATCCGAGCGCATGGAGGGCGTCAAGCCCACCCTCGAGCCATGTCCACGGCACGAGAAACACCGACCCCATGGAGACACGGATGGAGCGGCGGTTGAGAGGATCGCACGACGTGGGCGTGAGCACCACACCGTCGATCCCCAGCGCGGCTGCGGAGCGGAATATGGCCCCGATGTTGGTGGTGTCGACCACCCCGTCGATCACCACGATCCTGCGCGCCGAGAGTGTGCACACCTCTGCGAGAGGGAGCGGCGCGGGGCGACGCATGGCGCAGAGCACACCGCGCGTCAGCGTATAGCCCGTGAGCTGCGCCAGCAGCTGGCGGGGACCGGTGTAGACAGTGAGACCGGGGCAGCGGGCTATGATGGGGGCGGCGTCGCCGGTGATATGCCGCTCCTCGCAGAGCATCGACACAGGTCGGTAGCCNGCNTCGAGAGCCACGGCTATCACCTTGNGACTCTCGGCTATGAAGATCCNCTGAGTGGGGTCGAGACGGTTGCGCAGCTGCGCCTCGGTGAGGGTGGAGTACAGCTCCAGCCCCGGGGCGTCGAGACTCTCTATCCTTATGATGCGGGGGGTCATCGGTGTTCGTTTGTCACCACATAGTCGCGCACCTTCTTGAAAAGGTCGTTGGCAAACACGAAATCGTTCAGGGCCTCGTTGGCCGTGTGATAGATCTGTTTCATGTCGCCCACCCACTCGCGATAGCCTTTGTTGATAAACACTATATTCTCCCCGNTGCCCAGCACCGAGTTCATNTCGTGGGTATTGATGACGGTGGTGATGTTATACTCGTGGGTGATGTCGCTGAGCAGCTCGTCGATCACTATGGAGGTGCGTGGATCGAGGCCCGAGTTGGGCTCGTCGCAGAACAGNTAGCGNGGGTTGAGGGCTATGGCGCGGGCTATGGCCACACGCTTCTGCATGCCGCCCGAGATCTCGGAGGGATATTTGTTGTCAGCCCCCTTGAGCTTGACCCTCTCGAGGCAAAACTGCGCCCTGTCCTTGATCTCGGCCTGGGTCATGGAGGTGAACATGGTCAGGGGAAACATCACGTTGCCCAGCACCGTCTCCGAGTCAAAGAGGGCCGAGCCTTGGAACAGCATCCCTATCTCCTTGCGCAGTTCCTTGATCTGCTTGTGGTCCATCTTCATGATGTCGCGGCCGTCAAACAGTATCTCACCCTGCTCGGGATGGATGAGCCCGATGATGCTCTTGATGAGCACCGTCTTGCCCGATCCGCTCTGGCCGATGATGAGATTGGTCTTGCCGGTCTCGAAGGTGGCCGAGACATCGTGGAGGATGGTCTTGCCGTCAAACGACTTGGTTACATTCTTGACTTCGATCATTGCAGCAGGAGTTTGGTGAGGATCACGTCGAGGAGCAGGATGAGGATGCTCGAGGCCACGACGGCGTTGGTCGACGCCTTGCCCACCTCGAGCGCACCACCCTTGACATAATAGCCATAGAACGAGGCTACCGAGGTGATGATATATGAGAAGAAGAGCGACTTGATGAGGCCATACCACACATACCACTCCTGAAACATGGTCTGCAGTCCGTAGATGAAACGGTTGAGCGGAATGATGCCGGTGATCACCGATATGAGCACTCCGCCCATGAACGCGGTGAAGATACAGAACACCACCAGCACCGGCATGAACAGCAGGAAGCCCACTATCTTGGGGAGCACCAGAAAGCCGGCCGAGTTGATGCCCATGATGTCGAGGGCATCTATCTGCTCGGTGACGCGCATGGTGCCTATCTCGGAGGCTATGTTGCTCCCCACCTTGCCGGCGAGGATGAGACAGAGGATCGAGTTGGAAAACTCGAGCAGGATGATCTCGCGTGTGGCCAGACCGGTGGAATAGGCCGGGATGAGGGGCGACACTATGTTGAGCTGCATCTGTATGGTGCACACCGCGCCTATGAACAACGAGATGACGATGACGAGGGGGATGGAGTCGATACCCAGCTTGGTGATCTCGGCTATGGTGCGGCTCACGAAGGTGCGCCAGCGGTCGGGCTTGCCACAGACCCGCGTCATGAAGACACAGTAGCGGCCAAACGTGGCCAGCGANTCGGTAATTATCANTGTGGGGTTGGTGAGGGAGAGAGGGGGGTTATTTGCTGAGTGATTCTACGAGCTCGTCCTCAGTGAGGGTGCGCTGCTCGCCGGTGGTCATGTCCTTGAGCGTNATGCGCCCCTCGGCCAGCTCAGTCTCGCCGATTATGGCCACATAGGGGATGCCGAGAGCGTCGGCGCGCCCCATCTGCTTTTTCATCTTGGCCTGATCGGGATAGATCTCGGCCGCGATCCCCTCTGAGCGCAGGCGACGCATCACCTCCATGGANCGCATGGCCTCGGCNGGGCCGAAGTTGGTAAACATCACGCGGGCCACCCCGGCGATGTCGGCGGGATAGAGGTCGAGCGCATTGAGCACGTCGTAGATGCGGTCGGCTCCGAACGATATGCCCACGCCCGAGAGCCCCGGCATGCCGAACACACCGGTGAGATTGTCATAGCGGCCTCCGCCGGTTATGCTCCCTATCTCCACATCGCGGGCCTTCACCTCGATGATGGTGCCGGTATAGTAGTTGAGGCCGCGTGCCAGCGACACGTCGAGCTCGAGCACGGCGCTCAGGCCGAGGCGGCCGGCCATGTCCATCACCTCGCGCAGCTCCTCCACGCCCTTGCGCCCGATCTCTGACCCGGCCAGCAGAGTGCCGAGGGCCTCGAGACGCTCGGCATTGCTGCCGCCGAGAGTGATGACGGGGGTTATCTTGTCGATGGCTTCCTGAGTGAGTCCGCGCTCCAGCAGCTCCTCCTTCACCTTGTCGAGACCTATCTTGTCTATCTTGTCGATGGCAACGGTGATGTCGACTATGCGGTCGGGCGCACCGGCCAGTTCGGCTATGCCGGCGAGGATCTTGCGGTTGTTGAGCTTGATTATCACCCTGATGCCGAGGCGGCGCATCACCTCGTCGATGAGCGAGATGAGCTCGGCCTCGTTGATGAGCGAGTCAGAGCCCACCACATCGGCGTCACACTGATAGAACTCGCGGTAGCGCCCCTTCTGCGGACGGTCGGCACGCCACACGGGCTGGATCTGATAACGCTTGAACGGCATCTGCAGCTCGCCCCGGTGCATCACCACAAAGCGTGCGAAGGGGACCGTGAGGTCATAGCGCAGCCCCTTCTCGCAGATGGCGGGAGCTGTGTGGAGCGAGTCGCCGGCGGCGAGCATCTCCTTGTCCACCCCTTTGAGGAAGTCGCCGGAGTTGAGCACCTTGAAGAGCAGTTTGTCACCCTCCTCTCCATACTTGCCCATGAGGGTCGAGAGGTTTTCCCTAGCACTGGTTTCGATCTGCGAGAATCCGTAGAGGGCAAACACCTCGCGGATGGTCGAGAATATATAATTGCGCCGCGCCGTTTCGGCCGGTGTGAAGTCGCGTGTACCTTTGGGGATCGACGGTTTCTGAGCCATGTGAATGATGTTGATAGTCAAAACTATTGCAAAGTTACGGATTTTTGAGTAAATTTGCATCAAATTAATGCGTAAGAAATAGAATGAAATTAGTCGGAGCACACGTTTCGGTGGAGGGCGGGGTGAGCAATGCCCCCCTCAACGCGCAGGGCATTGGCGCGCGTTCGTTCTCGCTGTTCACCCGCAACCCCTCGCGGTGGGTCTCGAAGCCCATCTCCGAGGCCGAGGCCGAGCGCTTCAAGGCCAACTGCCGGGAGTGTGGCTACGACCCGTCGGTCATCCTCCCTCACGACAGNTTCCTGATCAATCTGGGCGCCCCCGACCCCGAGAAGCTCGACAAGAGCCGCGNNGGNNTGTGTNTCGACGAGATGCTGCGTTGCCGCCAGCTGGGCCTGACGATGCTCAACTTCCACCCCGGCAGCCATCTCAACCTCATGGAGCCGGAGCGGTGTCTCGACCTCATAGCCGAGTCGATCAATCTCATTCTCGCCGAGACCGAGGGGGTGAAGGCCGTGATAGAGAACACCGCCGGACAAGGGAGCAACCTCGGATTCACTTTCGCCCAGATAGCCCGCATCATCGAGGGGGTCAGCGACAAGAGCCGCGTGGGGGTGTGTATCGACACCTGCCATGCCTACACGGCCGGATATGACATGACTACCCCCGAGGCCTACACCGCCACATGGGATGAGTTTGAGCGTGAGATAGGCTTCGGCTACCTCAGCGGCATGCACCTCAACGACACCCTCAAGGGGCTGGGCTCGCACGTTGACCGCCATGCCCCTATCGGAACCGGTGTGCTGGGGACCGACTTCTGGACCATGCTGATGAACGACCCCCGCATGGACGGCATCCCGCTCATCCTCGAGACGCCCGACGATGCTTTGTGGCCCGAGGAGATCAGCTATCTCACCTCGCTCGAGCGCAATCCCTGACAGGCATATAATCATCGACAAAAAATATCTTTTACTCATACTTACACCTTTACACTTTCCCCTACATGACACCTGTAAAACCTGACCTTGGCTTCTGGAAGCTATGGAATCTCAGCTTCGGTTTTTTCGGAGTCCAGATAGCCTATGCCCTCCAGAGCGCCAACATCTCGCGCATCTTCGCCACCATCGGCGCAGATCCCCACTCGCTCAGCTACTTCTGGATACTGCCCCCGCTCATGGGCATNATCGTGCAGCCCTTGGTGGGAGCCGCCAGNGACCGCACGTGGAACNGCTTCGGCCGGCGTCTCNCCTACCTCATACTCGGCGCGGCGGTGGCCGTCATNGTGATGTGTNTNCTNCCNNACGCCGGNNNNCTCGGNCTCNGNGTNNNGNNNGCCATNNTCTTCGGTCTTCNTNNNNCTNATGTTNCTCGACACGTCGATCAACATGGCCATGCAGCCGTTCAAGATGCTTGTCGGCGATCAGGTGAACGAGAAGCAGAAAGGTCTCGCCTACTCCATACAGAGCTTCCTGTGCAACGCCGGCAGCCTCGTGGGCTTTCTCGCCCCGTTCACCCTCACTGCCTTGGGCATAAGCAACATAGCCCCCAAGGGTGAGGTGCCCCTGGCAGTGACCTACTCATTCTATATCGGCGCGGCCATACTGGTGCTCTGCGTCATCTACAGCTTCGTCTTCATCCGCGAGATGCCCCCGGCCGAATACCGCCGNTTCCACGGGCTGGAGGAGAAGCCACGGACCGACGACAAGAAGCGTCCCGGCATGCTGACCCTGCTCAAGCAGGCACCNCGCACATTCTGGACCGTCGGGCTGGTGCAGTTCTTCTGCTGGGCCTCGATGCTCTACATGTGGACCTACACCACCGGCGCCATCGCCGACACCGTATGGCACACCACCGACTCCCACTCCGAGGCCTATCAGGAGGCCGGCAACTGGGTGGGCGTCCTCTTTGCNGTNCAGGCCGTGGGCTCAGTCATCTGGGCNGTGGTGATACCTACGTTCAAGAATCATAAGGTGGTCTATGCCCTCAGTCTGGTGCTCGGAGGCATCGGATTCATCTCCACTCTCTTCGTCACCGATCCCTATGTCCTCTTCATCTCATTCCTGCTCATAGGATGTGCGTGGGCAGCCATGCTCGCCCTCCCCTTCACCATTCTCACCAACTCTATCTCGGGCGAGAACATGGGCACCTATCTCGGTCTCTTCAACGGCACCATCTGCCTGCCTCAGATATGCGCGGCAGCCTTGGGCGGCCTCATCCTCCCCCTGCTGGGCGGACGACAGGTGAGCATGCTCGTNCTGGCCGGTNTGCTGCTGATAGCCNGCGCATGCTGCGTGGCGTTTNTCNAGGAGACATATGCCGAGATCAAGGCTACAGACAAGATGCTCAGTGAGGAACTGTGATGACCCCCGCCACTGATCTGCCACCCGTCGAGACACACCCGTGGCCTCCGTTTGTGCCACCCGGAGCCCGGGTGCTNGTCATGGGCACATTTCCCCCCGGCGAGCACCGCAGGAGCATGGACTTCTACTATCCCAACCGCACCAACGACTTCTGGTATATGATGGGACTGATATTNCGCGGCGACAAGGATGCGTTCTATGACCGCTCCACACGNCAGTTTGACCTCGACGCCATCAAGGCCCTGCTCACCGCGCACGGCATAGCTATGAGCGACACCGGGCGGCGCATACGNCGGCTGGCCGGCAACGCGTCAGACAAATATCTTGAGATAGTGGAGCCGGTAGACCTCGACGGCCTGCTGGCCATGATGCCCCAATGTCGCACCATAGCCACCACGGGCGAGAAAGCCGCAGGCGTGGTGGCCACACTCACCTCCACTCCCGTTCCGCGCATGGGCGAAAGCGTAGAGAGCCCCTCGGGCCTCTCGATATGGCGCATGCCCTCCACCTCGCGCGCCTACCCACTGCCCCTCGCCGACAAAGCCGCCTTCTACACCCGCCTCTTCCGTCACGCCGGCGTGATCCAATAGCATGAGTAGACCACAATGTCCATAACCTACATCAAACAATCAGCCACCAAGCATGATGCCCGGTGGCTGATTGTTTTATCTTAGCGATCTACTCGCTCATATGTCCGGCTCAAGTCACTTGTATAGCGGATAATCACTTATCACAACCTTGTCATTATCGTCCAAGGCGAGATAGAAGGTGATAGTCGCACTCTGATGGTCGGTAAACTTCTCCCACAACGACGTTGACGCATATCCCAGATTATTCTCAGACTTAGACACAGTCGTGAATCGGCAGTTCAGAAAATATTTCTCTACCGAGAATGTTCCTGTTGCTATGACCTCTCCATATCCTTGATTACCGTCATATTTATCAGATAGGATTTTATATCTGAAGTCCACCCTTCCATTAGTGAAAAATTCAAACTCTACATCTTCTGAAATCAGATAACCACTCCTCTCGGTATAAACGCCCATACTGCACAACAGATTCTTGAAGTCAGGACATACGCCCGAATAACCACCTTTTTTCAACTCAACGGGGTTGGGCAGACCAAACTCCTCACAGTCATTGCCAATCAGAGTGAGGCTATTGTTGTCCACAAAACATTTCACCTTGAGGTCTGTCGCCAAATCAGGATTGCCGAAATCATAGTCCTGATAGTAATGCTCGAAGTAGATAACTTTTGTCAGGGGGTCGTAGTGATAACGGCCCATTGCCTTATCAATCGCCTCATAGTATGGCTGAGTCAGAGTGTACAACCCATTCTGCATAAACTCAAAGGTCGAATACTGACCGGTCCTGTAATCCTCTACAGTCCATTTGCCAACGATTGAGGCCTCGACCTCATCTTCGCCCGGATCAGGACGATCCTCATCGTCATCATCATTGCCACAGGAGGTGAGGCTCATGCTCAACACCACCGTAACCATCATCATCAGATAGCGTAAGTATCTAATATCCATAGTTATTTTTTCGGTGGTCTTACAGCCCGTCGACCGTTTTTTGTGTGTGTTAATGATAGAAGCGCGGGCTGCGATGCCACGCCTTGGGCTCAAGTAGACAGTATTACACTGTGGGTGAAGTGTGTAGTGCTTCTCAAGTACAAGATCTCCGGCATGACGCCTCTTTATTCGAAAACAACGACACGGATAATCACGTGTCATAATTCACCCGCAAAAATACTAATTATTTACGAATCCCACACCATTCACTTTTATTATTTTTATGGCATGTCAAATATTGTCCGTTCTTCATGATCAAATTATTTAGAGTGATCCTGTCTCAGATAAAAATAGCTGGGAGTGGTTATAATTTTGTGAGGTCGACGGGTGGCAATACTATTTCCTTCAGAATTGAGTTTGCGAGATCGCATCTCGCTTGGATTTATCTACGTGGCGTTCCGACAGCTGTGCATTACTGAGTCCTCCAAGATACTCCTCTATTGAAATATCATTGGGAATTTCTACAGAGAAAGCGGCATTCACTTCTGCCAATGCACTCTCATTGGCGGTATCAAAGAAATCCTTTATATTAATTATTAATTCCTTGGAGTCCATGGGCGGTAGTCTTTATCTATGTAATGTGGTGTTCTTGCCAACCTATACTCACTGCAAAGGTAAGCAAAAAAAACGTATTCTTTGTAAGACAATAATATTGAGAACGNTCTGTGGAGACATGAAAGTTTTTCAATGATTATCTTGAGAATCAGCAGCGAGAAATGACACAAGCCCCATTCGGGCGGATGTGAGAGCCGGACGAACGGGGCTTGTGGTTATTTTTTTCCTATCGGTGGTGGCAGGTCAGGCGAAGCGGCTCCAGTCGACGTTGCGCATGTCGCCCGAGGCGAGGAACTCGGTGTGGAACGCGAGCGAGGCCTCGAGGGTGTGGGGGGTCTGACCGCCACGGGTGGAGAGCTTGAGATAGTCACGCAGCATCTCGCGATACATGGGGTGGGCACAGTTGTCGATGATGACGTGGGCGCGCTCCACGGGGTCGAGACCACGCAGATCGGCGATGCCTTGATCGGTGACGAGGACGTCGACCGAGTGCTCGGTGTGGTCGACGTGCGACACCATCGGCACGATGTTAGAGATCTTGCCCTCCTTGGTGATGGAGGGACAGGAGAAGATGGCGATATAGGCGTTGCGGGTGAAGTCGCCCGAGCCGCCGATGCCGTTCATCATACGCGTGCCGGTGACGTGGGTCGAGTTGATGTTGCCGAAGATGTCGGCCTCAAGCGCCGTGTTCATGGCTATGACTCCGAGACGGCGTATCACCTCGGGATTGTTGGAGATCTCCGAAGGACGGAGCACCATGTGCTGCTTGAAGAAGTCGATGTTGGCTATCACTTCCTCCTCAACCTCGTTGCTGACGGTGAGCGAGCATGAGGAGCCAAACTTGCAGCGGCCC
>WFLX010373028.1_pt1 | contig 10217 bp, 8 predicted proteins | sample 4967041 | NCBI WGS metagenome assembly WFLX01 (sample SAMN12857096, study PRJNA449069) | gut metagenome | isolation source: stool from male and female vole | host: Microtus ochrogaster | place: USA:Florida | collected 2017
ATTTTAGCACAATATGTCGGCTGGGGAGGTCTTGCTGATGCCTTTGACGAAAGTAAAAGCGCATGGGCGGGGGAATATCAGGAATTGAAAAGCCTGTTATCGGATGCAGAATACGCTTCTGGCCTCTACCTGTGAGCCGGCTGTCTCCATAGCCTTGAGAAGCGAACCTTCAGTATAGTATTTAGGTGGCTGGGTAGTGCGCTTCATCAGCTTGGGTTTATGAGGTCCCGATTCTCCTTTGACAAAGACAGGGAGTTCCGAATTGTCATCCTCTCTTCCATCGGAGGCATCGTTCTTTCCGGTGGAAGCCTTTTCGGTGTCTTTGTCATACAGAGTCTTCCAACCGCGATTGAGTATTACCTTACCCGTGGCCTTAAATTTCACCTTTCCGACTTCCGCATTCACAGTAGTCTGCTCAAAAGTGCAGTCCGGATAAAAGACAGAGATAAACCTGACAGCGATAAGGTCGAAGATGCGTAATTCCATTTCCGAAAGACCGGAGGGTAAGGCTTGTCCGGTGGGAATTATCGCATGGTGGTCGGTGACCTTTGAATTGTCAAATACCTTTTTGCTTTTTTTCAGTTTGCTGCCTTTAAGAGGCTCTACCGCCTTTTGGTATTTTTTCAATCCGAGCAGAATTTGTCCGCATTTCGGATAGATATCTTCAGTAAGATAGGTGGTATCCACGCGGGGATATGTCGCCACCTTTTTCTCATACAGTGATTGGATGGTCTTAAGGGTCTCATCAGCGCCATATCCGAATTTCTTATTAGCTTCCACCTGTAATGAGGTAAGGTCGAATAGTTTCGGTGGGGCTTCGGTACCTTTCTTTTTAGAAATATCGGTGATGGTGAGAGGTAAATCCTTTATCTTCTCAATCTCTTTCATTCCCTTCTCTTGGGTGTCAAAGGGCTTGAGTGAGGAGGAGAATATGACATCTCGATATAACGTTTTCAATTCCCAACTATCTTTGGGGACGAAATTTTCAATTTCGGCCTGTCTTTTGACCACCAGTGCAAGCGTGGGAGTCTGCACACGGCCGATGGAGAGCATTTTGCGGTCAGCGCCATATTTCATGGAATACAACCGAGTGGCGTTGATGCCTAATATCCAGTCACCGATGGCCCGACATAACCCTGCTTCATACAGAGGCTTCAATTCAATGTCCGGGCGCAACTGATTAAAGCCCTCTCGGATGGCATCATCGGTAAGAGAGGATATCCAAAGGCGCTTGACGGGTATATGACATCCCGCTTTCTGCATTACCCATCGCTGGATAAGTTCACCTTCTTGTCCGGCGTCACCGCAGTTGATAATCTCATCGGCATGCTCGATAAGAGTTTTTATAACGCCAAACTGATGCTCGATACCTCTGTCCGGTATCAGTTTGATGCCGAATCTTGGAGGAATCATGGGCAATTGTCCGAGCGACCACCTTTTCCATTGGGGATTGTAGTCGGCCGGTTCCTTCAGCTCACACAGGTGTCCGAAAGTCCATGTTACGCAATATCCGTTGCCTTCATAATAACCGTCTTTACGAGCGTTAGCCCCTAAAATTTTAGCTATATCACCGGCGACACTTGGTTTCTCCGTTATGCAGACTATCATTTTATATCAGAAATATCAAAGAGCGGCTTTTTTCGCTTCATTCCATATCTCATCCATCTCGGCAAGGGTCATGGATTTGAGATCGCGTCCTTGCTCTTTTACCTTTTTCTCAAGGTAATTGAAGCGATTGATAAATTTACGATTCGTCTTTTCAAGAGCATTTTCCGGGTCAACCCCATAAAGACGGGCAGCATTGACTACGGCAAAGAGCAAATCACCGAATTCGGCAGTTATCTTCTCTTTGTCACCTTTGGTAATTTCCTCTCTTACTTCCTGTATCTCTTCTGCGACTTTATCCCAAACTTGCTGAGGCTCTTCCCAGTCAAATCCTACATTACGAGCTTTTTCCTGAATACGGTTGGCTTTAATAAGAGCCGGTAGCGCTGCGGGCACTCCTCCCAATACTGTTTTATTTCCGTCCTTTTCTTTGAGTTTGAGTTGCTCCCAGTTTTCAAGCACTTCATCAGTGGAATTTACCTTTACTTCACCGAAGACGTGAGGGTGACGGAAAATCAGTTTGTCGCAAAGCGCATTGCAGACGTCAGCAATGTCAAATTGCTGTTTCTCATCGGCTATCTTTGAATAGAAGGCGATATGAAGCAGAACATCACCGAGTTCTTTCTTAATGTTCTGAGTATCATCTGATGCGAGGGCATCGGCGAGTTCAAAAGTTTCCTCTATTGTGTTAGGTCTTAATGACTCATTTGTCTGTTTTCGGTCCCAGGGACATTTAATCCTGAGTTCGTCCAACACATCGAGCATTCTTCCGAATGCCTCAAGTTTTTGCTCACGTGTATGCATGTTGTCTTTGTTTTATCATAGCAAAATTACAAAATAATTCCTTAACTTCCGAATTATTTATTTTGTATGATAAAAACACTATTATGAGGTCGGTGATTTTAAATAAATTGATTATCTTTGCATTTATGTATTCTTGGAGTCCCTGAGTATAATTTATACTTTGAAGGAAATCCCGGAAAGCAGAATAAAAAACGCGGACGAGGGGATGAAATATGAATAGAATATTTGACCATTCGGAAATAGAGCGGTTGCGTAGACTCCTTGAGGAGAGTCAGCATATAATCCTGACCTGCCATGTGCGGCCGGATGGTGATGCCATAGGCTCCACATTGGGACTGATGCATTTGTTGCGGCAGTCAGGTAAAGAGGTGAATGTGGTGATTCCGGATCAAGCGCCGAAGTCGCTATCCTTTTTGCCCGGTTTTAATTCACTCTGCGTATTCTCACGTCATGAAGATTACTGCAAGCGCCTCATTGATGATTCCGATCTGATCATCTGTTGTGATTTTAATAAATTGTCGCGTCAGGACAGACTTGGCCCGGTAATTGGCGCTTCGGAAAGCAAAAAAATTCTTATTGACCATCATCTCGCGCCGGATGATTTCTGCGATTTGACTTTCTCATATCCGGAAATGTCATCTACATGCGAATTGGTATTCAGGCTTATAGCAGCATTGGGTCTTTACGTTGACATGTCTCTGTCATCAGCCACATGCCTCCTTACCGGAATCATCACGGATACCCGCAATTTTGAGGTGAATTGCAATAATCCTGAGATATACNANGTNCTGATNAAATTACTCGAAAAGGNTTGTNACAAGATTAAGATTGTTAAGCTGNCTCTCAATACTCACACNTTGNCCAGTGTCAGACTTCGTGCTTATGCCATGAGTGAAAAGATGGAGATATTCGAAAAGCACCATGTCTCTGTCCTTACGCTGAATAAAGAGGAATTGACGCGGTTTGGCTACGAGAGAGGTGACACGGAGGGTCTGGTAAATGAGCCGTTGACTATCCGAGGAATGATTGCTTCCTTTTTCCTTAGAGAGGATGACGACTGTATTAAAATATCGGCTCGCAGCATAGACTCTTATCCGGTGTCGAAAGTTTGTGAGGATTTGTATGGCGGAGGTGGCCATCTTCAAGCTGCCGGCGGAGAATATCATGGCTCGCTGGAGGATTGTCGCCGCATACTGGTCGAGGCTTTAGGAGATTATGATAAGTATCTTCCCGGTAATGTAGAGAAAATATAGGTCTCTAAAAAACAGTAAAATGAAAATGAATAAAAGTATCAATATATTATTCTTAAGTGTAATCGCAGCGCTCACGTTTTCGAGTTGCAGTAAGTCTGAGAGTTATTCAGAGCTATTGCGTGACGAGGAGCGTGCAGTCAACTGGTATCTGGCACAACAGAATGTGGAAGTTGCCGTGCCGAGCGACTCAATATTTGAAGTAGGAGAAAATGCTCCGTTCTATAGAATGGACAATGACGGTACAATCTATATGCAGGTAGTGCGTGCCGGAAGTAAGGAAAATCGTCCCGTTGCCGGTGAAAAGATATATTTTCGTTTCATGCGTCAGAACATAAAGCTGATGTATGAAGGCACTCCCGAAAAGCCGTATGGCAATGCCGATAATATGGCGAGTGCTGTAGGACCAACGTATTTCTTCTATGGCAATACCGTATATCCCACAACAGTGCAATTCGGAAAAGGAGTGCAGCTTCCGATGGAATATCTGGGTTTCGATTCAGAGGTAAATCTCGTGCTGAAATCATATTCCGGATTTGTGGATGAGCAGGCAGCATGCCAGCCATATCTCTATAATATAAAATACTATAAAGCAGAATATTAAATTAAGATCATGTCATTAATAAAGTCAATATCAGGAATAAGAGGCACCATTGGGGGTCGTTCAGGCGACGGTCTTGGCGGTGTGGATATAGTAAAATTTACAGCGGCATACGCAGAATTTATACTTCGCTCTTCCGACAGGAAGGCGCGTACGATAGTAGTGGGACGCGATGCCCGTATTTCGGGAGAGATGGTGTCTCATCTTGTGTGCGGCACTCTCATGGCCATGGGTCTTGACGTGATCAATATAGGCCTCGCCACTACGCCAACTACCGAACTTGCCGTCACAGGTGAGAAAGCAGATGGGGGTATCATAATCACCGCAAGCCATAACCCCATACAATGGAATGCACTCAAGCTCCTCAATGCTCGCGGAGAGTTTCTCTCAGACGCGGAGGGAAAAGAGGTGATCGGCATTGCGGAAAATGAAGACTTCTCATTTGCTGATGTCTTAGACTTAGGAAAAGAATATAAGGACGAGACCTGGAACAGAAAGCATATTGAAGCCGTACTTGCCTTACCGCTCGTTGACTGCGATGCTATCGCAGCTGCCAACTTTACCGTAGCCGTAGATGCTGTCAATTCTGTAGGTGGTGTGGTAATTCCGGAATTGCTTAAAGCATTGGGCGTCAAGAAGGTCATAGAACTCAATTGTGAGCCTACAGGCCGCTTTGCCCATACACCGGAGCCTATTCCCGAGAATCTTACTCAAATATCCGACTTGATGGCTCACTCAGACGCGGACTGTGGTATTGTAGTGGATCCGGATGTAGACCGTCTGGCGCTGGTGATGGAAAACGGAGAGATGTTTGTTGAGGAATACACTCTCGTATCTGTAGCTGACTATGTGCTCTCCAATACTCCCGGGGCCACTGTCTCTAATCTCAGCAGTTCGCGTGCTTTGAGAGACGTCACTCGCAAACACGGATGTGAGTATAATGCTGCTGCAGTGGGAGAGGTTAACGTAGTTGAGAAGATGAAGTCTACCGGGGCAATCATTGGTGGTGAAGGAAATGGCGGCGTTATCTATCCTGAATTGCATTACGGACGAGATGCACTTGTAGGAGTAGCGCTCTTTCTGACATTGCTTGCAAAGTCGGGTAAGAAAATGACAGAACTCAAAGCCGGTTATCCTCAGTATGCAATAGCCAAAAACAAGATTACGCTGACACCCTCAACGGATGTTGATGCCATTCTGAAGGCCGTAAAAGAGCATTTTAAGGATGAACAGATCTGCGATATTGATGGCGTGAAGATTGACTTTGATGATTCATGGGTGCATCTCCGTAAGTCAAACACCGAGCCTATCATACGTATTTACAGTGAAGCCTCTACTATGGAAGAGGCAGATAAATTAGCAGAGAGTATTAAGCAAATCATATCAACATTATAAGAGCGTAAATTGCCTACTTGACTTATGTTAAAGAAATTCTTCCTTAACTTTCTATCTTCTTTCGCTGCCGTATGGGTGGCATTGGGATTGTTCTTTCTCACAGCAATTATTGTGGTAATCGCCCTGATAGGCAAAATGGGGATGAATGATGCAAGCGTTGAGAAGCTCAAAAGGCATAGTATAATGACCCACGTAATGTATGGCGAAATAGAAGAGACGTCAGGACCTGTAGAGCTGGATTATATGAAGCTTGTCACCGGTGATATAGAGCGCCCTCAGACTCTTGACGTGCTCGTATCTGCGATACGCGAGGCAGCGGATAATAAAAACGTGGATATGATATATCTTAAATGTAAAGATGTGGCAGCCGCTCCCGCTACACTCAATGCCCTTCGCGACGAACTTCAAAAGTTCAGGAAGAGTGGTAAGAAGATATATGCTTATGGTGACAATTACTCCCTGGGTACATACTATGTGGCTTCTGTAGCTGACAAAGTATATGTCAATCCGGAGGGCAGCATTTCTATCAAAGGCCTGGGAGGCACTACCCTGTTTATGAAAGATCTCTTTGACAAACTCGGTGTGACTTTTGAGGTAGTCAAGGTTGGTACTTTCAAGTCAGCGGTTGAGCCATATATTTTAAACGAAATGAGTGAGCCGGCGCGTGCACAGCTTGACACGCTTTACGGTGATATGTGGAAATATATCTGCAACGGTATTGGCGAACAGCGTAAGATTGCCGCCACGCAAATTGACACGCTGATCAATAAGGAACACTTAATGTTGCAAAACGGTAGTTATGACGTAAAATGCAAGTTGGCCGATGAAGCAGTCTATGAGCGTCAGATGGATGAAATCCTGGCAAAAGCGATAGATGTGGATAAGAAGGACCTTAATTTTGTATCTCCGGCTCCGCTTGCAGCGATGTCCAATGCCATGAATTCCTTCGGAGCAAAGCGGCAGATTGCAGTGCTGTATGCAACGGGAGAAATAGCCGAGGGCACATCAAACGGTATCAAATGCGAAGCTCTTGTGCCGGTAATTGTGGAGTTGGCCGATGATGATAATGTAAAAGGTATGGTGCTTCGTGTCAACTCACCCGGTGGTTCTGTATTCGGCAGCGAACAGATAGGAGAAGCATTGGATTACTTTAAATCGACAGGCAAACCTCTCGCTGTGTCAATGGGCGACTATGCTGCCTCCGGTGGTTACTGGATATCATGCGGAGCAGACAGAATCTTTGCCGACCCGCTTACAATCACCGGTTCAATAGGTATCTTCGGCCTTATTCCCAATATTGAAGAGTTAGCTCACAATATCGGTGTTAATCCACAGACTGTAAGCACAAACCCGTCTGCAAATTTCCCCTCTTTCTTTACAAAAATGACCCCGGAGCAGCATGCTGCCATGCAAAAATATATCGAAGAAGGATATGACAGATTTATCGATAGAGTGGCAAAGGGCAGAAAGATGAGTCCTGAGAAGGTGCGTCAAATCGCTGAAGGACGTGTATGGACAGCCCCGACTGCTCTAAAGATAGGCTTGATAGATGAATTGGGCCAACTGGAGGATGCCTGCGAGTGGGTAAAAGAGAAGGTAAGCTCTGAAAAGAAACTTGATATAGTAATTTATCCTCGTTTTGAACCGGGCTTTCTCGAGATGCTCCAGTCTGCGGGACAGTCGGCAATGATGAAAATGCTTTCGGACAATATCATGAAGATGTCGGCGGATGCTGTGCTGGGACAAATGGCTGTCAACGTGTTGACTCGCAAACCCGCTCAAGCAAGAATGGTGAATATCAGTTTCTCTTATTAATATAAAGGCTGCATATTAGTAAGATTTCTGTTAATGANTAAGATATGAATGTGATTAAGTAAGNACTGTTAAAGAGTTGGATTGTGAAGAGTACCATAAATAAAATACTNACAGGNGTNCTGACCCCGATGTCGTGGCTGTATGGCACGGNAATGTGGGTCAGAAACAAGCTGTTTGACTCCGGCATACTCCATGAGGTGGAGTATAATGTGCCGGTGATAGGAGTGGGTAATCTCACAATCGGGGGTACCGGAAAGACACCTCATGTAGAGTATATCATAGACGGTCTCTGCGATACGTATAAGGTAGGAGTCTTAAGCAGAGGATACAAACGTAAGACTCGCGGCTTTATTCTTGCCAATCACCGAAGCACTCCGGAGAGTATCGGCGATGAGCCATGGCAGATATATAATAAATTCTCTTCCAAAATCAAGGTGGCTGTATGCGAAAGTCGACGAAAGGGTATAGAGGAGTTGACACGTCTTTTCCCGGATCTTGACGTGATAATACTTGACGATTCATTCCAGCATCGATGGGTGAAGCCGTCAGCATCAATTTGTCTGATGGAATACGGACGTCCGATATACAACGATAAGCTCCTGCCTTTGGGTAGACTGAGAGAAAGCTCTTTTGAGATCAATAGGGCGGATATGGTAATCGTCACCAAGTGTCCGGACAATGCCTCGCAACTTGAATTGCGTATCGTAGCCAATGAGCTCAATCTTATGAAATTTCAGAAGTTATACTTCTCAAGATATCATTATTGTGGGCTTAAACCGGTGTACCCGGATGAAAACCCGTATTCCGGTTCGCTTGAGGCTCTAAGTGCTGATGACGCTGTGTTATTGCTCACCGGCATTGCTCATCCGCGTTATTTTGTGAGACACTTCAGGGAATATCCTTTTACCAAAAGAGTGATGCACTTCCCGGATCATCACAATTTCTCCAGAAAGGATATTGCTGACATTGAAGATAAGTTCAGGAAAATGAAAGGGGAACACAAGATTATTGTGACTACCGAGAAGGATGCAGTGCGTTTGGCGCACAATCCTTATTTCCCCAACGACCTGAAACCCTTCATATTCTTTCAGCCGATAAAAGTGAATATGATAGAGGGANNTTTCGACCATGACAACGACCTGATACCCGATTATAAAAGNGGTAATAGAGAGTCAAAAGAGTCAAAATCCCGCTTCATATAATTAATATTTGGTTATACTTTCAGTAACGACTGATATAGTAAAGATTAAAAGATTATTCATCTTAAATTTAATATACAATGGAAAAATCAATGCTTGAAGTAATTCGCGAGACAGCATCGTATATCAGTTCTCAAGTCGGTGAACTGCCCAAGGTGGCCGTAATTCTTGGAACGGGTCTCGGAGATCTTGTAAATCATATNGAAATTNNNNANGAACTNGANTATNANANTATTCCCAANTTCCCTGTTTCNACAGTAGANGGNCANNNCGGNAAACTGATCTTCGGNAANCTCGGNGGNAANTATATNATGGCTATGCANGGTCGCTTCCATTATTANGAAGGCTANGNNATGAAGNANGTNACNTTCCCGGTNCGTGTNATGNANGNNNTNGGNGTAGAAACTCTCTTTGTAAGCAATGCCGCCGGCGGTATGAACAAGGAATTCAAGGTAGGTGATGTAATGATCATTACAGATCACATCAATCTATTCCCTGAAAATCCACTGCGCGGTAAGAATTATGAAGAGCTCGGTCCTCGTTTCCCGGCAATGACAGAAGCTTATTCTCACGAACTTATCAATCTGGCAGATCAAATTGCCGCTAAAGATGATATCCGCTTGATGCATGGAGTATATGTTGGCACAGCCGGTCCGACATTCGAGACCCCCGCTGAGTATGAGTATTTCAGAATCATAGGTGGTGACGCTGTCGGTATGTCTACAGTGCCCGAGGTTATTGTGGCCAATCACGCCGGCATGAAGGTATTCGGCGTTTCGGTTATTACTGATTTGGGTGGAAAGGATATTAAGGATGTGCCGACTCATGAGGAGGTGCAGAAAGCTGCAGTAAAGGCTCAGCCCGTTATGACGCATATCATCAAGGAAATGCTTTCCAAAATTTAAACTTATCTCAATAGATATAACATCGGTATTTTAACCATATGAATAAATAACGTCTTCCGAGCTGAATGGTGAACCTCGGAAGACNTTTTNGCATTTANATAATAATNAAATAAGTTAAACAGACGAATCATAAGAAATAATAAGAATCATAAGAAATAATAAGAAATGAGTGAAGAAACCAAGACTGTGCCCAATAGCACTCCGGAAACGGAAATATCTTCAATAGGAGAANTCGGTCTTATCGACAAGATAACTGATGGTCTGAANAATNTCAACGAGACAACAAAACTGGGTGTAGGCGATGATGCAGCCATCATATCTGCAGAAGACAGAGATATTCTCGTGACAACAGNTCTGTTGCTCGAAGGAATACNTTTTGATTTACGATATGTGCCCCTAAAACATCTCGGCTATAAATCTGCGGTTGTAAATTTCAGCGACATATATGCGATGAATGGCAGGCCGGAACAGATAACGGTCAGCATAGGCGTGTCAAGCAGATTTACAGTCGAACATATAGAGGAATTATATGCCGGCATTCGATTGGACTGTGAGGCCAATGGAGTAGATGTGGTAGGTGGTGATACATCGGCCTCAGTCACGTGTGTCGCTATCTCAATCACATGTATCGGGCGAGTGGATA
>WFLX010188620.1_pt1 | contig 10216 bp, 4 predicted proteins | sample 4967041 | NCBI WGS metagenome assembly WFLX01 (sample SAMN12857096, study PRJNA449069) | gut metagenome | isolation source: stool from male and female vole | host: Microtus ochrogaster | place: USA:Florida | collected 2017
GAAAATCAAATCTCCGCGCATGAACGCCAGCACCTGATCAGAATCCTTATCCCAAAGCTTCACCACCGGAAGCGCCTGAAAATCATAAACGTCGCTCACAAGCTCAATCATAGCATTGTCGAAAGCGTTAAGCTCGCCGTAGCGCAACTCCTTGCGGTCCACGAGGTCCCACTGGCGGCGGGCATATTTATAGCTCCAGCCGTTGCCCTCCCTCGGGAAATCAATCCACTCGGGATGTCCGAACTCGTTGCCCATGAAGTTGAGATATCCGCCATTGATGGTGGCAAGGGTCACGAGGCGTATCATCTTGTGCATCGCTATGCCGCGATTCACTGCCGCATTGTCGTCACCCTTGGTCATGTGCCAATACATCTGGTCGTCGATCAACCTGAAGATGACGGTCTTGTCGCCCACGAGAGCCTGGTCGTGGCTTTCCACATAGCTGATTGTTTTCTCGTCGGCACGACGGTTGGTCAGCTCCCAATATATAGATGTGGGGTGCCAGTCCTCGTCCTTCTTCTCCTTCAGCATCTTGATCCAGTAGTCGGGTACGCCCATCGCCATTCGATAGTCAAACCCTATGCCCCCCGCCTTGAAAGGAGCCGCCAGTCCCGGCATGCCGCTCATCTCCTCGGCGATAGTGATCGCCTTGCGGTTCACTTCATGGATCAACTTGTTGGCGAGAGTGAGATAGGTGATGGCATTCGTGTCCTGACCGCCGTTGTAGTAGTCGCCATAGGAGCCAAACGCCTGCCCCAGTCCGTGATTATAGTAGAGCATCGAGGTCACTCCGTCAAAGCGGAAACCGTCAAACTTATACTCGTCCAGCCAGAACTTGCAGTTCGACAGCAAGAAATGCAGCACCTGATTTTTTCCGTAGTCGAAACACAGCGAGTCCCATGCGGGATGCTCGCGCCGTCCGTCGCCATAGAAATACTGGTCATAGCTTCCGTCAAGACGTCCCAATCCCTCGACTTCATTCTTCACCGCATGGGAGTGGACAATGTCCATGATCACGGCGATACCCATCTCATGGGCGGTGTCGATAAGCGATTTCAACTCCTCGGGAGTGCCGAAACGGCTTGAAGCCGCATAGAAGCTCGAAACATGATAGCCAAACGACCCATAGTAGGGGTGCTCCTGAATAGCCATTATCTGAATGGCGTTGTATCCGTCAGCCTTGATGCGCGGCAGCACATTTTCCTTAAACTCCGTGTAGGTGCCCACGCCCTCCTTCTCCTGAGCCATGCCGATGTGGCACTCATAGATAAGCAGCGGCTTCGTGTCGGGGACAAATCGTTTCACCTTCCATTTGTAAGGAGTTTCCGGAGCCCACACCTGAGCGGAAAATATCTTGGTCTCCTCATCCTGCACAACCCTCGTGGCATAAGCGGGAATACGCATTCCTCCCCCGCCTTCCCAGCTGACGATCATCTTGTAGAGATCGCCGTGGCGAATGGCGTCGGGCTTAAGTTTTATTTCCCACACCCCGTTGCCCACGGGCTTTAATGAATATTTGCGATACTCCTTCCACTTGGAGAAATCACCGATGAGGGTGATGCCGGTGGCATTGGGAGCCCACTCGCGGAACACCCATCCGGTTGCCGTTCGGTGCAGTCCGAAATAGTTATACGCGTTGGCAAATGCCTTCAACGAACCGTCGACAGCCGTCAACTCCTTTTCTTTCTCGATAGCGTCACGATGGCGACCTTCAATCGCCTCGGAATACGGTTCGAGCCACGGGTCATTCTTGATAATGGATAGTGTTGCCATAGTTATGTTTTTATGTTTATACTCTACAATTTCTATTTAAGGAGGTTACTCCCTGTTAGGAGTGTCCCATTTCTTCGTTTCTGAGGCGGTCACTGTGATTGTTTGATCACCCGCCTGAATGATGAAATCGCCCTTTTCAAGAATCCAGTTTTCGTCATAGCCCACGTAGGCAAGATCGTCGGCGGGAACAGAGAGCTTCACCGTGCGGGTCTCGCCGGGATTCAATGAAATCTTGTCAAACTGGCGCAACCGGCGTATGTCGGGCGATGTTGTCGCAACGATATCGCTTGAGAAAAGCAGCACGCTCTCCATTCCGGCAACCTTTCCCGTGTTGGTGACATCCACTTCAAAGTTGAGCATGTCGCCCGACTTGAATACAGGCTTGTCGACACGCAGATTGGAATACTCGAAAGTCGTGTAGCTCAGCCCGTAGCCGAAAAGCCATTGCAGATCCACCACCGCATCATAGTTATAAGCGCCCTCCATTGTCTTGGCGCTCTCCCCTCGCTTGTAGTCATAGGTTTTAAGCGACGCGCTGTGCTTGGGATAAGTGAACGGCAGCTTGCCGCTGAAATTAGCGTCGCCTGCAAGAAGGTCGGCAAGCGCGTCGCCGCCATAGTTTGAAGGAAGCATTATATCGACAATCGCCTTGGCGCCATCCACGATACTGTTGATGATGCGCGGCCGCCCCTCGTTCAATATCAGCGCCACGGGCTTGCCGGTAGCGCTCAGCGCCTCCACCAGTTTAAGCTGATTAGCCGACAGGGTGAGGTCGTTGATATTGCCAGGGGTCTCGCAATAGCTGTTCTCACCTATGCAGGCAAGAATCACGTCGACATCAGCTGCCGCCTCAACCGCCCGGTCAATCCCTACGATTGTGTCAAACTGCCAGTCACGGTCCTGCGCGTAAGTCACCCCCGGCTCGTAGATCACGTTGCCGGCGCCGAACTTATTGCATAGCGACTCATATATCGTGTTGTACTGCTCCCCGAGACGGTCGGTCAGATGTCCCTGCCATGTGTAGGTCCACCCGCCGTTAAGCGCGCGCATCGAATTGGCGTTAGGTCCCGTCAGCAGAATGCGCGTCCCCTTCTTCAGCGGCAGAATCCCGTCCTCGTTTTTCAGCAGCACCATCGATTGCGTGGCAGCTTCCCGCGACGCCTTGGCGAACTCCGCCGAGGCAAACAGCGGATAATCCTTATAATATGTGTCGGGCATTTCAAACAGTCCGAGACGCATCTTCATCCTCAACACTCGGGCGCAAGCGTCGTCAATGCGACTCATCGCCACCTCCCCTTCCTCCACAAGCTCTTTCAGCAATGTGCAGTAGTCGGTTTTATAAGGTTCCATCGCCATGTCAATCCCTGCGTTGATAGCAATCTTTATCGCCTCCTTCTTATTGGCGGCTACCCCCTCGCGGGTATAAAGATTGTTTATGTCCGACCAGTCGGTCACAATCATCCCGTCCCAGTTCAGTTGCTCCTTAAGCCACGTGGTGAGATACTTCGCGTTGGCATGGAAAGGCATTCCGTTATTGGTAGTCGAGTTGACCATGATGGAAAGAGCGTGACCGTTCTTTATTCCGGCGAGATAGGGGGCGAAATGCTTTTCGCGCATCTCCTGCTCGCCTATCGAAGAATGGGTGCGGTCACGTCCGCTCACCGGCGCTCCATATCCCATGAAATGCTTTAGATTGGCGGCTATGTGGTAACGGTCTATCCTGTTGGGGTCATCCCCTTGAAGCCCGAGCACGGCAGCGGTTCCGAGCTCGCTGTTGAGATAAGCATCCTCGCCGTAATTTTCCCACACTCGCGGCCAGCGCGGATCGCGGCTCAGGTCGACAGTGGGGTTGAAAGTCCACGGCACGTCGCTCGCTCTCGTCTCGTAGGCGGTAATCTCGCCGCCGCGTTTCACAAGCTCGCGATTGAACGTGGCGCCCATGTTGATATTCTGAGGAAACAGCGTTGCGTCAAGCACATAGCTTGCTCCGTGGTTCATGTCGAGCCCGTAGATGCAAGGAATCCCGAGCGTTTTCATCGAATAGTCCTGAATTTGGCTCACTACTTCACACCATTGCGATGCCGTCAGAGCGATTTTCGGTACGTTCAGTATCGAACCCACCTTGTGGGCGCCTATCACGTCGTCAAGCCGTTCCGGAGAAAGCTTGAGATTGGGATTCTTCTCCGTGTAGTCACACCCCAGCGTCACGACCTCAAGCTGAGTCATCTGCCCTATCTTCTCTTCAAGAGTCATCTTCTTGAGCAGGGCGGCTATGCGCTCCTCCATTGCGTCATCCCTCGGGATGATCGGAGCTGCCGCTTGAGCGGAGGCGGTGCCGGCTAAAAAAATTCCGGCTATCAAGGCGGTTAGTTTCATGTCAGTGTTTTCTTGGTTTTACGATTTATGATGAATTGAGAGAGGCGCCGGGAGGAGTCGCGAGCGTCAGAACTTATAGCCGATCCCCACAAGACCCGTCAACCCTTTGCATGGCAGCAAGAAATTCTCCTGCCAGCGCGAGCCGAGAAGATTCTCTCCCTTAGCCCACACATTGAAACGGTCGTTGAACCGATAGGACGCTTCAAGGTCAAGCGAATTGACCTTTCCAAGCTTCACCGCCTGGAAACCGCCGTCAAACGGTCCTACGATCGACTCGCCCCGGGTATAGACCGCTCTGCCCGCACGCAGGCTGTAGTCGAGCGATATGTCGAGCGAGCTCATCGGAGTCACTCTCACTCCAGCGCTCAGCACGCTCTTAGCCCTGTCGCGCCATGCCACATATCCCTCGTCATAGTCCTGAGGAGCGCCTNCGTAGCTGACATAGNCCGAAGCCNTGTCACGGNATTGATAGCTGAACNTGNTGNCATAGTTNATGCTCTTGNAGTCGTAANCCNCCATATAGACACCCTCGTAGTCGCCAAAATCGGTGTCATACACTTCGGGCATGAGCTGATGCGCAAAGCTCCCATAAGAGCCCCACACCTTTATCGACGCGCCGGCAAACGGACCGATAAGGAATCCGCCGTCAACGCCTATTTTCTTCCGTGTTGTCACGTAGCACTGCGAGGGATTGATCAAGTGGCTCTCCGCAAAGAGAGCGGCTGCGCTGTTGAGCCATGCGCCCCCGTCGGCTCCCACGTAAAAGGTGAACTGCGACGCAGGCATCCATTCGAGTTTCACATCGGGCGCCACGTAAGTGGCGCTCCCACGGTTGAACGCATGTCCCGCCGTAAGCCCGATTCTGATATTGTAGTTCGAGCCCGATGCGGTGAAATAAGGAGCGATGCTAAGATTTGCGCCGGTCGATTGAAGCCCCGAAGCCTCAGCCTCCGAGTCGTTCACAAACGCAGCCTTCACGTCAGCGCCCGCTTTGTAAGACTCTCCGATGCGAAGCGACCCGCCGAGCAAAAATTCCCCATAATTTTCCGACAACGATTTCCCGATGCCGGCGTATGGCTTGCCAAACTTGAAAAATCCGTAATCGAGCGAAGCGTGATATTCAAAATTTCCCGGCAAAGAGTTCCATGCAAGACCGAGTCCTAAGTTGTTGGCGTTCTGCGACAACCCCTTGTCGACAAGCGTCGGAAAATTGAACGAGGAAAACATATATCCCACCCGTCCCGACAGAGTTCCCGCCGACTCAAACCGATGGCGCGCGTCAAACCCTATCTTAGCCGTGTGGTCACGATAGTCAAGCTTGTTGTCGGCGATATTGCGAGCCTTGTACTGGCTGCCGTCATATTGCAGCCAGGCTCCGGCAACGGTAGTTTCATCGTCGACAAAACGGTAGCCTGCCGACAAGTCAGCCTGAAGCGAAGGGAAATATCCGGCATATACATATCCTTTATATTCCGGCTTATCCATCGATGCGAGATAAGATGCGGGAGCGAGAGTGGAGATCGTTGCCGTCACCGGAGCCGACACCGCACGGTCGCTCCACGACAGTTTTTTCATCGCCACCGCCGGAAGCCGCAGCTGAGGCAGCATGTCGATGCGCGAAGCCTCGCGCTCGATCGGAACAATATCCTTTTCTACTGTGATCTCCTTGGTCAGGTCCTGAGCCATCGCCCCGCCGGCAACCGACAGCATCAATGAAGCCAATGTATATTTTATAATTTTATTCATCATCGTAGTTTTCTTAATTAAGACGCTCGTCAATCATCATGAAAATGTCACTCTCAGTGCCCGGATAGTTCTCCTTGAGGCTCTTGAGATACTCGCGGGCTTCGAAATCATCCCCTTGCTTCTTGCACACATCGCTGAGCAGGATATAGCCGCGGGCAAGCCAGTAGGAGTGAGGAGTGTTGGAATCTATCAGCTTCTCAGCCGCGCTGCGAGCTTTCTTCACCTGCCCTCCGTCGAGATAATATTGACCCAGATAATAAGCCGACTTCGCACCATAAAGGTCGTCGGTATTCTTTGCAAGCGCCTCCCACTCTTTTGCGGCATCAGCGCCGCGACCGGTGTTGGCAAGAGCAAGAGCCCGCGAATAAACCACCTCCGAACGGCTCGACGACGGCAGCGATTCCGACGCCAGCAACCCGTCGGCAGCCTTGATCACATCACTGTATTTGCCGAGGTCTCTCGACACCCTCATTATTCCGAGACGCGCCGCTGCGATGTTGCGTGACACCGACGCGCGCTTCTCAAGCTGCTTGAAAGTGGCAAGCGCCTGTTCGCCGTTACCCGAGTTATATTCAACCGCGCCCTTGACGGCGAGAGCATCCTCGGCAGCGTCGCTGTCGGGATATTTCTCCACTATCGCCGAAGCATATTTCAACGCCTCGGCTTCATTGCCGGCAGCCATCGACGCTTCACAAAGATAGTTCAACGCCTGCGCTTCATGCCGTCCGCCGGGATACTGATTAAGATAATCCTTCAGTCTGCCGGTTACGGAATTGTCAAGCAAGTAAGCCTTTTCAGCTGCCTGGAAGGTCAAACCGTCAAGCTCGGAAATCTCAAATTTAGGTGCATTCGGCACCGAAGCGATAAAAGAGGTGTACTCGTTAAGGCGTCCTGCGTCGGCAAGAATGCGCTTAAGGTCGTCCGAAGCGACTCGCGCCTCTTCGCTGGTGGGATAGGAGCGTATAACTTTCTTATAGGTGTCGATAGCCTCGCCCGTCTTGCCCTGCCCTTGAAGCGTGACGGCAAGCTGTATGTAAGCGTTGCGCCCTTGGGAAGTTGTAGGATATTTCTTCACGAGCTCGCGATAGAGCGCCACCGCGTCGCCACTCCTTCCGAGCGCCACGTAGCTTTCTGCCTTTTCAAGCAGAGCCGACGGCAACAAGCCCGATGAAGGATAAGTCTCCGTCATCTCGTCGAGCAGCTTTATCTTTCCGCTGTAATCTCTTGCGAGCCCCTTCATCATCGCTTTCTGATACACGGCATAGTCGCCCGTCGAAGGGTTAAGGGCATAGGACTTCTCATAGCTCTGTTCAGCCTTTCCGAAGTCCAGTCCGTAATAATAGCAGTCGCCTATTCTATTGTGAGCGTCGGCTATCATCGCCGTGCCGAGGTCGCCCGGCGAAGCGATCACCCGCTCGAAATCTTTCCGTGCCAGGTCATATTTCTTTTCGGCAAATCGGCTATAGCCCAAATCATAGTAGGCAAGTGCCTTGTTGGGCGACGATGTTCCTGCCGCTTTAAGATAATCGTTGTAAGCCTTCGACGCGTCGGCATACTTCCCAAGCCGGTAATAGCAATCGCCCATCCACAGGTTACATTCCGTAGCGATCGCCTTGTCGGCTCCCGAAATGCCCCGCGCCTCCTTGAAGCGGTCAAGCGCCAGCGTGGCGTTGCCCGATGCGAGGTCACGGGTGCCGAGCGTATACAGCACTCGCTGTTTCGCATTCAGAATCGACTGCGACGGGCGCCGTATCTTCTGAATCGAAGCAAGAGCCTTTTCATAATTATTGTCGGTCATATAGCCGGTGACAAGATATTCCTGAACCTCAGGAGCATAACGTGAATTAGGATACTCTTTAAGGAAATACTCAAACATGTCCACCGAGCTGCCGAATGGGGTTCTGCCACCCTGGCTGCGAGCCACGGCATAATTATAGAACGCCGTTTCGCTCACCCCCTTGTCATAGTCCATGCGATAAGCCTTCTCAAGCGCCATGATAGCCGCATTAGCATTCCCCTCTTTAAGATAGCTCTGTCCTATATACAGGTAGGCTGATTGCCCCATAGCGTCGTCCGAGCCGGTCACCTTGTCGAGCGTCTCGATAGCCTTGCCGTACTGCCCCTCCTTATAATAGCTCACTCCGAGAATGTAGAGCGCCGACAGCTGCGGCAGGGAAGTCTCGGCAACATATCGGGTCAGATACTCTATCGCCTGCTGCTCGTCGCCGAGATTATACAACGACTCGCCCGCTATGCGTCGCAGCTCGGGTTCAAATTCCTTAATGTCGCTGAGATGCTCCCGAGCCATCGACAAAGCGCGTTGATAATCGCCGTCGATATAGGCAATCTGAGCAAGATAATAGGGCGCCATGTCGCCGGGAGGACAGCTCTGATCCACCTCTTCAAANANNNTCTTNGCTTTAGNNTAGGCGCCGTTGGCATAATTGATATATCCCTTATAGAACAACGCAGCCCCCCGATATCGCGGAGCATGAGCGAGCGAATCAAATCCCGATTCCGCTTCATCCATGTCGCCAAGCATAAGATGGCAGAACGAAGTGCGGTAAGTATAGTCCTCAGCAGCCGAGAGATTGAGACAATTGATGTCTATAGCATCATACTCCGTCAACGCCTTCCGGTAATTGCCGTCATAAAAATCGCAATCGGCTATACCCATGCGCGCCGTTATGCAAGCCGGCGAAATCGGATACTCTGCCACAAACTCCTCAAACATCCTCCTCGCCTCCTGAAGATTACCGGCAAAGAGCTCTCCCGAAGCAAGAGCGATGGCGGCGCGTTCGCGCTCGCTGCCGGCAAACGCCCCCGGAGACACATTGGATATCTGATCGATTGTTCCGTAATAAGTCTTGTCACGGAGCATCAGCTCCCCCCGCGCCAAGCTGCCGTCGGGCATCGGAGAGTTGATTTGCGCCATTCCCGACAACGCCGTCAACACCGCTGCGGGCAATATAATAAGCTTCCTCATCTGTTACAATTTATTAATTGCAAACTTACGCAAAAAAAAACGCCCCTGCAAGCAACCGCCCCAATCTTTAAACCCATCAATCACAATTTCCATCCTCCATCGTCTGTTCCCCGCCACGAATGCTCGTAAAAATTTTTAATTCCTGCTCAAACTTTACTCTCCCCCCAATTGTTTAAATAACAGAAAATGAAATTCAAAAAAACTTAAAGTTATGAGTACTACTAAAAGTGTAAAAGGAACTAAGACCGAACAGTATCTGGTCAATTCTTTCGCCGCAGAAACACAGGCTTACGCACGTTACACATTTTATGCACAGATAGCCGACAAAGAACTTTATTTCCCTATCGGTGTGATTTTCCGTGAAACAGCCGACAACGAGCTTCGCCACGCAAAGATATTCTTGAAATTCCTTCCCAACGAGGAGGCTACTTGCAACGGCGGCGTTGACGCAGGATTCCTCGGCGACACAGCTTCCAACCTTGCTATCGCAATCAAGGAAGAGGAAACCGACGGATATAAATATTATGAAGAAGCAGCCAAGGTTGCTACCGAAGAAGGTTTTGACGAAATCGCAAGCCACTTCCTCGCAATCGCATCGGTTGAAAAATATCACCACGACCGCTTCCAGCGCTACTTGAAGCAGGTACAGGACGGAACCGTATGGAAACGTGACACTCCTATCAACTGGCAATGCCTNGTNTGCGGATACGTACACTANGGTACCGAACCCCCCACAAAGTGCCCCGGATGCGATCATCCCTACCAGCACTATATGGCAATGGATGACAAATAATCCATNCNCATCCAACACACCACAACGGGACTATGCCACNCAACGGCANAGNCCCGTTGCTTATATCCCCCATCAAAAAAACGTACTGACACGNCGCACCATGTCACCCACGCAACCAGACGCCCGAATCCACGAGCCTGAAAGGCTCACCCCTACGGATAACCCTCCACTACGAGCGCAGCGAGGTGTGGAGGGTAAAAGCCCACCACTCAAAAAAGCACTCTGCAAAGAGTGCCCCCTAAACCACACAAGGAAACCCGAAGGATTCATCTGGCTCAGTAGAAAATCAGTGGGGATATTTTTGGGTCAGTAGATATTTCCGGTTGTGCCCTCTAAGCCTACGCGGGAGAAAGGAACCCGAAAGGGTTCATCAATCGGTAGCCGCGGGTGGAGCCCACAGGGCGGAACCCACGGAAAGAGAATTTCCAACAGTTTCGATTCTGAAAGAATCATCAACCGGAGTTGTTCCCCCAGAACTCCGAATTGCGGTGGATTTGAAATAATTAAGTCAAGGTTCTTTTGCTGCCGTTTTGGCGGGGCGA
>WFLX010256173.1_pt1 | contig 10215 bp, 10 predicted proteins | sample 4967041 | NCBI WGS metagenome assembly WFLX01 (sample SAMN12857096, study PRJNA449069) | gut metagenome | isolation source: stool from male and female vole | host: Microtus ochrogaster | place: USA:Florida | collected 2017
AAGTCAACGATTGGAAAATCGTGAAGCGTTCGGTAGATGCAAGAAAACGTGACATAATAATAAACCTTACTGTAAGGGTTGCTTCCGGAGAAGATCGAAAAGTCTCTTCCGGTTATACCCCTGTGGATTTTGCCAATGTGTCTGATTCAAAGCAGACTGTCGTAATTGTAGGCGCAGGCCCAGCAGGTTTGTTTGGAGCTCTCGAATGTATTCGGCTTGGAATGAGACCAATAGTCATAGAGCGCGGTAAGGACGTTGATGCCCGTCGNCTNGACATCGCTACACTAAACCGNGANAAGAAAATAGATTCNGAATCCAACTATTGCTTCGGNGAGGGAGGNGCTGGTACGTTTTCCGATGGNAAACTCTACACCCGTAGCAAAAAACGTGGTAATCCTACCGANGTCCTTTCCCTGCTCGTGCAGCATGGAGCGGACGAAAACATTTTGATTGATTCTCATCCTCATATNGGNAGCGANCGACTGCCGGGCATAATGAAAAGTATCCGACAGACCATCATTAATTGTGGGGGAGAGGTACGTTTCGAGACCCGAGTAGACCGTTTGCTGATTGAAGATGGCAAAGCAGTTGGGATTGAAACATCAAAAGACGAGAAGATAATGGGAGATGCTGTGATTCTTGCTACCGGACATTCTGCCCGCGACGTCTATCGCAATCTTNCACGCGATGGAGTGAAGATGGAGGCAAAAGGCCTGGCAGTGGGCGTCCGACTGGAGCATCCTCAGCGTCTCATTGATCAGATACAATACCATAATCCTNCTGGTCGCGGNCGTTGGCTTCCCGCNGCAGAATACAATTTCGTGACTCAAGCAGATGGAAGAGGTGTCTATAGTTTCTGCATGTGTCCCGGAGGAGTCGTAGTTGCTGCTGGTAGCGGACCGGAAGAATTAGTAGTCAATGGAATGTCGGCATCTGCTCGAAGCAGCATTTGGGCTAATTCAGGCATGGTGGTTGAGATTCGTCCTGGTGATTTCCCAGAGTATGCCAATCGAGGAGAGTTCGAGATGCTCGATATGGTGGAAGATCTTGAAAAGAAGTTCTACTCTGAATCGAATGATAGTATAATTGCACCTGCACAAAGGATGAAAGACTTTGTAGAGGAAAAAGATTCTAAGAATCTTCCCCCATCCAGTTATCTCCCAGGTCTTTATGAAGCAAGAATGGATAAGTTGCTCCCTCCTTTTATTGGAAGCAGACTTCAGAAAGGATTTCAAGATTTCGGACGGAAAGCAAAAGGATTTCTGACCAACGAGGCTATCCTCATTGGTTTGGAATCACGCACTTCGAGTCCTGTTCGCATCCCTCGCGATAAAGAGACTCTTTGCCATGTAGAGGTGAAAGGTCTTTATCCTGCTGGTGAAGGTGCTGGCTACGCAGGAGGTATCGTCTCAGCCGCTATCGACGGCATGCGTTGCGCCCGAAGCATTAGTCAAATACTCTCAATTCCTCACACTGTCAACTGACAACTGATAACTAAAAACTGACAACTCAAAACCATGAGCACTATATTAGCAATTGAGACATCAGGTAAATTCTGCAGTGTTGCCCTTATACATGAAGGCCTTGCTGAATTCAGCCGTGTTGATGAGACAGAAATGAACCACGCGCGAGCCATTGGTCCGTTTGTCGACGAATGTGTAAAAGAGGCACGCCGTCGTGAATGGAAGATAGATGCTGTTGCCGTCAGTATGGGTCCAGGCAGCTACACAGGTCTCCGTATCGGACTCTCAATGGCCAAGGGTCTTTGTTTTTCCCTCAATGTCCCTTTGATAGGAGTCTCAACATTGAAACTCATAGCCGTTAAGGCAATGTTCCGAAATATTGATTGGNAAGGCGATGAGATACTNNTGCNTATGNTTGATGCCCGTCGTATGGAGGTCTACACAGCAGCCTACGATTTCAGATTAGATGCATTAATGGAGCCTCAGCCCTTGATATTAGATGAAGAAAGTTATAGCAGCTTGCCCAAAGATAGAGATATCTATTTCATGGGAGATGGGTCGGAAAAATCAAAAGAAGTCTTGAAAGGGGAGAAGTATCATTGGCTGGATGGGGTCAACCCGAGAGCTTCAGATATGACGGCCCTGGCAGAAAAAGCATTCCGTGAATCAGAATTCCTCGACGTCGCGTATAGCGTCCCAGAATATCTAAAAGAATACGAAGCCAAGAAAAGCCACGTCAAAGGCCTTTAAAAAAAACTAAAAATGGAAGATAATACATACGAAGTAAATACCCAGGAAATTGGAGCAGCCCCAGTTGCACCCGAAGTCCTCAATATGATTCCTTACAACACCGGTATGGAGCCACTTCTCCTTGCGGAATATGGCCGCAATATCCAGAATCTTGTAGATTTTTGTGTCTCTATTCCAGATCGGGAAGAACGCACTCGCTGCGCCTATGCAATTGCCGATATCATGAAGATTCTTTTCCCTAACTTGAAGAAGGATCCTAATGACACAAAGAAAATATGGGACCATATCAATATCATGTCGCGTTTTGAACTCGACATTGATTTNCCNGTTCNNGTNATCCAGGCNGAAGAAGCTAATCCCACTCCTGAACCTATTCCATACAGCAATTCTCGCGACATCATTTTCCGCTATTACGGCAAGCATATACAGAATATGGTGAGAACTGTAGCAGATATGGAAGAATCCGAAGAACGTCAGAATTTAATTGGGGTGATAGCAAATCACATGAAGAAGCTAATGCTGGCCCACAATAAAGAGGGCGTGAGCGATGCAAAAGTGCTCCGCGACCTCTGCTTCATTAGCGATGGAAAGATTGATCTTCTACCTGGCGATATCTATCTTTATGATTTTCAGGAAGTGCAACCTTCCAAGATGAAACAAAATAAGAAGAAAAATAATAACAAGTAGAGGGAGATGAGTGAATTTATTGTTGAAGGCGGTTGCCGCTTACAAGGCTCCATAGAGCCTCAAGGTGCTAAAAACGAGGCATTGCAAGTGATCTGTGCCACTCTTCTTACCTCAGAGAAAGTGACTATCTCAAATCTTCCAGACATTGCAGATGTCAACAATCTCGTTGACCTGATGACTCATCTTGGAGTTAAGACATCTTATCTTGATCGCCATACGTNTGAATTCCAANCGGATAATGTCAACCTTGGATTCCTTCATACCGACGAATTCCTGAAAAAANCGCAATCGCTCAGAGGTTCGGTAATGATTATAGGCCCATTAGTGGCTCGCTTTGGTGAGGCAGTCTTGCCTAAACCTGGTGGCGACAAGATCGGACGCCGACGTCTTGATACTCATCTCATTGGTATCGAAAAACTTGGGGGACGTTTCGATTATGATTCCTCAAAGAGAGTTTATAATATTACAGCTCCACAAGGATTAAATGGAGTGTATATGCTTCTTGATGAGGCGTCCGTAACTGGTACGGCCAATCTTGTTATGGCTGCAGTTCTTGCAAAAGGGAAGACTACTATTTATAACGCTGCGTGCGAACCCTATGTGCAGCAATTATGCCGTATGCTCGTAAGGATGGGAGCGAAGATTGAAGGCATTGGAAGCAATCTTCTCACTATCACAGGCGTAGATTCTCTCTGGGGAGCCAACCACCGTCTGCTTCCCGATATGATTGAAGTCGGAAGTTTTATTGGTATTGCTGCTATGACAGGAAGCAACCTTACGCTGAAAAATGTCGGAGTTCGTGATCTCGGAATTATTCCGGATGCTTTTGCGCGTCTTGGCATCAATCTTACTGTCAAGGGAGACGATATTGTGATCAATCAGAAGGATATATATGAAATAGAGACATTTATCGACGGCTCTATAATGACGATTGCTGATGCTACATGGCCAGGATTGTCGCCTGACTTGCTAAGTATTTTCCTTGTGGCTGCAACCCAAGCTAAGGGAAGCGTGTTGATACATCAGAAGATGTTTGAAAGCCGACTCTTCTTCGTCGATAAACTTATTGATATGGGTGCGCGTATCATTCTTTGCGACCCTCACCGTGCGGCTGTGATTGGAAGTGGAAAGTTCAATTCTCTTAAAGCTGCAAGGATGGTGAGTCCGGATATTCGCGCCGGTATCGCTCTCCTAATGGCTGCAATGTCGGCTAAAGGTACAAGCCGAATTGAGAATATTGACCAGATCGACCGTGGTTATGAGCGTATCGACGAACGCCTTAACTCGCTCGGTGCAAAGATATTTAGAAACTGATGATAACAGAAGAAGAAATCACCTCAGTAGGCAAATTGCTTAAGACTCACGCACTGAAAGGAGAACTCAATATGATCCTTGACATCGATCCAGGTTATATTGAAGAAGGCAATCCTGCCATAATTGATATTGATGGCATCTACGTTCCTTTCTATGCTGAAAGTATCCGCACCAAAGGATCTTTTTCCTTTCTTGTGAAGTTCGAAGGAATTGACAGCGAGATTGAAGCTAAAAAGCTCGTCAATAAGACTGTCTATGCACTTCGAGATCGCCTTAAAGAATATATGCTTGAAAACTATGATGAGGAATATGCNCTATATGACGATCTCGTAGNANTTACTATCGAAGNAGTTGACCATGNAGNGATTGGAAAGGTAGTTGAAATCGACACTAATACCGAAAATGAACTCTTCATAGTGGAGACTCCTGAAGGAAATACTGTCTACATACCCCTTACTGAAGATTTCATAGAAAAAATGGATGAAGACTCCAAAACCATCACCATGCGCCTCCCCGATGGCCTCCTCGACCTCAACTAAATGTTTATGATTCGCAAGTATATAGTAAGTTTATTGTTTGTCTTCGGGTGTTTCTGCCACATATCTGCAGAAGCCCAAGACAATGACCTCGAAGACCTGACTTTCGCCGAAATGCTTAAGTCAGTCGACCTTTCGAAAGAGGCAAAAGCAGCCGACCTTATTCGTAAGTTTCAAGACCTTGAAGCTCGACAGAAACTTATGAACGGACCGTTGTCTCCTAAGCAGGGGAAATGCAACATTGAGGCATTTCGAAAGAAGGAAGTAATATTGATTACAATTCCTGCTAATGTCTTGTTTGCACCTAATTCGACTGACCTGTCTGAAGGGGCGGCTAAATATCTTAATCCAATTAAGAGATATATGAAAGATCCTGATATGTTTCGTGTGCTTTTAGTAATGCATACCGACAATACGGGATCTTCTAAGTATAGGGACAATATCACTGCCGACCGAGTCGATGCAGTGACTGCGTGGTTTGAAGAGCAAGGGGCAGATACATCCTATACCTTTTCATACGCTTTTGGCGACGAGGCTCCTCTCGTACCAAACTCTTCCATCGAGAATCGTGATAAAAACAGACGTCTGGAGGTCTACCTGATGCCTGGAGCAAAAATGCTCGAAGAAGCAAAAAAAGGCAAAATCGATTTCTAATATGAAAACTCCTTATTACATTGTCTACGAAGATCGCATCGAACGCAATCTCCAACTCCTTCGTCGGGTGGAGCAGGAGGCTGACGTAAAGATAATCATGGCTTTCAAGGCAAATTCACTTTGGAAAACTTTTCCCATAGTCAAAAAATATTTCTGTTCGAGCACTGCAAGCTCTCTCAACGAGATGCAACTCTCACTCGATTATCTTGGCAATGATGTACATGCCTATTGCCCTGTCTNNACTGNTGAGACATTTCCAAAATTTCTNGCCGNTTNCTCGCATATNANATTCANCTCNNTTNCTCNGTNCAANNNATTCNAGCCTCAANTTNATGCTTNGAATGCAGANCATCCGGANAAGAGGNTGAGTGCTGGTCTTCGTGTCAATCCCCATTGCAGCGTGATTGAAACTGACATATACAATCCTTGCGTGCCCGGTTCCCGTTTTGGTGAATCTGCGGCTGCTCTTGCCGATGGACTCCCGGAAGGAATCGAAGGACTCCATTTCCATGCTCTTTGCGAGTCAGACAGTCATGACTTGGCAAAGGTTCTGGATGCTTTGAAAGAGCAGTATGGACATTTGTTGCCACATGTAAAATGGCTCAATATGGGTGGTGGGCATTTGATGACCCGTAAGGGTTACGATATCGACTTTCTTATCTCACTGATGAAAGAACTTCATCAGGAATACCCAAATCTCAAGATCATTATGGAGCCTGGAAGCGCCTTCATGTGGCAGACGGGCGATCTAATCACCCAGGTTCTCGATGTAGTGGAAGATGCAGGCATAAAGACAGCAATTATTGATGCGTCTTTTGCTTGCCATATGCCAGACTGCCTCGAGATGCCTTACAAGCCAGTGATTGAAGAGGCTCTGCCCGAAGAGGAGAACACAGATTTGCGCACTGGCGANCATCACTTTGGCGACTCGGAACGACACACTTATCGACTTGGCGGTAACTCTTGCCTGAGTGGCGACTTTGTAGGGGATTGGGATTTCGCAAAACCCTTGAAAGCTNGAGACATCCTGACACTTTGCGATATGAATCACTACACGACCGTAAAGACTAACATGTTCAACGGAATCCAACACCCCTCCATTTGGCTCCAACCCAAACAAGGCGACCCCATCCTCCTCCGCGAATTCACCTATGAAGACTACCGCAACCGCATGTCTTAGTCCTTAAGTCGTTATTACGACAATCCAATAGCATCTGAAAAAGCTAAGCGCTGCAGAGACGAAAACTTCTCTGCAGCGCTTAGTATATCGGTAGTGGTAAAATTTTTATATACCGAAAGTCTTTTCGAGTTGGGGATTTACAGGGCCGTAGACGCAACGTTCAAATTTTGTAGCGAAAATCTCGAAGCATTTGTTGCAGTGGAGGCAACGTGACTTCTCGAGTTCTTTTTCGCGCAGACGAGTGATGAAGTCAGGCTGAGTCAATAGTGCACGCGACATCGAAGCGAAGTCGCATATTTCAAGCGTCCGATTGATTCCCTCCTCTGTATATATGCCTCCGACGAGAGCAAGAGGTAGTTCGGGGAATTGTTTGCGGAGATATTCTACAGCGTCAATATAGTAGCATTGAGCAGTACGCGGTTGGAAGTAAAAGTCATAACCACTTATTTCTACAAGGTTTACTCCAGCTTTTACAAGCGTTTCGACATAAAATGCGAGTAAGTCGAAGTCGTCCTTGTTTGCGTTTGTGTTATGGGCGTTCATCTTAACATAGATGAGGAAATCAGGACCACATACTCGTCGTATGCCTTCTACGATTTCCTTTGGGAGACGGATGAGATTTTCGTCTTTGCCACCATATTTATCTGTGCGNTGATTTAGATCGCGTCTAACTACTGCCTGAAGGAAATAGACATGGGCTATATGGACCTGTACTCCATCAAACCCCGCTTTTTTGGCGCGGACAGCTGCTTCGACAAACCATCTACCTGCCGTTTCCATCTGCTCCGTCGTCAAGTCGTTAAAGTCGATAGGGGAGAGCCCCTTTGGGCCTGCAAGTGAAATCTGAGCAATGGCAAGAGCACCGTATTCATGGATTTTTTCAGCAACTCTCTTAATCCCGTGTAGATACTTATCAGAGCCTATACAGGGCTGGCAAATATCGGCACGGAATTCAAGGTCAGGAGAAACGCTCATGTGTCCTGTGATAATTGTTCCGGCTTCTCCTCGGCCGAGGGCATCGTACATTTCAATTTCAGCATCGCTAATAGTGCCGTCTACATTATCAAGATGAGTGTTTGTAGCGCTTCTGATGAAGCGATTTTTAGCGATCTTGCCATTAATGGCATATTCCGAGAATGCTTTTTTCATATTTTTTATAGTGTGATGAGTTTCATGTATTCTTTCGAAGTTTCAAACACTCATCTATCCCAAATGGTCATCCTTTCTTATATTACAGATTCAATCCTTAATGCTTTTGAGCGCTACACTTTGGGCAATTGCCTTTAATCAGGTAATTGACAGAATGAGAACTAAATCCTTCCGGTAATTCTAATATAGGCACTTTAATGTTTGGGAGGCAAAAGATTTCTTTACACTGCTCGCAAAAGAAATGGACATGTTGATCGGCAATGGAATGATGAGAAGATCCATGACACAGTTCAAATTTTAGGGAGCGGCTTCCGTCTTCAATAACATGTACCACATCTTTTTCAGAAAACAACTCAAGCACTCTGAAGATACTTGCCTTGTCAAGAGTATGCCCGAAAAGTTCTTCTAAATCTGCCAGACTGAGCGGTCGAGAAGCTTTTAGAAGTTCCCGCATTACTAGTATTCGATTAGACGTGGGCTTAACCCCTTTTGATGTCAGAAATTCTTCAATCTCATTATAATTCATTCTCTATTTCTTTAAAATGTCTTAATAATTAACATTAAATGAGTCTTTATTGTTGTATTGAGACTTTGAATAGAAAAATGTTAAGAAGAATTATTTCAGGTTGTTGTATTGCTCATCTGTGACAGGTTCGAGCCATTCGTTGGAGGTGTTTTCGCCATCTATTTCAAAAGCGAGATGAGCAAACCAGCTGTCGGCAGCTGCACCATGCCAGTGCTTCACGTTGGCTGGAATATGTATTACTGTACCGGGAAGGATTTCTACTGCCGGNTTCCCTTCTTCCTGATACCANCCNCGACCTGCTACGCCTACCAGCATCTGNCCTCCACCCTTTGTAGCTCTGTGGATATGCCAGTTGTTGCGGCAGCCAGGCTCAAAGGTTACATTGAAAAACTTCACTTGTTCAGTTGAGATAGGAGCCAAGTAGCTTTGTCCAATGAAATATTGAGCGAAGGCATCATTGGGTTCTCCAATTGGGAAAATCATTTGTTTCTGAAATTCAGCCTTCGCATCATCACCCTTGATGTCATCATTCCACACATCTTTAGCAAGCCTAAAAGCAGCCCATGCCTTAGGCCAACCGGCATAAAATGCTATGTGAGTGATGATTTCTGCAGCCTCACTGCGAGTAATACCATTCTTCTTTGCTTCCTGAAGGTGGAAAGTAAGTGATGAATCGGTAATTCCCTGTGAGATNAGTGATGTGATGGTAACGAGGCTTCGGTCTCGGAGAGAAAGAAGATCGTTTCGGCTCCATACTTCGCCGAAAAGGATATCATCGTTAAGACGCGCAAATTCTGGAGCGAATTCTCCAAGCTGTGCGCGACCAGCCGTCTGTACTATTTTCTGTTGTGCCATAATGCTTAAAGTTAATGTCATCAATAATGAAAGTATACTTAATCTTTTCATGTTGAGATAAAGATTGTTTAAATGTTTATGGGTTTAAGAGGAGGAGAATCTTGTTCTTTTGATGCAAAATTATAAAATTAAATTCACTCTGACGTATCAAAATCTCGAAATTTTGTATCAATTTTTACTATNNCTGCAATAGAGGGAAANGNAAACCGGGCTATGGATAGATTCTTGAGGAGTCAACTATTTATCAATTTGAGTGTTTTATTCTTAAAGTGACATTTCGCCAAAACGAGTGTAACCAAGAAAATTAGATTAACTTTAATTTATAAAAATACTATACTATGGGAAATCCTATGTTCGACATTCCTTATGGATTGTATATCGTGACCGCTAACGTCGATGGGCGAGACAACGGATGTGTGTCAAACACTCTACAGCAAGTGACTGCCACACCTAATCAGGTGTCTGTATGCTTGAACAAGACAAATCTAACAACTGAGATGATCCAGAAATCTGGAGTGTTCACAGCATCTATCATTAGCCAGGATGCTGATTTTAGCCTCTTCAAACGTTTTGGATTCCAATCGGGCCGAGATGCCGACAAATTTAAAGATTTCTCAAGCTGTAAGAGAGTCTCGAATGGAACGATGGCTATCACGGAAGGAACAAACGCTTTTATAAGCGTTAAAGTGTCAAAGACTATCGATCTTGGAACTCATCTTATGTTTATTGGCGAAGTGACTGAGATGGAATCCCTTTCAGATGTTCCTTCTGTCACATACAGCTTCTATCAGGAATATATCAAACCGAAGCCCGAACCAGTAGCAAAAACAGAAGATGGAAAGACTGTCTGGCGCTGTAAGATTTGCGGCTATGAGTACATCGGTGAAGAACTTCCAGCAGATTTTATCTGTCCCATCTGCAAGCATCCTGCTTCAGACTTTGAAAAAGTAGAAAACTAAGACTTTAAAATCATAGCTCTCAAAATACTTAATTTAATTTTGAGAGCTATACTTTTATCTTCTTCTGTCTATTCGGCAAGAAACTGGTCCGGAGCAATCAACAGGGTATTCAGGATGGCGTTTAAACCATGCTACGGCATAA
>WFLX010265340.1_pt1 | contig 10215 bp, 4 predicted proteins | sample 4967041 | NCBI WGS metagenome assembly WFLX01 (sample SAMN12857096, study PRJNA449069) | gut metagenome | isolation source: stool from male and female vole | host: Microtus ochrogaster | place: USA:Florida | collected 2017
AGCGACATCCACCGCCTTTACCACGGCTCCATCGACGCGGCTGTGATGCCCGACGATCCCGGAACCTACGACTACGAGATAGACCTCACCAAGGACACCAACTTCATCCGCGTGGTCCTTCAGCACGCCGACGGCGAGCCGGTGAACCCCGACCATTTCAACTTCAAGATCACCGACACCAACGCCGCCCTCGACCACACCAACCTCACCTCGGCAGGCGACGCCGTCACCTACCATCCCTGGGCAGTGACAACCGCCGAGACCGACCTCCCCGACCCCGACAATGTCCAGGGCCGCGCCCCCTCCTCCTCTTCGCGAGCTACTACGACCCAAATCTCGTCGGTCATCGCCGACATGACTACCTCGCGACTGGTCAAGGGCAACCGCCCCACCATCGAAATCAACTGCACCGAGCCCGGCAACGAACACTCAGTGGCGCGACTCGACCTCATCTCCTACTTCCTCATGATCAAAGGCTCAGCCAACCGCCACATCGAGGATCAGGACTTCCTCGACCGTCAGGACGACTACACCATGATGCTCATCCTCGACGACAACAACCGTTGGAACATCCGCCTGGGGCTCTACATCAACTCATGGCGAATCGTCTATCAGTCAGAAGTTCTCAAATAACTCCGCTCGCCACCTATGAAACGCTGCAAAATAAACATACTTGCCACCCTCCTCTCAGTCGCCGCGCTGGCTCTCCTGCCCGCATGCTCCGACTCTGAGCCTGCCGGGGAAAAGCCCTCAGCCGGGCGGCGCGGAGCCGTCAGCTTCCGCCTTGCCACAGCCGAGCTCACCCCTGCGGCGCGCTCCCTCGCCTACGACCGTCTCGAAACCGCCGTGGCTCAGGGGACTCTCATCGGGTGTGTAATCGCCTATGTCAACCCCGACGGCACCTATCAATATGCCGCCAACTCGGCGTGGACCTACTACCCCGACGGGCTGATGCTCACACGCCTTTACGATGCCGACAACAATCCCGTCGATGTCGACGATCCCGACCAAAACACCATCCTGCGCCACACCGAGTCACTCACCTACTCCGAGTATGACCTCGAACTACTCCCCGGCAAGGACTACGCCTTCTTCTTCTACTACCCATACACCGACGAGGAAACAATCAAAGAGCAGTACGACAAGTTTGAGGTTTTCGAGAATTGGAAACACACAGTCAGTCTTGCAAAGATATACTTCCCTAACACCGGTGAGGAATATCCTTCTGACGATTGGAGGAAAACCGCCTATTTGGATATGAAGGACGACGACTATGCGATTTCCGACGAACTTTACAATGCCTACGTGTTCGGTTCGATTATGGGTTCAACCGATGTTCCGACTCCTACTGGATACTCCGGGGAATTACGCCATGCTTCATGGTTGAAATATCCCGTAACGCCAATAGTTGATTTCCGAACCGACGATGCCGACGATCTCGGCAAGCTCAACGCTTCCGATTTCATGTATGCCGCCGTGACTAAGTGGGATGGGGAGCCGATCAACAAAGAGAACACCCACAGCATCATCCCCGTCACTCTCAAAAAGCAGATGACGACGATCGAGCTCGCTTTCGCTGAGAACCCCTCGGAAGTCTACCTTCAGCCTAAAGCCAATACGTCCAATTGGAACTATATGCCTCGGTGGCGTGATTTCAACCTCGCAACAGGACGATTCGTCGGTGACTATTCTTCTCAGGCAACCCGAGAGCAGGTCCAGTCTACCGACCCGACTCTCAAAAATCTCCTTGATAAAGCCTACGCCTACAAAGAGAACCAGAAAATTTATCCCAAGTATCTCGGCACCTCCCATGAATGGGTAGGATCGGGCGAAACCGACTTCTATGTCTACCGACTCATCATGGCGCCTCAGGACGCGCTTTACTGCGACATTGTCATGACTATCGCCGGTAAGCAGCTCACCCTATCCGACCTTCAGCGAAACCCCAAACTTGCTTCGCTCAAAGGGGGGACCTACTATAAAATACGAGTCTCTAAAACCGGCGACGACACCGGCTGGCACCTCGACATCGAGGACTGGCAGGATGGTGGTGGATCAATCCTGAACCGTCCGTAACAGCACCGACCGAACCCGTGACACACAAACAAAGGAAACAAAGATGAAACCAATCAACAGCATATTATTCCGCTCTCTCCTGTCTACGCTTGCCATCATCGGCGCCGCCTCTTGCACCGACGATCCCATCGTCGTCGACGACAACGGCAACGATGCCCACCGCATCCTGCTCCCGGGAGAATACCGCTTCATAATCAGTTGCGACACCGACCCCTCCTTCAAGCCCTCTTCACGAGTGAGCTACGAGTCGATCGAGGCATCGCGATTCTCCACCGGCGACCACATCGGCGTTTTCGCTTCCAACCGCGAAGCGCAGATTCAGAACGATGTCTTCTCGGCGCGAAACATGAACGACGATTCCGAGATTCAGGTGCTCGCTCCTCCGGCGGGAAACGTAACTCAGGGACTTGAAACCGAAATCCCCACCGAAGGCGACAACATCAACTATCTCTTCTACTACCCCATGAACGAGTCATGGAAACTGTCGACCGTCACAGCGGGAACCGGTTTGGGCTACACAGTGGAAACCGACCAGTCCACTAAGGAAAACTATGAGAAATCCGACTTCCTTTGGAACCACCTCGCCTATGACGGCAACGAAGAGTACCAGTCGATCCACATGCACCATCTCATGGCTAACATCGTCGTGAAAATCCACAAGGACAGCATAGCCCCCGACCCTGTTTCCGAAGAAAAAACAGTAACCCTCCGCAATCTTCCCGTACATGCGGGGGGAATCTATCTCTTCAAAAGAACTGCCGGAGAAATGAACTACTCGCCCGCCAAAGATAGCCGCAGCGACATCAAGATGTATTGCCAGGGAGAAATGGGCGATTATCTCGTATATCGCGCCGCCATTCCCGCTTGGCACACCCTCTCAGCCGGCGACCCCATCATCACCGTCAATCTCTATGACCGCCAGGGCAATGTCGAGGAGGTCACCTACAACCTCGCCAAAGACATCTCGCTAAAGGACGGCTTCTACTACACATTCACCCTCCGCTCGGCTGTGAAACCCGCCATCCCCGACGTTTCCAACGAAGATTCATGGGTGCTCGATGTGTTCGACCCCGAGACCAGCGAAATCGTCGGTCTCCTCTGCCGCGAATACCTCCACTATCAACCCTCGAATATTTCCAACGATCCGACAGTACATGACGTTCGTACCACTCCGGGCAATGGTTACATTCACTATGGAAAGGCTGACCAATGGACAGGAGTCCGAGAAATCACGACTCAGCAAGACCAACCTCACATCTCTTCTCAGGCATGGGTATTCTATAATCTGCAAGAAGGCTCAAAACTGCCGAATTTGAAAGAAGGGACCGTTCTGCGTTTCATTTATGATATAATTGCAAGTAAATCGGGAGGTCTCAACGGAGATGCCTGGTATGACATCTGGCCCGCGCCTCATCGATATGGAGTAAAACTCNATGGCATCGGANNTTCTGCNCAAGGAATCTTCTTGNNACGTCACGGACATGAATGGGTAGCATTGNAAGAAGGATATGGGGGAAGCTCAAAAGAAGGTTCGGAATACTATATGCACGGTGGAACAATCACATGGGAAAAAGCGACCTCCGACAACGTAGAGTATTACTACAAAATCGGCGACTTCACAATGCCCGAAATAAAGATTGATAATAATACCGCAACTATCATGGGGCATATCGCAATTCCTGAATCGGGAGAGCCATACGTGTCCTACGAGCCTTTTGATTCCGAAACAAACCGCGAAATCGGCGATCCGTCAATCAAGGTGGGACGAGTTGTCGAAAAATTCCTTGATGATCAGCACGACGGGAATTCCTATCCCCTGATTAAGATTGNCTACAATAACTTCTGGATGAGTAAATCTTACNGCACAAAATCNCTTAACGACGGGACTATATTGANATGCCAAAATAAAGACGGTAATGGCTCAACTGATTACAAGGACTATATATTATTCCAAGACGCGGTCGACCTGCTCCCCGCCTCCTACCTCTATCCTTGCAATCCGGAGTATTTTGACGTATTCACTGCTCCAAACCGTTCAACATTTCCGGTTCTTTACAATTATACTACGGTCAAGAACTCTATGTTCGTGCCACCATGCCAGGATACACGTTTAAAAACTACATTCCCGAAAGCTGAGCATCTAAATCAGATTGCAAAATATCTGGGATGGAAATTTGCGGCAAAACTTCTCACAGGAGATATCCCGACTGTGGTCAACGGAGTATTTGTGGAATCTTTGAGCGATGCGCTTTCTCAAGACAAAATAATTGATAACACGCAGAACTCTTTCAACTGCAACGTGTCAGGGTTCAACCTCCACACCAATGGCGACTACCACCCCTATATTGGTTTCAAAGACACTTTCGGTCATCAATGTTCGCTATGGACTTCTGATAATCTTGGAGAACCCTACGATTCTCAGAACGGACCAGGCGTTCCTATTAGTTATATTGAATTCANCCCCTACGATGCTTTTAACGGAACGACTGACTATTTCAGTGATGGATTTTATCATAAATTTGATCCCAATTATACTGCGGATGGCAGAGCGGTTGAAGCTTCGCAATTGTTCTTTTCTGTAAGATTTATATTAAAATTTGACGGGCAGGAGGATTCTGATGAATTCTTTGGAAGAGCGGCGGTTTCTCGGTTCATTAATTCAGTCAAGAGCAGTTCCCGCAGCGGAGCGGCACAGGCTCCCAAGCGCGAGAGCAACCTGGTGACTGTTCCTGTTATCGAATNTAAAGAATAGGCTTATTATTATGAAGATAAAGCGNNTACNATATATGGCNNTTGCCNGCGTTCATGGCGATGACGACTCAGTCGTGCGTCAACGACTTCGACGACGATTGCAACAAACCCTCGCTCCCGGGAGAAGTCAAAGTGCGCTTCACCCTGAAGCTCGACAACATGGAGCACTCAATGTCCCGTGCCGGAGGAGTGTGGAATCCATCCGGACCCACCGAAGCAGGATCGACGTTTGACAACGCCATAAGAATGAATGATGAAAAAACCAAGTGGCTACACGTGATGCTCATACACGACGACGGCACGCTACTACACCTTGATCTTGACAAGTCGTTCCAGTTCAACCCCAACGAATGGGGCTATGACATGACAGCCACTCTTGACCTCTCATCAGATGCCGACCGTGAAAAGTGGCTACCCGGGACCAATTGCCGTGTGATGGTTCTTGCCAATTTCCGTGACAAGGAGAAGGAACATGACATTATCAGCAAAAAGACCATTGACCAACTCGAAAGCCAAATCAAAGAAGCTGTTATCGACTGGTATACCGATAAAACAAGCCCTATGAGCCGAAACAGCGGTAATATTCCAAACATCCCCATGTGGGGCATGACAACAGCCAAACTGAAACTCGATGGATATTCTACCGAACAATTCACGGTTCAGCTGCTCCGTTCGGTAGCAAAAGTAAAAATAGAATTGACCGAAAGGCTAAAAATCGCAGGCTACAAACTCGTTGATTGCTCTGTGGATAACTGCAACAAAAAAGTATATCAGCTTCCTGCAGGATGGAAAGACGCATCGACAACCATCGACAATGTGCAAGCAAAATATGATGCGGCTTTCAGAGAAAAAGCCTCGAGACAAGAAAATAATCTTGTTATCACCGCTCCGGGATTTAACAACGAAGCCGACGATGACGAATCACTGGTATTCTACCTTCCTGAATGGGATGCGAAAGCATCCAAGAAAACCTCGACCATAACCCTATGGGTGCTTGACGACCTCGGAGAAAAAAAGTCATGTTCTATGACTATCGACAATGACCCCGACGGAAAAGACAACTCGGCATTCTATTCGGGACACATCAACAACGTGAACCGAAACCACCTCTACAAGTTTATCGTCGACAAGGATATAGCCGAAGGCGAACTCACTTATAAGCTCGAATGTTGGAATCATGTCACATCTGCGATAGGCTGGAATCCCCCATCGTGGAGCTTCGATGCTAAAGGCAATGACAGTGAGGCACTATATGGCTACGTCTCCTATCCATCTTATTCGAGCGACGATAGCGTGGAACCCATTGAAGACGGCACCTCATTTGCTGACTACACTTTCCAACTCAAGGAGCCTGAGGGAGCCGTGTGGAAAGCTTTCCTCGTCGAGGACGGGGTGGAATACCCGGGCGACACTACAATTACAGTATGCGGCAGAGCGGCAAACACCCCGAGCGGCTTCTTCTTCGGCGTGGGTAACGATAACAAAACCAATACCAAATCCGCCTCGACCGGAATAGCCCGCGACGCCGCCTACAATGTCAAGGTCGGCACCCGATTCAACACCGTAGACTTCATTAACGGAAAGCCCGAAATGATCAACGACTCCATCATGAAGCTCAACGCCGCCGCTCAGGAATGGAAAGACCGCGGCGAAGTGCCCACATGCTACCTCGTAATCAAGATAGCGCTCGATGGTAAGAACTTCTCGGAAGTGCTGAAAATAAATCCCGCTAAGCCCGGAAAATTCACAAACGACCTGAAATTTGCCGGAACCGAGACACATATTCAGATACGCAACCTTTTCCATGTCTTTAGCGAGCAATCCAAGGGAACAAAGACATCCATAAAGAAGAAAAATGAGAACGACGAAGAATACACCATCTACTATGGTGGAGGTAATGACAATCTTGTCATAGGAATCTATAACATTGACCCAGGTCCATTCAAAGATCACGTGTGGTGGGGCTACCCTATGGGACACAAAGACATTCCCAAGCCGAAACCCGAAACCCCTACCGATCCTGACGAAAACGGGAACGAGACCGAAACCCCTACCGATCCAGACGAAACTGAAACCAATCCTTAAGCTCTATGAAACTTAAAGCATTATTATATACTCTCCTCCCATGCTTCGCTATAACGGCTTGCTCCGACGATCCCGTTGCGGGGACCGACGACGACCGGGAAACGATTCTCACCATCAGCTACTCCACCGACGGATATGACGCAGGACTGATGAGCAGCCGCACAGCCTCGGAGGAAACCCTCTGCTGGAGCGACTGGAACGAGAAGCTCATATCCTCGATTGACTTCTATCTGCTCGACGCAGCGGGAAAAGTCTCTTTTTACACAGAACTCGAAGCAGGTTCCAATGAATGTAACGTCCCTCACACTCTCCTTGATTTCAAGGAAGGTGTTGAGCCCATAGTTGATGGACTCACCTTTGAAATCTTGAGCGAAGCATCGAGCATAGCAATCGTGGCAAATCATCCGATTTCCGTTGCAGAAAGAGTTGGGAGCGCATTTGATGATTTATATGCCACACTCCTATCGGGATTACAGCCAACGGAGCGGCAAACTAAGTTTGTCATGGCTGGATTCTTTAAATTGCCGTCTCAGCTAAGCCGATATTCCAATATCGTTGTGCCTTTGCGACGTGTAGCAGCCAAAATACGCCTCACTCTTAAAAATGACAACCAAGCCGTTCTCGCAGCTTCGGAATTCAATAGCATACTTTGCCGCTATTCGACCGTAGCAAGAGTTATCGCCGACGAAAGAATGCCGCGTTTCCGTGAAGATTTCACGGCTAACCCGACCAACATCTACCCTTATTTCGTTACTCCCGACGGTCCTTTCGCCGGAATCGACTGGAGCTATCCCGACGATATTACCGACGTGCATCCCGATAGCATGGTGCGCGAAAACGGACACGTCTACTACACTTATCCCTATGACTGGGTGGACTACTCCATGTTGAAAAACACTTGCTCGCGAAATGGTCAAACCAACCATGAGAATCACAATGATGGCTCGCGCTATGAGGTGACCGATCTCGACGACAAGCCCTGCATCGTGGATAAGCGCGAAATGTTTCTGCTCGTCAAGGCTCCCTATAAAGGAAAGCAATATTTCTACCGGGTTCCCATAAACTACCGCTTGCCCACCATCAACGACCAGCAGTGTTACAGTGCGGAGGATCTCACCGAGAGGGTGTTTTCACTATATCGCGCCGAGCGCAACCATTTCTATGACATCACCGCCTTCATCGACCGTGAAGGCGCCGCATCGCCCGCCGAAGCCATTGATCCCGCATTCACCCTCACGGTAGCGCCCATGGAAGACGGCGGCACCTACGACTACATCTACGATTAAATCAATTCATAATTCATAATTATGAATGCATAATTCCCCAAAACGTACGGCGTGCCATCTCGCCAATCCCGAATTATGCATTATGAATTCTGCATTATGAATTAAATCAATTCCATCGCTGCGGCTTTCTGACCCGATAATGCTCCGCGGGACCTGCCGTCCTCACCGTGGTTGAAAGCACATACAGCCCTATCGCCCTCGTCATCAGGATATCGTCGTGATAACCCTGCTTGGCGCCATAGCTCCCGTTGGGCTTCACCTCATAGAGCGCAAGCTCGTCACACGCCTCCTCGTCGCGCTCCACATATCCGCCGCTCCCCACCATCTCGATAAGCCGGTCAATCACCATCGGCTTGGTCGAAGTGTTGGTGTGGAATCCCAACCGCGTGTCATGGCGAAGAGCCACCCGGTCATAGATAGTGCGGTGATACAGATTGGGATAAACCTGGTTCAGCTCCGACAGGATAAACTCCGAATGATCCCCCTCGGTGTTCTCGTTGTCAAGACTGTTGCTCTCGATCACGAGCAGCGCCTCGCCATACCACGCCGCTATCGTCGCCGCCTTCCAGGCGAGCACATGATGGTCGATGTGTCCGCGCCACTGTGCCGCCACCTCGGGAATCCCCGAATGTCCCTGACGGTCGAGCACGCATATCACCGAGAAGTCGCTCCGCTCGGTGCGTCCGCCAATATCCACCGACACCACGTAGCGGTCAGGATCGCTGCCCGCTTCAGGCTCGCTCCACACTTTAAGCCGCCCGTTCAGGTCGTCGAGGAAATGAATCCCCGTCATCGACTCGGCGCCGCTCATCCCGTCGGCGAAAAGCTCGCCCTGCCTCAACGGAGGGCAACAACCCTTGCGAAGCTCGCCGATGCGGTCGAGAGCGAAGATGCCCGAACCCGAATTGACGAACGCCTCCACGTCGTCGGTGGGATATTCGGCAGCCATCCGCGCCGCCGAGCGGTTCTCCTTCAGCTTTCCCCTGTACCACTGAATCTGCTCCAGCGTGCAACCGTGCTCCTCCCACAGCCGCCGCTCGTAGGGCGACAGCGACCTCCACAGCGCCTCGTGGTCGGCGACCGGCTCCTGATAAAGCTCGATGTCATACCACGGCACGAACAGCGCCCGCTTGTCGCTCTCGCCCCGACGAGCCCTGAGCCACTCGCTGTGAAAATAATTGCCAACGCCGTTGGCGGTGCTTTCAAGCACTATCAGCGTGTCGGGCTCGCGGAGAATGCTGCCGCAGATGGCGCCGATGAAATCGTCGGGCGAGCGCCGCGCCGAGTCGTTCCAGAAAGCCACCTCGCTCAGATGAGCCATCGCGAAGTCGAAACCTCTCACCGCCTCCTGGCGTTCGCTCGACCCNAGCGNNACCCNNCATCCGCGTCCCTCGATGACACGGGTGTTCTGAGTGCGCTCGAAACCTGCGAAACCCGGCTCCGCATCGCCCTCCCAAAGCTCCTTAGGATAGTTGAGCAGCATCGTGGAATACATCCCCCTTATCCCGGCGGCGGTGTCCTTCACGTGGGCGCACACCAGCGAGTGCCAGTTGTGGCGACGGGTCGTCTGCATCCACGCCATGTACATCTGCGTCACCGTGCTCCCGCCCCACTGGCGCGCCTTCAGCAGAATCACCCTCACAGGCTCGCCGGCGCGGCGCTGATCCTCCATCACCGCCACCAGACGGCGCTGTGCCCGGTTGAGCACCAGTTTCACGTAGGAGCCCGAACGCTTGTCGCGGATGGTTACGCACCGCGCCGCCCAGAACTCGAAATCGTGGCGACACCTCAGCCGCTCCCACTCGTTGATGTCGGTCATGGCGTGGCGATAGTCCTCGTCGCGCGTCATCTCCACGGGAATCCTCACCGTCACCCCGTCGGGACCCGTCGCCGCCACCCTTTCGCCGAGACATCCCTCCCCCTTCAAGGGATTGTAGTAGATGCGGAAACGCATGTTGCGACGCGCATTCTCGGCGAGAATCTCTTTCATTTCCATTTTCCTTTCCATTAGCGCAAA
>WFLX010111502.1_pt1 | contig 10214 bp, 10 predicted proteins | sample 4967041 | NCBI WGS metagenome assembly WFLX01 (sample SAMN12857096, study PRJNA449069) | gut metagenome | isolation source: stool from male and female vole | host: Microtus ochrogaster | place: USA:Florida | collected 2017
TATACAAACTCATCTTGTGTTATTTTACTACTCCCTTTTATATAACCAAACATTCTTAATTTTTGAGCAGCTTCAAAAACTACACTTCTATATAATTCAATTTGCATATATTCCGGATTATCCGCTATATAACAAATCAAATCTCGTATACGATTTTCATCTTCTCTATGGTTGTCATTGTATTTATTAAGTAAATTTATCAATTCATATAAGTAAACCATTTCACACCACTTCCTTCTTTAATTCGACAATTTTATTTCTTATATAATCCACATCCTTAACTGGTAATATATAAAAAATAATATCATAGTCTAATCCTATATCAATCGGGAAAACCTTGATGTCAAATTCGCTAATTATATCTTTCATTTCCGCAATAATAAATTGCTCTAATTTATCCTTATCATTATATATATCTTGTGTGTATGATATTAAACATGGAATTCTTAATTTTACATTATTATTTTTAAGTACATCTACTAATTTATCAATTTTTTGAGTGCTGTTCCATTTCCTTATTTGGGCATCAAAGCATACTTTATTTATCTCTTCCAATAACTTTTCCAATTCTTCTGTTTCATTTTTATCAGCTATATAAAAAGCTGTATCTGCAAAATAATCTTTTTTGTATTTTACTTGCAAGTCCTCGACTATACTTTTTTTGCAATAATTTTTCTGTCCTGCTTTCGCTTGCCCAAGCCATAAGCATATTTCATTTCCTTCAATTGTAAAATACAAGGCATCATAGCCTGTTATTTCTTTTTTACTCTTTATTTCTGTATGTTTGGCTCTTGCAACCAGCTTCTTAGTATTTACAGACGATAACTGAATAAATATATCAAGTAAAACTTCCCCCATGGTTCCATCCGATTTTGAATTTAGTCTTTTGGGAAGTCGTTCTACATATGCATATTTCGCAGCAGTTCTTAAATCGCTTAATATTTGCATATTATCATTTAATTTTATAATTTCTTTTTCTGTAAAAGCATAAAAAATCATGTCATCAATTATCATCTCAGATAAATGGTCTAGAGCATTTCCGTCCACCTTATGACTATACCCACAATATTTATACCTTTTACTTTGAGGGCTATATCTTATAATACTTGCCCTAAATTTTTCCCCAATAAGATTATCATATAACTCTTCATATGTTTTTCCCATTATCTTTCTTCCCCTGCCAAAATTTTAATGTAGAAGGATTAATCTTTATCTACAATATCCTTTGCTTCCTTCACTATAATTTCCAGCAACATTGTATGTATTGCTTGTAAATTCATTATTAAATTACTAATGGAATCAATGTTTCGAGGTATAGGGTTGGTATTGCTTAACGCAATTCTCGGCGATTCCTCTTTAATCATTTCATACATATTATTAGCAAACTGCTCTGCTTCATGAATCTGTATATTATTAAGCAATGGCGATGTTAACATATTCATATAAAACTTGCATTGTTGCAGTTCCCGCTCATGAGTCACTAATTTATCTGCACTATCCATTTTCTCTATTTTTTTATAAATACCCATTTTACTCTTCTTATCTCCAAAAATACTTTATAATTTCCTCCGGCAAATACTTCGCCAATTCCTCCACCAACTCATACACCTTTGTTCCCGGCGCAATATCCGTCGGTGTCTTGCCTTCCCCCTCCTCTATGATCCCTTTTGCATACCGTATCGCCAACTTCCGACTCCCCCTCTCCATCAGAATACTAAATGTATCCTACATTTTCTTCTGATACTTGCCAATCCCCAATGCTTTAATCTTATCATTTAAGAACATAATATACTCCGTCCTATGGTTATTTGAGGTATAATATGCAAAGTGCAATATAAACCAAAACTCAATACATTCATTACTCCATGCCGCATGATACTGTAGATTCGGATTCTCCAAGTTCAGCTTGTCCACCCGCTCGGCTACACCATTAAAATTCTTTGCAGGAAAACTATCTTTATCATAAACGCACCAAATCTGTCCACGCTCAATCCCATTCTTACGGACATACCGTTCTGCCATACCAATTACCCGCATAGTNTCCGCAGCACAAGGCTCAATCTCAATNAAGACCATATCCTTATAAATCGGATTATCCTCTATCAGTTGTTTAAAGCCCTCAAAATANAGCGGCTCNGTTTGNTCTCCCTCNCAAAAGATATAATAGCGGTATTCCTTTTTNTCCAGATATTCCTTACGNCTCTGTNTCCTCCACTGTGTAGTNCCGACTTTCTTAGGCATTGACATCACTCCAATCTATAATCGTTTTNAGATATGGATCTGCGCCATATTTGCCCTCTAANTATTGCTTATCATATTTTGCNTCCATNCGAACAGATTCNCCCTTTTTATTCTTAAACTCAACCAAAGAATAGAGTTTAGAATTCTGCTCCTTGCCCTTTGCTACAAACCAGATTTCATCACGGCGAAATACATCATTATTCATGGTTGACAAATCATGAGAAGTAAAAATCAACTGTGCGCCATTTTTATTAATTTCCATATTATTAAACAGCATAATTACATAACGCAACAATACCGGATGAATTTTTGCATCCAACTCATCAATTACTAATGTTGTTCCGAAAACAAGACTTCTGGCAATAAAGGGCAGTAACCCAAACAGCTTCTTTGTTCCACTGGATTCTTCTGACAAAGTCAACTCTGTACTATATCCATTTACCATATGTTTTGTAAAAACTTCTATACGGTTTTCTTCTTTTTCTTCAATACGAAAGTCCTCAATATCCAAATCCATCTCACGGATCATATCAAGCACAAGCTTTTTTACTTCTTCCGTATTAGCTATAGCAGTTCGTAATTCCTGTCTTGGATTACCATAATTTAAGAAATCAATAGATTCCTCAAACCATTCAATCACATCAGAAATTATCTCATTCTTTTTATAAGTGATTCCCAGATAAGATAACAATGGCAAATTTTCTGAAATTTCTTCACTAATTTTGATTTTACCAAATACACCCTTCAGTTCAACTTGATTTCCATTCCTTACAAAAAGTGCTGACCGCCTTCCGGTATCTAACTTTACCCGATCTAAACTCTCGAAAACAACAATGTCTTGTTTCACGTGTAGGATATAACGGTATTCCGCAAACTCGGTCCTGAAGAATACTTCAAATTCCGTCGGCTTATGTTTTGTTTCTTCCGAAAAAGCAAACGGTTCCACTGGAATCTTCCTTGCCTTATATTCACACTCCGACTTATCGCAGGTAGCACACAGAGGTCTTAAAACCTTTGCGCTGAGTGTGCGCAATGCCTCCAACACATTCGATTTACCACCGCCGTTAGGTCCATAAATCACAGATACCGGCAAAAAGTTTTCACCGTCTTCCGTTTGAATGATTCTATCCCTATGTTCCATGATTGCTGTGGCTTGCATATCAAAAGTCATCTCTTCACGGATACTTTTATAATTTTTCACGGTAAATTGGCATAACATAGCTTTTACCTCCATCTTATATATGTATTATACATCTATTTTGCATTTTGTAAACTAAATTTGAGATTTTTTCTCATATTTCTATTTGAATTTTGTCAATATTTATATAAATTTGTCGATTGATTACCAATTCCTCTTNACNAAAAAAGATATAATTAATTCATTATAANAACAGGAGNTTTTCATGACAACATTAGCATATAACCAAATNAAAGAAATTTTTANACCTGCAAAATAAGTTAATGAATTATAGAAGATAAATAATGACATTTCAAATATTTATATATATTATTCAGAGATCCATTTAATATAGAAAAAGCTCGACAAAATGGTATAACGGGCATGGAGAAAAATTGATGCAGATATACTTGCCCATATCTGCTTTTTATTGCCTTACTAAATCCTTTTTACAAAAAAATCTTCACTTTCAGAAAAATGTGTTTTTATAGAATCATTTTTTCAGAAAAATGTGTTTTTATTTATTGAAATTCCCAGAAAAATGTGTAACAATAATATCATCCACTTGGAAGGAGGGCAATTTGTTTGAAACGTAATGCCATTCAAGATTTGATAAATTGGAAATCCAGCGAGGAACGAAAACCGATGGTGCTGAAAGGCGCTCGACAGGTCGGCAAGACATGGCTCATGAAAGAATTTGGTCAAAACCACTATGAAAGCTTTGTCTACTTCAACTTTGATGAGGAGGATGAATTAAAATCAATTTTCGAGACCAATAAGAATCCCCACCGAATCATTGACCTTCTTTCCATGATTTCCGGTCAAAAAATACTTCCGGGTGAAACACTTATCATTTTCGATGAGATTCAGGAATGTCCGGAAGCACTGAATACGCTCAAATATTTCAAGGAGAAAGCCAACGACTACCATGTTATTGCTGCCGGCAGCCTGCTCGGAACGCTTCTTGCAAAACCGAAATCTTATCCGGTTGGCATGGTAAATCTTCTTGACATCTTTCCACTGACTTTTGACGAATTTCTTGATGCGACTGATTCGGCTCTTTATGCCTATTATGAGTGTATTCAAAAAGAACAGCTGATTGAAGAAATTTTCCACAATCGTCTGCTTGAGGCATATAACTACTATCTTATCATCGGTGGTATGCCGGAATGTGTCACTTCATGGGTAAAGTATAAAGATCCCGCGAAAATATCTCAAATACAGCATGAACTANTTGAAATCTACGAAAATGACTTTTCAAAACACAACGGCAAAGTAAACAGCGGACGCNTACTCATGGTCTTCCGCAGTATTGTCACNCAGCTTGCCAAGCCCAACGAAAAATTTATGTACGGTGCTGTCCGTGAAGGCGGCAGGGCACGNGACTTTGAAGAGGCTATTGAATGGCTTGTCTCAGCAGGTATGCTTAGCCGTGTTTACAACGTCTCCAAAATGGAGCATCCTCTTTCAGCCTTTGACAGACTGGACCAGTTTAAACTTTTTGTATTTGACACCGGACTCCTCAAGCACATGGCCGGCATTGACAATACCGCGATTCTTTTAAAAACTGACTACCAATTCAAGGGTCCTTTGACCGAAAATTATATTTTACAACAGCTTCGCGGACAGTTTGCAGTTGAACCCCGCTACTTTTCCGACAAAAATAGCGAGATCGACTTTGTGCTGCAATATGGAACTGAGATTATCCCCATTGAAGCAAAAAGCGGCGAAGATAAATCCGCCCCCTCTTTTAAAAAATATATTACCGATCATCATCCCGAACACGCGCTTCGTTTCTCAAAACGAGGTTACCGGAAAGATGGATATATTACAAATCTTCCTTTGTACCTTGCGCGGAAAACAAAAGAGCTGCTTTAATGCACAAAATAGTTTGCATTTTTAAGCTGTTCTTCCACTTCCACTTTTCCTACTATATGCTACTGAATTTATCCCCATTAAAACAAAAGGCAGCGAAAATAATTCCGCCGCCCATATGATTATATGATGCTCAATAATCAAGATATCCATTGATCGCCTCAAATTCATCCTCCGAAGCAATTTCCAATGTCCACCATAGTTTTTCAAATAATGCGCTGTAATTTTCCTTACAAAATTCAAATTCAACTCGACCTTTGTAAACCGATTTTCCTTCTTTTAGCGCCTTCCGAATCTTCTTCTGTTCCGCTTCCCCTTCAATATACTCCTCCTCAAAAATCTGCAGGATCTGCTCCTCCGTATGATCCGGTGTAAGGAATTTTTTCCCCAGCATTTGATCTGTTACGTAATCAACGATCGTGTTTTTCAGTTTTTCAGATAATTCTTCCTTTCTTGCAAGGATAAACCTGCTACTGCCTGGACTTGCCACATAAGCTTTTTCCTTCGCCATATCTTCTGTTTGATCTGTCGGGTGATCTTTGTTATCCGCTAATGATTCTGTTGTATATGCCGCGTAACCCCTCCTGTTTACTTTGTTTCCTTTCTTATTTGCCATCATATTTTTCATATTGACGATGTAATCTCTCTTATTTGCTACGTGCCCTGTCCCATCTCTCATATCTTCTCCCTCCTTCGGATTTAACAGTTCGTTCTTATCTAAATTATAAGAGATGCATCGAGGACTTGTCATTGAATCCAAAATTCAATATTTCAACATACCAACTTATTTATCTTTTTAATTATTTTAATTATTTTAATTTTTTCTATCACACCAGCTTTTCTAACTTTTCCAAATTTTCATAGTACATCAGTATACGAAAATGACTTTTACAATATGAAGACAACGGCACAATTTTTTCATTCCCTGCCAGAAGATCATCTACCCTGATGCCAAAAAGCCGGCTTAATGCATATATGTTATCTACACTTGGAATGTTGGTTCCATCTAACCACCGATATACTGTCTGTACGCAGGTCAAGCCAAGATACGCCTGTATATCCGCAGGTTTTAGTCCCAGATACCGCATAAAGAATTTTATGCGTCCTGCGGTCCGCTTTTTATCAATCATCGGATATTGTTTCATATGATAACCGCTCTCCTTCCTTTTCGACACAACTTCCTGCTCACTTTTATATCGTAGCTCTGCTGCGACTCAAATCAAGACGAAAAACGCCTTTATCTCCCCCAGTTCTCCTCCTCAAAGATATTATCCCTGACCGTATAATGGGCATTAAAGATAAACTCATACAGCTCCTTATCCAGACCGCTTGTCCCCCTCTCCCCGTCAAAGAGATCAAATGTCTGACCTTCCTCTGCAAGGGTAAAGGGATTGCCCGTAAACGGGTTTACCTGGGGAGAACCCAATCCCTCCGTTGCCAGATAGGGCATATCCGCATTTGTCCTAAACATCATATCGGTCTGCACCTCTCCCGTGCTGTTGAAATCTTTGATCAGAAACATGGGATTGAAGTTGGATGGCGCAAGAGGGTCCTCAAACCCCCAGAATGGCGCTGTGGGAATCTTTGAACCATGATCCGCTATGATGATGATCCGGGTATTATCATATACTCCCATCTCTTTCAGTGCGTCCAGATACTTAGCGATCAAGAGGATCGTACAGGCATTGACATGATAGGACTGCTGATTTTTCTCCGGATCTACGATGGACGCGTCCTCCGGATAGCTGCCGATACCGGCATAAGGATGCTCCTCCGTGGGCATACCGCTGCGGTAATCCGGCGCCAGCAGCAGCTGGTATTCATGNGCNGTATCCAATTCTATAAAAGTATAAGTATCCCTGTCATTTTCCGCATCCGTGATCTGCGGCAGATAGGTGGCATAGGCATAATCCCTGATAAAATACTCCTGCTGGGTATAAGCATAATTGTCCGTACTGTAATACCGTCCGCCTCCTGCAAGGACATTGCGCAGCGGCGGATACACCATCTGCATGATGGCATAAAGCCTGCAGTTCTTGATACTGATCTTTCCATAATCAACAGCAGAATACTCTTCCCTATACTCCTGTTCATAACGTTCTACATAATTATTGATCAGGGAACATACCTCAATATCCGGATAGGCTTCAAACGGCGTATAATCTCCATCCCATGCATAATTGACAAGGGGCGGATCTACAACTTTTACGTCATATCCGAGCTGGTCAAACCAGACCGGCAGAACCAATGTGGCTTCATTATGAATATCCACCAGCTTTTCCTCTCTCTGNTTCATGAGTGACGNCNTATATTCATAANCGCCCATCANCGCCNGNGCTCCGAGCTGCGTATCCGTAGCAAAGCTGATGCAGTTAGGATAATAGGTAAATCCCTCATAAGTCTCTTTCAGTTCCGGGAACTGCTCCAGCAGATAAGGAAAATATGCGGATGCAAATCTGTCGCAAAACAGAACCAGTACATTATTGCCGGTCTTTGTCAGGGAAAATTCCGTCCGGATCTCCTGTTCAACATCATCCGTCTGCCGTTCCTCCAAAAGCGCTGCATAGACGTCATAGCTCTCCTTGACTTCCATCATATTTTTCCCGGAAAGAATGCCTTCCGTCAGAGCAAGAATCAGCACCAGCATCGTTAATATTTGCAGTTTATGATACTTAAAGGCAATAAAACAGATAATGCACGCCAATGCAAGCGGAAGCAGCGCACTCCACACATGAGCATTGGAAGAACTGACAAACAGCTGCCTGTCCTCCGGTTCAAATGCCGTAGTGATATTCCCAAACTGGCTTTTAAACAGATAGATATTAAATACCGCACAAACTGCCGCGCCGAAAAATACCGCCGGAAAAATCCTCTGGACCTGTTTTTCAAACATCTTATAGATGCACAACGGCCAGAACACAAACAACCCAAAATAAAATGTAAGGTTCATAAAGATATACGTCAGCGGACTGTCAACAGAGCCCAGAAAAGCAAATTCCGTGGGCGAAGTCGCAATCACGGAAGACGGCAGCAATGCTCCCGCCATCAGCCATAAGGCAATACACGAGATCACCGTCAAAGCAAATGTTCCCTTGATTGTCCGTTCCTCCAGCCTTACCGTTTCCTCTTTCTTTTTCTCTGATCCGGCCTTTTTCTCTGCCTCTGTCTCTTTCTCTGATTCCGCCTTTTTTAACGCTTCCGTCCTTCTCAATTCCCTTCTCTTGNACANCTCCCTGATTCGAAGAAANACAAGCCGACACAACGNAATCGCAATCCAGAAAACCGTANGNGCANCCANAACACGTTTCTTCACATCATTAAGCCTCTCCGGATGGATACGGAAGAAGATATTCATGGAAACAAACATTACCGCAACTGCAGCATAAAGCGCATAAAGGAAATACACCGGACGCTTCATCTTCATTACAATATTTTTGACCAGGGAAAACAGGTTGTTAAGAATCCAGTAAAAAACAAGTCCGCTGGGGGACTGATACAGTATCAGCAAAAAGATGAGTGCCAGCAGATAGGACTGCGCCTTTTCCCGGATGGGCGCACCCTTCGTATAGACCGCAGTCGATATGATATTGATTGCCGTCATAAGGATCGGCAGGATATTTAACCCCCAAAGAAGCTGATCCGGCTGTGAAAGATCACGAAAGATCCACTCGCTCCTTCCGTTTAAAAGGACGCAGTTGCTCAAAAAATGATATGCCGCAATAAAAAACGGGATCTCTATCAGAATAGACAAAGACGACCTCAANGCATACAGGGGATGATAATTATTTCTCCTGTAATATTCCGTAAGNATCATAAACTGTTCATCGCCCTGAAATGCTTTCTTGATCCTCTTGATGCGCTCACCCATCCGCTCCTGCTGNNTNCGTTCCGCAAGCTGNAGCTCGTCCGCCTTCAGATACAGNGGCAGCGCNAGNATATTCACCGCAAGGCTGATCCCTATAATNGCGCCCATGACNCCGAAGCTGTTGTGAAANTTATAAAAAAGAAAACAAAACACCAGCTCGATCACATATTCTATCGGCGCTATGATAATGTCATAAAATGCAGATAATAAATTCATGCCATTCCTCATTNCGGNGCAGTTTTACTACAAAGTTAATTTTCTGTTTTAGGTATTTTTACCTTTTTTTCAATACCATATCCATCTTCGCTGCTTTGTGCCCCTGCAGTGATCTCTTTCTGTTTTTTGATNAGATATTCCACCGTAGCCTCCAGAGCGCCGCCCCTGTTTTTCCAGCAGTCCTCTTTCACCTTCTCAATACCGCTTGCAATTTTCTGATCCTGTAATGCGTCTAACAGGATATTCTTAATATCCGCAAATTCCTTTTCTTCCAGTTTTCTTCCAATCTCCGGCAGTACCTTTGTGTCCCAGGGTTCTTCATCAAACCAGTCCGCATCATAAACAGACTTATCAAAATCGATATCCGCATAAAATACCGGTCTCCCAAACAGGAACGTATAATCATATATAACGCCTGAAAAGTCGGAGATCATAAGATCCGCACGGTTCAGCACTGCCAGATTATCCACATCCCGGTTCCACTCCANNTGATCTGACGGCGGNAATTCCTTTTGTAACTCTTCCANCATATCCANTTCCGAAACNTAGCTTTGCGGATGCGGGCGCACNATGATANNAAAANCCCGTTTCCACCAAGGGTTTCAACAGCTTGCTGCCATATCTCTTCAGGAGTGTATTTTCTCCCCAGGAAGCGGCTACCAGAATCGTCGGGTGATTGATATCGCATCTATGCTCTTCCAGATCAGCCAGATGCTTTGCAGCTTCATCCATATATACGGACCCGGTCATGACCAGCTCTTTCTCTTTGATCTTCCAGTAATCCTCCACCTTCCTGATAAACCTTTTCTGATTCTCCCCATTGATCAGAACCGCATCATA
>WFLX010125969.1_pt1 | contig 10212 bp, 11 predicted proteins | sample 4967041 | NCBI WGS metagenome assembly WFLX01 (sample SAMN12857096, study PRJNA449069) | gut metagenome | isolation source: stool from male and female vole | host: Microtus ochrogaster | place: USA:Florida | collected 2017
AGAAGTGTGACTTTGCACGCCGTCCGTACCGCTTATTACAAGCACTGCATAATCAAGCACACGCATGGTTCTTTCAGTTTCCGCCGAAAAATCAACATGACCGGGAGTGTCGAGCAGAAAAAACTGAGTATCTCCGGAAACAAACTCCGCCTGATGTGCAAAAATTGTGATACCCCTGTCACGTTCCGTCAGATTGGTGTCAAGCGAGGAACTGCCGTTATCGACACGTCCGAAAGTACGTATTTTTCCAGTTTTGTAGAGCATTGCTTCCGAAAGAGTGGTTTTTCCCGAATCAACGTGTGCCGTAATGCCAAGTATTATTTTTTTCATAAAACACCTCTTTTCATTATAAATTATTTTCTGTCACTTAACTCCAGAGATATGAATATAATATAAAAAAATCCGGAGGTGACTGATGAAACGCAGAAGAAAAAAACTGTCAAATCACACTTATACTGCCGTACTGATAATTACTGTCATTATCGTTCTCACGGCTTTCGCCATATGGACGGACAAAGCTGTAAGACCTGTTGCGTCCATGCAGGCAGAACACTTTTCACTTCTCACCACAAATGAGGTAATTGAAGAAGCAGCAGCAGAATATCTTGAAGAAAATTCCTGTACATACAGTGATTTTTCTGCGGTAATATACGACGAATCTGGTCGTCCGGCGACAATCGAGGCACTCCCCTACAATATAAACAAAACACAGACGAAACATGCACTGATGATTAACAGAAAAATTGAAAAAAATTCAAAAGCCTCTGTAAAAATTCCGCTGGGTTCTCTGACTGGTTCGTATATGCTTGCCGGAAAAGGTCCTTACATACGGCTGAGAATATGTCCCGCACGAAAAGCGTCGGTAAAACTGAAAAGCAGTTTTACTTCTGCCGGAAACAATCAGACCTGTCACAGAATTTCAGCAGAAGTCACAGCAGAAATAAAATCTTCACTGCCACTTTATAATTTTGAAACGACAGTGGAATTTGAGTTCCTGCTTGCCGAAAGTATAATAGTAGGAGAAGTTCCCGAAAACGCACGGTATGCGTGGAGTGAATACTGACATCAAAAAGGACTGACATCTGCCAGTCCCTTTATTTTTTCTAATTATCACTTAAATCGTAAGAAACTTCTTCATTGGACAGCACAAAGTCAATTATCTTTCCGTAGAATCCGGCAGGATTAAGCATTATTTTTTCTCCGACAATTTTTGCCTGTTCAAGGTCGGGAGCAAAAAGTTTCATATCCATAAGGTCGTATTTTGCGTCGATGCACCTTATGTTTATATAACAACCGTGTTCGGAAGGAAGATAGTCAATTTTTATTTCCTGTTCATATTTGAGACGTGCAAAATATTTAAGTGCAACAAGCACAGCTTTGTCCCTGTATGACTTCGGAGCGTATGACTTAAGCTGTTCCGCACACGCCTTTCCCTTTGGCTGTACAACATAACACTGCTTTCCGTTGCTGTTCTTTTCAATGGTAAGAAGCTTGTTTGTAAGCAGATAGTTTATGGAATCCTGATAATAAAAATAATTGATTATTTCGGTTTCCATAGCGATTTCATAAAGCTGTTCCACTTCAACAGGTCTTTNGATTCTGTGGAGAAGATAACAGAGGAGTATATNAAGAGNGNGCANATCCTTNATTTCCGTATCTGCCATATGGGACATTTTTCTGATATTTTCATCATGCATTTTTTATCACCTTAACAAAAATTTGAATAGTCTATCATATGTGAAAGAAGTGCGATATTAGCCGCCGCCTCAACACACGGAACAGCTCTCATCACTGCACATGATTCACAGTCGTCAAGACTGAAAGTTTCTCTTGTCATACTATGCAAATCAACGGTTTCCTGCGGTTTTGCAATTGACGGATTCGGCTTGAAAGAAGTTCTGAACACAATAGGCATACCGGACGAAATACCACCTAAAATTCCACCATGATTATTTGTCTTGGTAAGGACGTGACCATGTTCGTCAACATAAAATTCATCATTGTTTTCACTTCCGGTCATTCTCGAAGCTCTGAAACCTGCCCCGAACTCAATACCCGAAACAAACGGAATACTGAAAATAAGCTGTGCAATTGTACTTTCAAGACCGTTGAAAATCGGTGAGCCTATACCTGCCGGAACGTTTATTGATGCACACTCAACAACACCACCGAGTGAATCACCGTTCTGATGAGCGTTCATTATATTCTGCGCCATAAGCCAGCCTTTGCGTTCGTTGATTACGGGGAAATCCTTTTCACGCATACTTATTATGTGGTCACGTTTAAGATTGACATAATCAAACGGATTGTCTTTTATATGGTGAATCTGTGCAATGTGCGAACCGGTATATATGCCACGTCTTTCAAGAATCTGTCCGCAGACTGCTCCGGCAAAACAAAGCGGAACTGTAAGGCGTTCCGAAAAATGACCGCCGTCCCTCACGTCATTGAAACCTTTGTAACGTACTGCTCCGGTATAGTCTGCATGACCGGGACGTGCAAGTCTGCCGAGACTTGAAAAGTCATCAGTTTCTGAAATATTATTGTGAATAAACGCACAGAGCGGAGCGCCTGTAGTACGTTCATTATAGATTCCGGACATAATGTGCGGTGTAGTATTTTCCGTACGTAAAAAATCCATATCACTTTTTTTACGGTTTATTCTCGACATGAATTTATTGATTTCATCTGCATCTATGTATTCACCGGCAGGAAGATTGTTTATAGTAACGCCTATTGCTGTACTATTAGCTTCCCCGAATACTGAAACAGAAATCCTGTTATTCCAGATTGATGACATTTATTTTACCTCCGAGATTTTTATAATCCTTAAAGAAATCAGGATAGGATTTTTCAACTGCCTCCGCACCTTTTATAATCACGTTATTGTCTGTTTTCGTTGCCGCAACTGCCGCCGCCATTACTATACGATGGTCGCCGTAACTGTCAACAGTACCGCCGTGCATTGTACCTGTGGGGCGTATAATAAGACCGTCGTCAGTAACTTCCGCATTTCCGCCGAGATTGTTTATAAGGGCGGCAGTAGTTTCAAGCCGGTTACTTTCCTTTATTTTAAGACGTTCAGCATTATAAATCACTGATTCTGCACTTCCGAATGCTGCAAGAACCGCAAGAACTGGTACAAGGTCAGGAATGTCCGAACAGTCTGCCCTAAAACTTCCGATATTCCCATTATAGCACATATTTTCAATAATATCAAGCACTTTTTTGTCGCCCTGTACACTGTCGGGGTTGAGGTTTCCAAGAGTTACGGACGAGCCGAGAGCGTTGGCAACATAGAAAAACGCCGCCTGAGAGTAGTCGCCCTCAATTTTTTCGCTGTGGGGTTTGTAGGTCTGATTACCTTTTATACGGAAACCGTTTTCCGTTTCGTCAATGGTTACGCCGAAACGTTTAAGCACGTCAATTGTAATATCTACATACGGACGTGATTCAAGATGTGAGGTCAGGACAATTTCTGAATCACCGTCGAGCATAGGCAGTGCAAAAAGAAGTCCCGTAATGAACTGTGATGAAACGTTGCCTTCTATTTCGTAAATACCGTTCTTAAGCTGTCCCGACATAGTAAAGGGCATTGTATTATTGTAGTCAAAAGTTATACCATGTTTTCCGAGTTCTCTTATGTAGATGTCAATAGGTCTCTGCGGAAGTCTGCCCCTGCCGTGAAATTCAGTCTCAATACCGAGTGCAGCCGCAACAGGTATTATAAATCTCAATGTAGAACCGCTTTCGTTGCAGTCGATAACGGCTTTTTCGGGTTTCTTTTTTAATCCAAAATGTTCGGAAAGATTGCTTTTGATACCCATTACGTGCTGTGTCATACTGTCATGCTGTCCGACAAGAAAACCGGCTCCAAGTGCGGACATAGCATCAATAGTAGCATCAATGTCCTTTGACCAGCTTATTCCACTAATCATTGATTCTTCATCTTTTCCACCGGCAAGTGCCGCACAAATCAACGCTCTGTGTGCCACGCTCTTTGACGACGGAATATCAACGTTTCCCTTGAGACGTGCAGGAGTAATTTTTATATCCATGTTCATTCCCCCATAATTTTTTCAAATTCACTGACTGTTGTCTTTCTTATTTCAGCCCTGCCGACCGTTCCACATACTATATAACTTATATTTCCGGATTCACGCTTTTTATCCTTTGAACAGTATGGGAGGAGTTCACTTATAGGTGCTTCCGTGTCTGTGGGAAGTTCATAGGCAAGAACACATTTTTTAAGTCTTTCGGAAAGCTGAGGTGCGAATTTGTCAGTAATAAGGCACATTCCGACTGCAACGCCCATACCGTGAGTGTAATCCGTATAATTGTGCCAGCCCTCAATTGCATGACCGAGAGTGTGACCAAAATTAAGAATCATTCTCTCACCTCTGTCAAATTCATCGCTTTCAACAACATCACGTTTTATGTCGATACAGGTATAAACGATTTCGTCCATTATTTCGTCAACATTTTCAAGCGTGTGACTTTCTACCAGTTCAAAAAGTTTTTCGTCACGAATCATTCCGTATTTTATTACTTCTGCCATACCGCAGGAAAGTATATCAGGGGTAAGGGTTTTAAGCGTGTCGCTGTCGCAGATTACAAGTGCAGGCTGTTTGAATGCACCGACAAGATTTTTTCCGTCGGGAATATCTATGGCTGTTTTTCCGCCCACAGATGAATCAACCTGAGCAAGCAAAGTTGTGGGAATCTGTACAAAGTCCACTCCCCTGAGAAAACAAGCCGCCGCAAATCCCGTGATGTCACCGACCACTCCACCACCGAGAGCAATAAGAATATCACTTCTTGTAATATTGCTGTCACAGAGAAAATGAAATATCTGTCCGAGAACCGAAAGGCTCTTTGACTGTTCACCGTTCGGGAAATCAAAAACAGAACATTCAAAACCGTTTTCCTCAAGAGACTTTATAACCGTATCCGCATAAAGTTCCTTTACTACATCATCAGTAATAATCGCTGCTTTTCTGGATTTCGTAACAGCAAAAATATACTCACCACATTTTTTAATTCCTCCACGTTCTACCAAAACTCCATAAGGACTGCTTGTTTTTATACTTATCTTTTTCATAACTACCTCCGAAAAAAAACAAAAAACACTGCTTAATTCACACTAAGCAGCGGTTTGATTTATATTTATATAAATTTCCTCGTGCCAAGCGAATTATTTCCGTGTTAAAAAATAAACCTGCATTGAGATAATAATACACCTGCACTCATATACGACCCTCCAAAAAATTTCCATAAATATCCTGTCTTTTTTATATTATATCATATGCTTTTTGCATTGTCAACATATTTTTATAAATATTTCAAAAGCTTTTAAATCTGTTTTCAACACTTTTTTATTAAACTATGGACAATTTAACAAAAATATGTTATAATCATATGGAAAGGAGAAATTTTATGATAAATCCAGAAAAAAATGTCATATTCTGTACATTGCCGGCTTTAAATATAATTTTATCTGCTCAGCCGTCAAAAACTGTCGTACTGATAGTTGTGCTTGTTTTATTTACCCTTACTTTCATAAGCTCGGCAGTTGTAACATATAAAATCCGCAAAAAGAAACTTTCGGAAAAGTCAGAACAGAATTTTCAGGATAAAAATTAGGAATAATTATCAGGAAGGTGATTTGTATGGCAAATGATATAGACTTGTATATAGATATGCAATACTGCGGCTTCCATTCCCTTACAACAATAGAAGAATATTTTGATGAATATTCCGAAAAAGCCACTGAAATGTCCAGTTATACAGACTGGGACGAAATTATACTTTATGCAATTTTTGCGTATGACCACTACACAGGAAGAATTTTATCCGCTGACTTCATGCTTCTGCGTATGCCATACGAAAAATACGTGAAACTTTGCAGGGTCGTTTCAGACGATTGCAGAATGTTTTTCAAGAAAAATGATAAAATAACCTAAAAACAGGAGGATAATATGAACAAAAAAATATCATCGTTACTCACTGCGTTTCTCACTCTTTCAATGATTCCGTTAAATGTTTATGCGGAAGAAAACATCACAGACACTACAGAACCAGACGAGACAAAATATACTCTTACTTTTACAGATTTTGACGGAAATGTAATGGAAACTATGGAAGTAAGTCCCGATGAAAAAATTGACTATTCCAAAATTGACACTTCATCTCTGCACAGTCATATTGATATATATACAGAACAGGACTTCTATATGTGGAGTTCAACTCCNGAATACATAAATTCNGANACNGNTATAAATGCNCTNTACAAAANAGCAACTATTTCAGTNGACNGNANNCCACGANAAAACAGAATACTATACAACAGAAGGAGAAGTTTCCCTTGAAGGTCTTTCCGTTCTGATTACCCTTGACATACAGACACCCGTCACCGACGAAAACGGAAACTACTATGTAAACACACAGACCGAAAATATCACATCAAGCTGTTACGCCGAAATATCTTCTCTTGAAGAACTCTTTGCAGACGGAAACACCGCATCTGTAAATGTATTCCCTCTCGGAGATGACAAACCGATTGTAACCTATGAAATAACTTTAATTGACGAACCCATATCCCCAAAGTATACCCTGACTTTTATCGACTTTGACGGAAATGTAATGGAAACTATGGAAGTAAGTCCAGATGAAAAAATCGACTATTCTAAAATTGACACTTCGTCCCTGCACAGCCATATTGACATATATACAGAACAGGACTTCTATATGTGGAGTTCAACTCCCGAATACATAAATTCCGACACTGCTATAAATGCTCTCTACAAAAGAGCAACTATTTCAGTTGACGGTATACCACGCAAAACAGAATACTATACAACAAACAGAAACGTTGACCTTGACGGTCTTTCCGTTTCTATCAGAACGGATACACAGACACCCGTTACTGACGAAAACGGAAACTACTGTGTAAACACACAGACCGAAAATATTACATCAAGCTGTTACGCCGAAATATCTTCTCTTGAAGAACTCTTTGCAGACGGAAAAACCGCCACTGTAAATATACTTCCACCCGGAGACGACAAGCCAATTGTAACATATGAAATAACTTTATTCGACGAACTCGGCGACATAAACAATGACGGTCTTGTTGATACCGTTGATGCAGCTTTTGTACTCCGTACATATGCCAATACATCAGCCCACGGAAATATGACACTTGACGAAAAACAAGTGAAAATATGTGATATAAACAGAGACGGTTTTGTTGACACAGTTGATGCGGAAGCTATACTTATGTACTACGCAAAAATATCTGCCGGCAATACTCCCGTATGGGAAGAAATTGTGCCTGCTCTCGCATAAAACTGATTTTTTTGAATTTTTTTGATTTTCCTATTGAAATTATACTGTGTTTGTTGTATAATTATATGGTAATATTTTACGCAGACTTTTTTAAGGAGTGTTTTTTAAAATGTACAATGATTTAATGGATTCAATCGGCTTTGTGTCCGGTTACGACAGTGAAGTTGGCGAAGCTATGGCTCAGGAACTTGCTCGTCAGCAGAGAAATCTTGAACTTATCGCAAGTGAAAACATCGTTTCCCCTGCTGTAATGGCTGCAATGGGTTCTGTCCTCACAAACAAGTACGCTGAAGGTTATCCGGGAAAGCGTTATTACGGCGGCTGTCAGTGTGTTGACGTTGTTGAACAGATTGCCATTGAACGTGCTAAAGAGCTTTTCGGTGCTAAGTTCGCAAACGTTCAGGCACATTCAGGCGCACAGGCTAACACTGCCGCATATTTCGCAGTACTCAAGCCCGGTGACACAGTTCTCGGTATGAGCCTTGCAGACGGCGGTCATCTTACTCACGGTTCACCCGTAAACCTCTCAGGTAAATACTTCAACTTCGTTTCATATGGTCTCGACGACGAAACAGAAGTTATCAACTATGATACAGTTCAGAAGCTTGCAGAAGAACACAAGCCGAAACTTATCGTTGCAGGTGCAAGTGCTTATCCAAGAGCAATCGACTTCAAGAGACTTTCAGAAATCGCTAAGTCTGTTGACGCTCTCTTTATGGTAGATATGGCACACATTGCAGGTCTTGTTGCTGCCGGAGTTCACGAGTCACCTGTTCCCTATGCTGACATCACAACAACAACCACTCACAAAACTTTAAGAGGTCCTCGTGGTGGTCTTATCCTCACAAACGACGAGGCTCTTGCAAAGAAAATCAATTCCGCTATCTTCCCCGGAACTCAGGGTGGTCCTCTTATGCACACTATTGCTGCAAAGGCTGTATGTTTCGGTGAAGCTCTCAAACCGGAGTTCAAGGAATACCAGAAGAAAATTGTTGAAAACGCTAAGGCTCTTTCCGAAGGACTTCTCAAAAAAGGCTTCAACCTCGTTTCCGGCGGTACGGACAACCATCTCATGCTCGTTGACCTCCGTCCGTTCAACATCACAGGCAAAGAACTTGAACACCGTCTTGATGAAGTTTACATCACAGTAAACAAGAACGCTATCCACAATGACCCCGAAAAGCCTTTCGTAACAAGCGGTATCAGAATCGGTACACCGGCTGTTACAACAAGAGGTCTCGGCGTTGAGGAAATGGAAAAAATCGCTGAATACATTTATCTCTGTGCTACAGACTTCGAAAACAAGTCTGACGAAATCCGTGCAGGCGTAAACGCTATCTGTGAAAAATTCCCACTTTACAAGTAATTTTTGAATATCATGGGACGGATACTTTGTCCGTCCCTATATTTTCATTCTTAATTTTGTAATATAAATCAGAATTTGTAGAGGTGTATAATTATGAGCAATCAAGTTATAAAATATTATGAAAATTATAAAGAAGAAAATAGAATTACAACAAATAATGCAAGACGAATTGAATTTCTTACTACTGTTAATTTGTTTGATGAACTTTTTAAAGATAATCTTAATATTCTGGATTGTGCTGCCGGAACAGGAGCATATGCCTTTTATCTGGCTGATAAAGGACATAAAGTAACTGCAACTGATATAACACCAAGACATATAAAATATATAGATGAGCATTTAAAAGATAAATCATATGCAATGAACACATTCGTTTTAGATGCAACTGATATGAGTTGTTTTTCAGATGAAACATTTGATGTAGTTTTGAATATGGGACCTTTTTATCATCTGACCAATAAGGAATTAAGAAAGAAATGTTTTGAAGAATCATNAAGAATTNNAAAAAAAGACGGTTATCTGGTTACGGCATNTATTCNAANATTATATCTTAATCAAATGATTGTAATGTCCGATGACCAATATTTAGATAAAAATCTGCTTAATCAAATCAGGGATACGGGTATATTAAATCATGATGACCCTAATTGTTTTTGGACAGATACATATTATTCATCATATGATGAAATGCAGGACTTATATAAAAAATATAAACTGGAAATAAAAAAACATTTCGCACAAGATGGATTAGCACTATTATTTCATGAAAAAGTAGACAAATGGAATGATGAACAATTTGAATTATGGTTTAATTATCATTTATCGGTTTGTTCAAAGAAATCCATTATAGATATGAGCAATCATGTAATAATTGTGGGACAAAAGAAATAAACAAATTATGACTTATATCACCAAAGAAGATTAATCATGTCCGTATCATTAAGTTGACAGAATACTCCCGAAAAACCTTAATTATTGAAAAACATGGCTAAACATAAGAAAAATAAAAAAACTATTCCTTACNGAAGTTCTGGTATTGTAAAANACGGCTCGGACAAANATGCTGTAATGCTGGTTCTGNTGTACCCTGTTATACTTNNCCTGNTTAACGGAAAATATATTGGAAATGAAATATTCTTTATTATGTATCTTATATTTTTTCCATGGTCTGCTTTTACAATGTTCTGTTTCCGGTTCTTTGTGAAGTATGACTTTAAAACCCGTGAAATTCAGTACAGAAATTTTTTTAAATTCCGGACAATACGTTTCAACGATATTAAAAGAGTTTACAGAAAATCAGACGGCAGAACGACTTTTCTAATCATTAAAACCGACAGATGTAAAATCAGAATAAATATGCGTTCCTGCAACGGTGCAAGAGAGTTCAGCTTTTTTCTGAAACATCATCTGCCTAAAGTTTTTGAAGAATAATTTTAATATAATTATGGTGATAACATGAAGTATTTTATAACAGAAGAAGAAAGAAAAACTCTCCACAG
>WFLX010279956.1_pt1 | contig 10210 bp, 7 predicted proteins | sample 4967041 | NCBI WGS metagenome assembly WFLX01 (sample SAMN12857096, study PRJNA449069) | gut metagenome | isolation source: stool from male and female vole | host: Microtus ochrogaster | place: USA:Florida | collected 2017
TCAGCACCTTCAAAGGTCAGCAGCAAGAGATAATCCAGTCGCTTATGAGCGGCGAGGATGTCTTCGTGCTTATGCCTACGGGTGGTGGCAAATCGCTATGCTACCAGTTGCCGGCACTTATGTCGGAAGGGACTGCCATTGTGATTTCTCCCCTCATAGCGCTGATGAAGAATCAGGTGGATGCTATCAGGAACTTCGCTGAAAACGACGGAGTGGCTCATTTCTTGAACTCAACTCTATCAAAGGCGGCCATAGAAAGCGTGAAAAAAGATGTCACAGAGGGGCGCACCAAGCTCCTTTATGTAGCCCCCGAGTCGCTGACAAAAGATGAGAACGTGGAGTTTCTGCGCAGTGTCAAGATATCATTCTTCGCCGTGGATGAAGCGCACTGCATTTCAGAGTGGGGCCATGACTTCCGTCCGGAATACAGGAAGATTCGCCCGATCATCTCGCGGGTAGGCAACCGCCCGGTGATAGCGCTGACTGCAACTGCGACACCCAAAGTGCAGCACGATATCCAGAAAAATCTCGGGATGCTTGAGGCAAAAGTATTTAAATCAAGTTTCAACAGAGAAAATCTATATTATGAAGTAAGACCTAAGACNAAAGACATTGATGCCAANATCATCCGCTTTGTGAAGCAGCAGAAAGGCAAAAGCGGCATTATNTATTGCCTNAGCAGAAAGAAAGTGGANGAGATGGCAGAGCTTCTGAAGGTCAATAATATCAGGGCGCTNCCTTACCATGCCGGTATGGAGGCTGCCGTAAGAAGCGAAAACCAAGATGCGTTCCTTCATGAGAAGGTTGACGTCATCGTTGCTACGATNGCTTTCGGNATGGGCATCGACAAGCCCGATGTCAGATACGTGATCCATTATGATATCCCGAAAAGCCTTGAAGGCTATTATCAGGAGACTGGGCGTGCCGGACGCGATGGTGGCGAAGGAAGGTGTATCGCTTTCTATACGAGAAAAGACCTTCAGAAACTTGACAAACTTATGCTCTCTAAAACCCCGGCCGAACAGGAGATTGGGCGACAGCTGCTTGCTGAGACAGCAGCCTATGCCGAGTCTTCAGTATGCCGCCGCCGAATACTTCTACATTACTTCGGCGAGAACTATGAAAATGACAATTGTGGCAACTGCGACAATTGCAAACACCCAAAAACATTAGTGGAAGCTACAGAAGAACTTTGCGCCGTCATGGAAACGGCCCTCGCACTTAAAGAAAAATACAAGGCGGAATACATCACATGCGTCATGATCGGACGTGCTACTGATGAAATCCGTGAGAATGGTCATGATGATATTGAATGGTTTGGGTGCATGCCCAACACCGATGAGCGTGTATTGGCTGCCGTCATAAGACAAGCCGACATAGCCGGATACATCAAACGAGACCTTGAAAACTATGGCATACTCAAAGTCACTGCCAAGGGAAAGAAATATTTGAAAAATCCTTCACCTCAATTTAAGATTGTGGAGGATTCTGAATTTTCCGATCAGGAGCCTGAACCCCAGCAACTCGCGGGTTCCGGAGCTGCCGATGAGGTGCTATATAATATTCTTATCGACCTGCGTAAGAAAGTGGCACGCAAGAATGATGTGCCTCCCTATGTAATATTCCAAGAGCCATCGCTTGAATCTATGGCCACCACGTATCCTGTCACGGTGGAAGAACTCTCTTTTATTCCAGGTGTCGGAACAGGAAAGGCAAAGCGTTTTGGCGATGAATTCCTAAAGACTATACGAGAATATGTAGAGGAAAACGACATCGTGCGCCCCGAAGATTTTAAGGTGCGTATGATGCCCAACAAGTCGAAACTCAAAGTGTATCTGATCACAGGAATTGATCGCAAGATAGCTCTTGATGAACTGGCTGAAGGGAAGGGACTTGATTTCGATGAACTATTGTCAGAACTTGAGGCAATCGTAGAAGCAGGAATCAAGATTAATATTGACTACTTCCTGAAAGATGTGCTGGAAGAAGGAGTGGAAGAAGACATCATCGACTACTTTCAGGAGACGGAAGAAGACAATCTTGAAGAAGCCATACAGGATCTTGGCGAGGACTATACGGAAGAGGAAATCCGGCTTGTCCGCATCAAGTTCCTATCAGATATGGGAAATTAAAGCCAATGATAAATTATCAATGATAAATGATCAATTAGTGATTGATATAATAAGAAAAGGCTGGAAGATTCTTCCGGCCTTTTCATTTATATGTCAATTTAAATTAATGCGTCTATGAGACTCTTTAATTGATCATTGATAATTTATCATTTATCATTTATCGTTGTANATTCGTTCGCGTGCCGCTGCAACTTTTTNGTCGGTGATGTAGTCGTCGTAGTCCATCATTTTGTCGATGATGCCGTTNGGCGTAAGCTCNATGATGCGGTTGCAGANNGTNTGGATAAACTCGTGGTCNTGGCTCGACATCAGNATNACNCCCTTNAAGTTTTGCAGGGTNTTGTTGAAAGCCTGAATCGACTCGAGGTCGAGGTGGTTGGTAGGGGAGTCGAGCACCAATGTGTTTGCATCAGTCAGCATCATGCGGGCAATCATGCAGCGNATCTTCTCGCCGCCTGAAAGCACGCTTGCTTTCTTCAAGACATCTTCACCACTGAAAAGCATCTTACCAAGGAATCCCTTTAAGTAGATTTCTGAAGAATCTTTTGAATATTGACAAAGCCAATCTACAAGGTTGAGGTCTGTATTAAAGAATGCACTGTTGTCGAGAGGAAGATATGCGTTGGTGATGGTCTGTCCCCAGTCATAATCGCCGGCATCAGCCTTGCGGTTGCCCATGATGATTTCGAATAGGGCAGTCATTGCACGCGGGTCACGGCTAAGGAAAGCCACTTTGTCGCCCTTCTCAATCTGGAAATTGACATCATCAAAGAGTACTTCTCCGTCTATGGTGGCCTTCAATCCCTTTACCTCAAGAATCTTATTGCCTACCTCGCGGTTGGGAGTGAAGATAATGCCGGGGTAGCGGCGAGTAGAGGGCTGAATTTCCTCCACATTGAGTTTCTCAAGCATCTTCTTTCTTGAAGTGGTCTGCTTCGACTTCGCCACATTAGCGGAGAATCGGCGTATGAACTCAAGGAGTTCCTTCTTCTTCTCCTCAGCCTTTTTATTTGCCATCTGCTGCTGTCGGAGGGCAAGCTGTGAAGACTGATACCAGAAACTATAGTTGCCAGCAAAAAGAGAAATCTTATTATAGTCAATGTCGAGAGTATGAGTGCTCACTGAGTCGAGGAAGTGACGGTCATGGCTCACGACGAGAACTGTGTTTTCAAAATTGCTTAGATAATTTTCAAGCCATGCTACAGTCTCGAGGTCAAGGTCGTTGGTAGGCTCATCAAGAAGAAGATTATCAGGATTGCCAAAGAGAGCCTTTGCGAGGAGCACGCGCACCTTTTCGTTGGCGCCCATATCGCGCATCAGAGAATAGTGGGAGTCTTCCTTGATTCCAAGTCCGGAAAGGAGAGCTGCTGCATCGCTTTCGGCATTCCATCCCTCCATTTCAGCAAATTTTTCTTCAAGTTCGGCAGCGCGGATACCATCTTCTTCAGTGAAGTCTTCTTTAGCATAAAGAGCATCTTTCTCCTGCATGATATCCCATAGAGTGGTGTGGCCACGAAGCACTGTCTCAATGACGGTGCAATCATCATATTTAAAGTGATCCTGTTCGAGCACTGAAAGGCGTTCTCCCGGACCAAGAGTCACTGATCCGGAAGTAGGGGAGAGTTCTCCTGAAAGTATTCGCATCAAAGTTGACTTACCTGCGCCATTCGCACCGATGATGCCGTAGCAGTTGCCATGGGTGAAGGTAAGGTTGACATCCGAGAAAAGTGGTTTTTTGCCAAACTGGATGCCCAAGTTGTTAGTNNGTATCATTTCTTCTTTTGATTATTCTCTNTTTCAGCCTGCAAAGTTANAAAAAATAATTGAGAATTGAGAATTGAGAATTGAGAATTTCAGAAGCGGACGGCGAGTTCGAGCACTATTTTATTGCCTTGGCCAGAAGTCGGAGTATAGCCATGCTGATAGAAATACTGCTCATAGTCGAGCATCAGGTCGGCAAACACCTTTTTATATCGGTAGGANATAGTGCCTCCAACAGTAGCGCGATGTCGGCCTTCGTTGTCGGCGTCTCCTTGCACTCCATTCCATTGGCGAGTCATGCCGTCGTAGCGTGCTTGGATACTCCAATGATTGAAAATTCCCAATTTGGCGTCACGCCCGTAGTCGCCCCATACCACCCAGGAGTGAGCATCCTTGTGGGAGTTTGCCACATAATGCTCATTCATGTATTCCAAGCCTCCGCGCCAGTCGCCGTGCTTCCACGTCGTGCCAATGTCATAAAGCATAATTCTTGTTACGTCCGGGAGAATATCCATCACTCCTCCGCATATATTGAAGTCACCGGCTTGTAGAGTGATACGTCCGCACCCCATATATGATTTGCTCCACACATTGTGGTTAGCGACTCCTCCGGCATTCCCCACGGCTGCTTCTATAGTCAGCGGGAGTTGGATAGGCACTGCATACGTCAGCTTTGCTCCTACTTTGCGATAGTTGCACATCTGCTTTCCCATGAATGAGCGGTTGGCAAAGACATAGTTTTGTGGAGCCATGAAAGGTTCTCTGCCGAACGGCATCCTGAATTGGCCGGCTTGCACTTCAAGTCCTTTTGCAACTCCGAGCTTGACGTAGGCATCATGAAATTTGAATACTCCTTGGTCGCAAAGGTCAACTTGAAGAAAATATCCTATCCTTGGGGCAACTTTACCTTCTGCGGTGAATCTTGCCCATCTCACTTCGAAACGGCTCTCGCCAGTCTCTGTGTCCATTTCCCAGCGTGGGCGTACTGCACCATGAAATTCAGGAACATAACTTATTTTATCGGCTCCTTCAGCCGGGACAGGCTCGGTTTCTGCTGCGATTGGAAGAGATGCGAAAGCAACTACCCAGAATAGCGCGATTGAAAAAAAGTGCTTTTTCATGTTGGTCATTGTCATTTGGAGTGGCAAAATTAGGAAATTTTTATTAACTTTGCAAAAAATAATCCTAAGCAATGGTAAAGCATATAGTAATGTTCAAACTTCACGGCAGCGAAGAGCTCCGTAGAAAAATAGCTGAAGACTTCAAGGCAGCCCTGCTCGCGCTACCAGAGAAAATAGAATGTCTGCAGAGTATGGAAGTCGGAATCAACGAGAATCCAGCTGAAGACTGGGATGTGGTCTTGATTGCCGTAGTGCCAACTATGAAAGATGTTCACACATACGCTAAGCATCCTGCCCACGTGGCGGCTGCCGCTATTCTCGGTCCTTATAAAGAAGCCCGGGCATGCGTTGACTTTGAATTCTGATTCTTCTTTCCAGCGATGATTAAGCTCCAGATTGAAAAACTCACCAAATCGATAGGCGATCGTATACTCTTTTCCGACCTCTCGCTCACAGTAGAGGAAGGAGACAAGATTGGAATCGTAGCGCGCAATGGATCTGGCAAGACAACTTTGCTCAATATAATTTGCGGTCTCGATGACTATGACTCAGGAAAAATTACTTTTTCCGATGGAGTAAAGGTTGGCTATCTTTCCCAAAGTCCGGAGTTCGACAAGGAGGAGACTGCTCTCGAATATGCCACTCCGGANCCCTACGGCAGCGACGATTACAGTGCTCCAGACCGAGCTAAGCAGATGCTTTCGCAATTTGGTATCACGGATTTNAATCAAAAACTTGGCACAATGTCAGGCGGACAGTTCAAAAGAGTGTCTATAGCAAAGGTGCTGTTGCAAGAACCTGACTTGTTGATTCTTGATGAGCCTACCAACCATCTTGACATTGCCATGGTGGAATGGCTTGAGGCCTATCTTTCAAGATTGAGGGCTACTGTNATTATGGTGACCCACGACCGCTATTTCCTCGACAATGTCTGCAGTCGAATCTTAGAGATCGATAGGGAAGAAGCATTCATCTATGATGGCAACTACGATTATTATCTTCGGAAGCGTACTGAGCGCCATGAAGTGCTCAGTGCAGAGCTTGCAAAGGTGAAGAATCTTCTCCGAACTGAATTGGAATGGATGCGTCGTCAGCCACAAGCGCGTGGCAGCAAAGCCAAGTACCGTATTGATTCTTTCCACGACCTTGAAAAGCGAAGCCATGTCAATCTCAATGAGAAAGATGTGAGGCTTGCTGTCAAAGGGAGTTATATTGGTAATAAGATTTTTGAGGCTGTGCATGTGGCCAAGAAATTTGAGAAAGATCTTCCTGATGGATCGCAGCAGACAATTCCTATTCTCAACGACTTCAACTATAATTTCGCAAGGTTTGAGAAAGTGGGGATAGTCGGGGATAATGGAGCGGGGAAATCTACTTTCATCAAGATGCTGCTCGGTGAGTTGCCCCCGGATTCAGGGCATTTTGATGTAGGTGAAACTGTAAGGTGGGGCTACTATTCGCAAGAGGGAATGACTGATTTCGATGAGCGGAAGAAGGTGATCGATGCNGTCAGGGAAATTGCNGAGACNGTCCGNATTGATGATAANACNACTCTTANNGCCCAGCAATTTTTGACTCATTTCCTCTTTGAGCCTGCNACNCAACAGAANTATATNTANAAACTNAGNGGAGGCGANCGNCGNAGACTNTACTTNGCNACAGTNTTGATGCGCCAGCCAAANTTCCTNATNCTTGATGAGCCTACCAACGACCTTGACATAATGACACTTGGAGTGCTGGAAGACTATTTGGCCAATTTTAAAGGATGCGTGATAGTGGTGAGCCACGACCGATTCTTCCTTGACCGAATCGTTGACCATATATTCGTGATGAAGGGAGATGGTGAAGTAAGGGATTTCCCGGGAGATTACTCCACCTATCGCCATTGCGTGCGTCAAGAAGAAAAAGAAGCTAAGGCTGCGGCGGAAGAAGCCAAGCGAATTGCAAGTGCCAAAGCAGGCGCCGATAACCCTGCAACTTCAAAGCTAAAAACGGAGAGGAAACCAAAACTCACATTCAAGGAGAAAAGAGAGATGGAGTCTCTCGAAGAGGAACTTGAATCGCTAAATAGTGAAAAGATGNAACTCGAATCGTCGATGTCTTCCGGCACTATGACGGTTGAAGCAATCACTAAAGCAGGGGCAAGGATGCAAGAAGTAATCGACAGAATAGATGAAGCTGAGATGCGGCTCCTCGAGCTGATGGAAAAAGAAGGATGAAATCCGCTGTGATTTCATCCTTCTTAGTTGTCAGTTGTCAGTTTCTTCTCGAGAATCTCGAGAAGTTCGAAAAGCTCGAGAATCTCGAAAATCTGGTAAATTCTCAATTAAATTGAGGCTATCATCTCGATTTCGACGAGAGCTTTCTTCGGGAGCTCTTTCACTGCGAAAGCGCAGCGTGCAGGGTAGGGAGCTGAGAAATACTCGGCGTAAACTTCATTCATTTCACCAAAGAGGCTCATGTCGGCAAGGAAAACTGTAGTCTTCACTACGTCAGCAAGAGTTGCCCCTCCAGCTTCGAGGATAGCTTTGGCGTTCTCGAGGCTCTGACGAGTCTGGCACTTGATGCATTCTCCCATTGTGCCGTCTGAGGGATTGATAGGAAGCTGGCCTGATACAAAAATGAGATTTCCGGCTTTTACAGCCTGGCTGTAAGGCCCGATTGCTCCAGGAGCCTTTTGAGTGTCTATTTGGGTTTTCATGTTTTTGTTGTTTATGGGTTTATAGGTTTTTGGGTTTATATTAATTGCTTAGTCTTTAATCTTTCGTCTTNNNTCTTNGGGAATGCCGACATTTTCCGCATCGAAGACTTTGCTTGAGGAGCGGTCGAATATGCGCCAATGATCCATCTGGGCTGCTGGAATCAAATCAGTACGGTCGGAAGGAATCACTGTATAGTTGCTTCCTTTTCCAGTTGGTTTTGCACAGAAGAATGTATCGTAATCAGCCCATTTCACTCGAGGCTTTCCATCTTCATCACGTTCCACTCTCACTCTTACGTATGCTCCTCCTCGAGTGTCGCCAGTCTTCATATTGGATATGAAGTTTCCGAGAGAATAAACCACCGGAACATCTTGTCCACGCTTCTCATCACGCACCATTTTCATCGGCTGGATCACGTGAGGATGACTTCCTATCACCATGTCAGCGCCATTATCGATAAGAAACTGTGCTTGATCGCGCTGTATGGCATTTTCCCGAAGCACGTATTCTATGCCCCAATGCATGGTCACTACGAGTATCTCAGCTCCAGCATCTCGCGTTTTCTTCATTTCATCTGCAATTCTCTTGCGGTCGATCAAAGATACTTCCATTCCGTCGCGGGCAGGAATACCATTAGTGCCATACGTATAGTTGAGAAATCCAAATTTGATTCCATTGATATCTTTTATGAAAGGAACTTTGGCTTCTCTATCAGCCGCATCATGATACGTACCAATATGGTCAATTCCAAGAGAATCGAGTGCACTGATAGTGCGTCGCGCAGCTTTCATTCCTGAGTCAAGACAATGGTTGTTGGCAGTAAGCATCATGTCAAATCCTGCATCTACAAGAGCTTGGGCATAGCTGTCAGGGGCGCTGAAGCAGGGATATCCGCTGTAGCGGGGTCCTCCGCCAAGTGGCACTTCAAGATTGACCACTGCATAGTCGGCTTCAGTCACAGTAGGAGCTATCCAGCGGAAACATTCTGAATAATCATAACGCTTTCCATCCCCCTCGAGCAGAGCTTGGTCGAGTTGGGCTTGATGCTGCATGGCATCGCCGGCGAATAGGAGAGTGGCGCCAGGGCGTGACATAACGGCACTGTCGGCTGGATTGGCCGCAGTGCCGGTAAGAAATTGCAATAGACTGAAGAGGAGTATGAAAGCCGTGGCGTGCATTGTCATTTCATCTGCTGGGTAGAATAGGTGAAGATTGTGCGCGCCTTGTCCATCAGAAGCTTACACATTGTGGGCTGTGCGATGTAGGGGGTGCATTTTATCGGAGTGCTTGAAGTAGAGCTTGAGGTAGAATATCCGTAAAGGCTATAATATCCACCATAGTAATTATTGGACTGATCATCAGTTTCAAACTCAAGATTAGCTGGTATGATGGTGAAATCTACGTCTTCCTCCTGAACTCCATTTTCAATCATGCCAAGCATATAGTTTCTCATCGAAGAGAAGTAATATCTTTTATCTTTCTTATTGTATGCCGCGTAGAAAGAATCCTTATTGTCGGGCAGTGAGTTGCTTGAAAGGAATTCAGCAAGTTTCGAAGTCCTCACGAGAATGAGATATGGAGGTGGGGTAATGCCATAATCATTCTCGATTTCCTCTACAGGGATACTGAAAGTGAGGTCGCTGACCACTGAGAGCTTTGACTCTGAAAGCTTGTAGATATCCAAAAGGTTCTGTGCAGGGAACTGAAGATTGATGCGGTAGCCCCCGGGAGTAGTGATGATAGCATCATTTTGGGCTGCCAGTCCCTTCAGGTATTCTGCAGGCTGATAGTTGATATTGTTGCTGCTAAGCACAATTGGGGAAGAGGCAAACACTCCGGTGTATCCCACTTTGGTGACTTCTGTTGTGGTAGTGGTGCCATCGGTAGTTGTGGTTTCCATGGCCGGGTAGTGGTAGAAAAGCACAAAGTTTGTCATTGTGATATTCGCCACGCATCCGCGGCCGAATGAGGGCTCCACATAAATACCATGGAAATAATTCTCAAAAGTCTGTGGCCATTCAAATATACCTTTGGTGTTATTGTCACGGTAGGCATTTACGGTTTCTTCAGCCATTTCCTTTGATAATGGTATTTCTATATTGATCAATTGCTTAGCTTTATATAAAGAATCACTCATGCCGAGAGCAGAAAGAGTGAAGCTTCTGCTTCCGAGTGGAGTGGCAGGATCATAATATCCATCAGGATTAAAGCGATTGTCAATATCAGAAGGGAGGCTTTTGGTCAGTCTATACACTTTCAGCTGCTGGGGAGCAAGCGAGTCGCCGGTAAGGGCCCCACGTGGCACACTGAGTATCAATTTCATGGAATCCACATCTTCTACTGGAATGGAATCAGGAATATCCAGGCGGGTGGTGCTCATCAATTGGCTGACGAATGAGCAAGTGAGGTCGCCATATTCAGGCACGCTGATTCTTCCGATTAGATTGGTGGTGCTTCTTGTGTCGACTGCAGGATCAAAAATAGTGGAATAGCT
>WFLX010094554.1_pt1 | contig 10207 bp, 7 predicted proteins | sample 4967041 | NCBI WGS metagenome assembly WFLX01 (sample SAMN12857096, study PRJNA449069) | gut metagenome | isolation source: stool from male and female vole | host: Microtus ochrogaster | place: USA:Florida | collected 2017
TTAAAATACGCAAGATCTGCCGGAAATTCGTATAATATTGGTTCTCTGCCAGATCTTTCGACTTACACCCGTCATTACGTTCTCGACAAGAATTCATTGACTAATGGACTCATAGTTAGAATCCCGGTGACTGAACTTGCACCCGGTGATAAACTAACTTGGAAGATGATTGTAGAAGGAGCTTCTTCCCGCAATCTGACACTTGGAGTAGACTACGAAAACGGGGGCTCAGAAGTTTATATAATGGCTAATAGAGGAATGGACAAATGGGTGGAAGTGTCGCTTCAGACGGATTCCACTCGTTCTGTAGATCGAATTTTTGCAATTGCTGATTTTGACACTCCTGCAAGCCGTGTATTGATAGATAGTATCCAATTATTTCATACTCCCCTCAATCATGAAGAATATCGTAAGGGTGGCTTTCAGCGTTCTGTGCCACCGGCCGGACGCAAGATAGTTCTTCCTCCAGATACTACTACAAATTCAAGCCTCCTGCCACCTGCTATGACTGACAAACCTTCATTGTCTACCGAAAATAGTCTTGGTGTAAGCACCCTTCGATAACGATTGAAATAGCTACCATAGACCCAATACCATTCTTCTTTTGCCACTTTGTCCCACTCTTGAAATGCACGGTGGATTTCAAATACTTTGCTCTGAGACACTCGGCACACCAATTGCCTCCCATCGGTCATCGTGCACAAGCATACGATTGAATGTGCCTTAGCCTCATCACTCTCAAGTTCTTTTTTAGTGCATCTATGGCTCACAGTAATATGGCGTCCAAATCTTCTGTTGATCTCATTCATCAGATCTCGAAAATGTCTGCCATGGCTTGATGTGTCTTTGATTCTCTTATAATGAATGAGATAATGTATCATTTCATGTATCACTACATCCTCCAAAGTAGTTTGTTCCAGATCATATCTGTCGCTAAGAGTGAGATGATAGATTTCCTTTGCCTTCCCCAAGACTCGGTGGTGGCGTTCTACTTTAAATTGTCCCATAAAAGTGCGAGCGGAAGATATATGCATCAACNGCCGTGGCAATTCATTGCGNAAAATATCACGGTTGTAAATATNAAATCNATTNTCTAAAAATTNTATAGTTGCTCTCATTTCAATTCTTTTCTATTNACAAAGAATGCTCCGGCACCAAGAATGCCAAGCCACATGAGCACTCCCCATAAGGGCAGCTGATAATCTACTACAAATNCCGTGCCATTGGAAAGCCATTCCGCACCCTTAAGCAATAATTGATAACCATGATCCAAAAGAGTTGCAAGCCAACTCACCTCAACTCCAATCAGAAGAAGAACTACAAACACTACTGAGACANATAAATATATCGGCAAAATCGGTAGTAGANNTACATTAGTGGGAAGAAACATCAATGGAATTTGAGAAAAATAATAAGATGTCAGAGCCCAAGAGGCAGCAGTTGCTACAATTGTAGTAATCACTGCTCCGCATACTACATACAGTTTTGGATGATTGNGGTGTNCGATGGGATTAAGTTGTGAGGCAAAAGCAATCAATGCTCCTACGCACACTACACTAAGTTGGAAACCAGCATCAAACAATGCATGTGGGTCAATGACAAGAATAANCAGGCATGCTGAGCAAAGAGCATTCCCTNNAAAATNCTTGCGTTCTGCAATTATTCCTATAAACGCAAAAGTGGTCATTATGGCCGCTCTTACTGAAGAATATGCCATTCCTGTCACTGCCACATAAAGCCATGAAATCAGTATTGCTACTGCATATCCCCATTTATAATGCCCTGCAAACTTAATCGGCCACATCAAAAGCAGAAGGAATCCAGCCAGAATGCCAATGTGGAGTCCACTAAGTGCAAGCATGTGAGCCATACCACCGTTGGCAAAAGTCAGTCTCGTTTGCTCATCAAGCCCCGTTTTGTCTCCCATTAAGATTGCATTTAGGAAGTTGGCTGTAGGCGCTTCCAGATGACTGCGCTCTAAGCAAATCTCAATTTTTTCTCTTAATCTTACAAAGAAATATCTTGGATTTCGACTNNTGCCTACAACTTCTATATATTTTGGCACCACTCTGCCTGTATAGAGAATGCCGGANGCTTTCATCATAGGCATAATCTTCCTTCCAATTTCTGAAGTGTCTTTTTCGACTGATTTTAAGCAATAGGAGGGTATCTGTAATATATCTCCTTCTGATACTCGCAATACATCGGTGCGGATTCTCGCTTTTGCTCCATTTGTCCCGTCTATTACCACATCCAGTCTCTCACCGTATGTTTTAGTCAAAACACCAGTCACTACGCAAGATATTTTATCTGGAATCTGACCATGAAAACTTTTTTCAAGTGTATTTGGCCGTGCCAATGACTCATCGGTCAATCCAATCCCAAGGAAAAGCAATATGACCCATGCAATATGCCATTTACCTCTACGGAATGCCGACACTGGATCCTGACTACTCTTAATCAGATAAAGATACCAGCCAATCCCTATACCTATAGGGATTATTCCACATATCCATGACACACCTGTAAGATGCGACAAGGCTATGCCGGCGGCAAGCGAAAGGGTAGGAATCAGTGGTCCCCGATGCATTCGATTATTCAGGCTTGTTTATTCCAGATTTCCCATGCTCCTACTGCTTGCAGACGAAGCATTTCCAAACCATTGCTTACTACGCATCCATGGGATTTACAAATCTTCATGAATAGTGTTTCTGCTGGATTATAGACCAGGTCAAAGCACACTTGTCCGGAATGAAGATATTGATAGGGGAAAGGAGCAGCCTTGTTCACATCCGGGCTTGTACCTAATGGTGTACAGTTGATGACAGCCTTGGCTTTATTGACCAATTCAGGTGTCAATTCCTCGTATGCTAAGCAATCATCCCGATGATTCCGTCCTACGAGCTGGGTTTCAAATCCAAGATTATGCATCGACCATACAATGGCCTTTGAAGCGCCTCCAGTTCCGAGAACTAATGCCAAGGGCTTTACCTCGTCTTCAGAATATGTGTTGAACCCGGCTTTATCCAAAACTTCTTTCATAGATTCAGTAAATCCATACGCATCAGAGTTATATCCTTTAAGGAAGATTTTGCCATTTTCCGAATCTCTTGAAATCTTAATGACATTTACCGCTCCGATGCCCTGAGCTTCTTCGCTCAAGGCATCAAGATATTTTATGACGTCTACCTTATAAGGAATTGTCACATTGAGTCCTTTCAGTAGAGGATGATTTTCAATTAGAGAAGGAAGCAAATCTACAGTCGGAAGAGGGTAGAGGTCATATCTTGCAGGAATTCCTTCTCTCTCAAATTTTTCATTAAAATACTTGGCTGAGAATGAATGGCCAAGAGTCTTGCCAATCAATCCAAATTCTTCTTTCACCATATTACTACCCTTTCTTCTTTAGGACGCCACATGCCGTCGCCTTCTTTTATATCGAATGCTTCAAAAAATTCATCGATATTCTTCAGCGTAGCATTAGTGCGAAGTTTATCAAGTGAGTGAGGATCGGTCTTTGTTCTTAATTTTATTTCTTCCTCCCTGATATTTCCGGCCCAGACGTTAGCGTATGCGATATAAAATCTTTGGAGTGGTGAGAACCCATCGATTTCTTCTGCTGGATCGTCTTTCTGGCTTTCAAGGTAGGCTGACAATCCAATTCTCAATCCTCCTTGGTCTGCAATATTCTCTCCAAGAGTGTATCTGCCGTTGGCGTGTACTCCGGGAGCAACTTCGATTGCATCGAATTGCGCTACGAGTTTGTCAGCAAGTGCCTTGAATCTATCTGCATCTTCGGGAGTCCACCATTCAGCAAGATTGCCGTTTTTGTCAAATTGCCTTCCACTGTCGTCAAATCCATGAGTCATCTCATGCCCGATTACTACACCTATTGCGCCATAATTAAGGGCATCGTCAGCGGTTGGATCAAAATATGGAGGCTGAAGAATAGCGGCTGGAAAACATACTTCATTGGTCGTAGGATTATAGTAGGCATTCACAGTCTGAGGAGTCATGTGCCATTCCTCCTTATCTACAGGTTTATTCATTTTTGAATAATTATCCTTGACATACCATCTGGATGCCTCAAGCACATTTTCGAGATATGATTTNTTAGGATCNATNTGAATCTCAGAATAATCTTTCCATTTGTCGGGATATCCGATTTTTACAGNAAAAGTGGAAAGTTTATCCAACGCCTTCTCCTTTGTNGCATCACTCATCCNCGAAAGATTCTTAATATGCTTACCANGAGAATTCCGAAGGTTCTCTACAAGCTTCTTCATATACTCCTTATTTTCCTCCGGGAAGTATTTTTCTACATAGAGTTTTCCTACAGCTTCCCCAAGCATAGAGTTAGGAATTGTCATAGCACGTTTCCAACGAGGCTGAAGTTCATCTTTGCCGCTCATAACTCTGTCGTAGAGTTCGAAGCTTGCATTGATGAAGTCGTCGCTAAGGAGGTTAGTAGCATCATTGACAGTCTCGAATGTCATATAGTCTTTTATCTCTTGCTCTGTTAGGGTAGGAATATATGTAGTGATAAACTTAGTAAAAGCAGGATTAGCCAGATTTGCTTTGTCTACATTTTCCAGGCCCAAAAGATTAAAATATGTATCCCAATCAAAGTCAGGGTAGTCGCTTCTAATCTCTTCGATAGTCCTGATATTGTATCTTTTCCTTGGGTCTCTCCTGTCTTCACGCGTCATTTTGTAGCGCGCAAACTCAGTTTCGAGTTTTATTACGGCATTCCAAACTCTTTGTTGAGCCTCCACATCATATCCTATGAGCTCCATCAGACGCTTGACATATATCTGATATGCTTCTAAAATTTTGGCATGTTGCTCATTCTCTTCGAGATAATAGTCTCTGTCTCCCAGTCCAAGACCGACTTCTCCTATATGAAGGATATTCATGTCTGAATTCATTGCATCTGTGCCAACGCCTGTCCCAAAGAAACTGCTTCCCACACCGCCATGTTGCCAAGCCAATAGTTTTGCCATTTCTTTTGTGTCTGCTTTGGCAATGTGCTCGAGGAGTGGCATCAACGGAGCTCCACCTTCCTCATTCAGTCTATTTTCATCCATACCCATAGCGTAAAGGTCGCTGACCTTTTGGGCAATAGTGCCTGGAGTCTTAGCATCTTCGTGTTCGGAAAGATTCAGGATAAGGTCTTTCAATTGCTCCCGTGCATTTTCACGAAGCATGTCAAACATTCCAAAGCGAGAATACTCAGCCGTAAGAGGATGTTCTTTCATCCATCCTCCACATGCATATTGATAAAAGTCATCTTTTGATGAGACTGTAGTGTCAAGATTTTTTGTATCTATTCCGTGTAGTTTAGTGGTCATATTCAATATTATTATGAAAAAAGGATACCATCAATCTTCTTCAAGTCTTTTAGTATCCTCAATTTATCATTAATAATTGATCATTTATCATTGATAATTGATCATTGCTTAAGCTCTTCAAGCTCCATTGTGGCGAGTTCCCAAATCGACATTCCGTTTTCAAGGTCTTTTTGAGCCTTCGCGTATAATTCCAGGGTTTCCTGTGAGGTGTCGCCTCCTGCAATCTTATCTTCTATCTCTTTTTGGAGATTTTCAAGGCGCGTGATTTCAGCTTCAGCGTCTTTTACCTTCTTTTCAGCTTTCTTCACTACCTTCTCCCTTGCTTTCTGCTCAGCGTATGAGAGTTTTGGAGTAGGCTGTTCTTGCTGCTTGGGTGCTTCCTCTGAAGCCTTGGAAGAGTCTTGTGGTGGAGTGTCTTGTTTTCCTGTGGGAGATTTAGTAAGCTCAAGATCACGTAGGTTTTCCAGATTCTTAGAGCGCAAGAAGTCGTAGATACCACCAAGATTTTCCCTGACTTTGCCTCCTCCAAATTCATATACTTTTTCCACGAGACCATCAAGGAAATCTCGATCATGGCTCACGACAATCACTGTGCCATCAAAGTCTTTGATGGCATCTTTCAGTATATCCTTGGTCTTAAGGTCGAGATGGTTGGTTGGCTCGTCGAGAATAAGNAAGTTGACAGGTTCGAGAAGAAGCTTTATCATGGCGAGACGTGTCTTTTCTCCTCCAGAAAGCACTTTCACNTTTTTGTCGGAAGCTTCNCCTCCNAACATNAANGCTCCAAGAATATCNCGNATCTTTAGNCGNATNTCNCCAACTGCNACNTTNTCGATTGTCTCAAAGACNGTCAGATTCTCATCAAGCAATTGNGCTTGATTTTGNGCNAAATAACCAATTTTTACGTTATGCCCTAACTTTAGTGTACCTGTNTGGTCAATTTCACCCATTATGCACTTNACAAGAGTAGACTTTCCTTCACCATTCTTGCCTACAAAAGCTACTTTCTCNCCACGTCGGATGCGNAATTCNGCATGNTCAAACACCTGATGGTCGCCGTATGCTTTCCCCACGTCTTCAAGGATCAGAGGGAAATCTCCCGACCTTGGGGCAGGGGGAAACTTCAGCCGAAGACGACTATTGTCGACTTCATCTACTTCTATAGGCACAATCTTCTCAAGCTGCTTTATGCGACTTTGCACTTGGATTGCCTTTGTGGCTTGATATCGGAATCGCTCTATGAATGCTTTTATGTCTGCAATCTGTTTCTGCTGATTTTCGTAAGCACGCATTTGCTGCTCCACACGTTCTTTCCTAAGCTCCGTGTAGGGTGTATAGCTCACTTTATAGTCGTAGGCTTTGCCACAAGAAATCTCTATTGTGCGCTTAGTGACATTGTCAAGAAATGCGCGGTCATGGCTGACGAGCATCACAGCCTTAGCTTTTGTCTGAAGAAATTGCTCAAGCCATTGTATTGACTCAATGTCGAGATGGTTGGTTGGCTCGTCGAGAAGCAGAAGGTCGGGTTTTTGTAGAAGTATTTTGGCCAGCTCCACGCGCATTCTCCAACCCCCTGAAAACTCTGAAGTAGGTCGGTCGAAGTCTTCACGGCTGAAGCCGAGACCCATAAGGGTCTTTTCGACTTCAGCCTCCATATTGTCGGCTCCTTCCATCGAAAGGCGGTCGTTGAGATATTCGATGTCCTCAATCAGTTTGGCATATGAGTCGCTTTCATAGTCAGTGCGCGTGGCAAGCTGGTCATTGAGTTCTTCCAGACGTGCCTTATGCTCATCTATATGTGCAAATGCCTTGCGGGCTTCATTTATTATGGAAGTGTCGTCGGCAAGTTTCATCTGCTGTGGAAGATAGCCTATTGTGACTTCTGATGGTTTTGAGACAGTCCCGGAAGTAGGGGGTTGAAGTCCGGCTATGATCTTTAGCAAAGTAGATTTTCCTGCGCCATTTTTTCCAGCGAGGCCAATCTTGTCAGTTTTGTTGATGACGAAACTCACGTCCGAAAATATCGGACGTGCTGAAAATTCCATTGTCAGGTCGTTGACACTTACCATAAAAATTATATTACAAGCTTGCNTTACTATTGATGNNTCTTTTCATCGTGGTATTTAATTGCCGCTTCCATAAATGAGNGGAAANGCGGGNGANGATTGAGCACCGTGCTTGAATATTCAGGATGATACTGAGTGCCGATCATCCATCGATGCCCCGGAATTTCAACCACTTCCACGAGGTGAGACTTCGGATTCTCTCCTACACACTTCATGCCAGCCTTTTCAAATTCCTCACGATATACATCATTGAATTCATATCTGTGGCGATGACGCTCGCTGATGTCGGTCTTTCCGTAAGCTTCCGCCACAAGACTCCCAGGCACGAGTTTGCATTCATATGCTCCAAGGCGCATTGTGCCTCCCATGTCGGATATATGCTTTTGCTCCTCCATCATGTCGATGACATTATGGCTGGTGTTAGGATTCATTTCAGTGCTGTTGGCATCTGAATATCCAAGCACATTGCGGGCAAATTCAATCACCATACATTGCATTCCGAGGCAAATGCCAAATGTCGGGATATCGTTCTCGCGACACCATTTCAGAGCCACAAATTTCCCTTCTATGCCACGGTTGCCAAAGCCGGGAGCAATGATGACACCATCGAGCCCTGCCATCATCTCACCAACATTCTCATCTGTCAGTTTTTCGCTATGAATATATTTTAGATTAAGCTTATGATGACAATAAGTGGCAGCTTGGAAAAGAGATTCGTTGATTGATTTATATGCATCTTGAAGTTCTACATATTTTCCAACGAGGCCTATTGTCACTTCCTTTTCGGCAGTACGAATCTTTTCCACGAAATCAAGCCAAGGTTTCATATGAGGTTTGCCATAAACAGGCACATGCATTTTTCTAAGCACGATTTCATCCATATCTTGCTCGTGAAGCATTAGAGGCACTTCGTAAATGCTTGGGCAATCNAGNGATTGNATCACTGCATCNTTTGCCACATTGCAGAATTGAGCTATCTTAGCACGCATTCCCTCGGGAATATCATGCTCTGTGCGAAGCACAAGCACATCTGGTTGGATTCCGAGTTGTTGCAATTGCTTGACGGAATGCTGCGTGGGTTTCGTTTTTAGTTCTTTTGCAGCATGGAGATAAGGTACATAAGTAAGATGTATGCAAAGCGCGCTGTCGCCGAGTTCCCATCGGAGTTGGCGTACGGCTTCAAGGAATGGGAGCGACTCAATGTCGCCTACGGTGCCACCAATTTCAGTGATGATGAAGTCAAATTTGCCTGTGTCTCCAAGGAGTTTTACGTTGCGTTTGATTTCATCAGTAATGTGAGGGATTATCTGTACTGTCTTTCCAAGATAGTCGCCGTGTCGCTCCTTGTCTATCACATTCTGGTAGATTCGCCCGGTCGTGACATTATTCGCTCTCGAAGTAGGGACATTTGTGAAGCGTTCATAGTGCCCGAGGTCAAGGTCGGCTTCGTGGCCATCTTCTGTCACATAGCATTCACCGTGTTCGTAGGGATTGAGAGTGCCGGGGTCGATATTGATATAAGGATCAAACTTTTGGATAGTAACCCGATAGCCGTGTGCGTTGAGCAGACAGGCAAGAGAGGAGGAAATGATACCCTTTCCAAGAGAAGAGACTACGCCTCCAGTAACAAAAATGTATTTTGTCTCCATGCTGTTATGTATTAATCGGGATACAAAATTACAATTTTTTTCAGACATTAGCAAAAATATCCGAAAATTTTGACTGGAGGAATGTAGTCTATAGATCTGAGAGAAGGTAGATCACATTTGTTTCTATAATGGTGTCGTTGGTAAGAAGATTCTCTTCTAATAGGGGCTGTAATCTTTTGGAAGACTTGCTTTTCTTTTCTTTTACATCGATTTTTGTTGTCTTTTTGCTCTTTGATGTCTTTTTGGAGGGTGTTGACTTCGTGGGCTTTGAATGACTTCTTGACACATTGGATGGATTTTTGTGTATTATCTGCATGAAGAAATACACTTCCTTTGATCTTGAATTGTTCAGACCTATCTTTATCTCGTCTTCGTCGTTGATGATTACGATTGATTCCGAAATCTCTCCATNGTCAGANACGAAAGATTTGCTNGTNGCCTTTTCTTTATCAGCATCNANTGCCTTCTTNATTTTATTNAATANTTCAGGCTTGTTTTTGAAGCTCAGAGTGCGGACAGTCTGATTTTTCTGCTCCATCATAGTTATTGACAGTGAAGGATCATACAAATCGATTGATTCGAATATTTTTTCAGAAGCAAGTTTTGGTGATCCCGCCATTGCCACCAAGTTGCACAATGTCAATAGTGTCAGGAATATATATCTTTTCATGATGATGTATTTTTATGTTTTATTTTAATGACTCGATCTTTTGTTGCTGTTCCGACTCAATATTCTCTATGTTTTCGAAAAATTGGTCAATGCGTGCCAATTCGCTTTCAGCAATTGCAATAGCCTTGTCGCGGCTCACTTCCTGNNNATNGCGCAAAAACCAGACAATATAGCTCTGATTCCTNCTNGAAATGTTTATAGATCGGCAATCCTATTGAAAGAATGATAGCTACTGATGCAGCTGCAAATAAAATTCTTTTAAATAATCCCTTCTTTCTCGCAGTCTTATTATTTTGATTCTTATCGATCAGCTCCATTTCGCAAGATAGAGAGATGTTCATAAGATTACGAACTTCATCAATAATAGGAGAGGAGTAGTCAATAAATCCTAACACATATTGGAGTTCCGCCTCTTCTAAAAGATTCAACTGGCAGTCCATATAAAGGTGGCACAGCTGTTCAGTTTCTTCG
>WFLX011267477.1_pt1 | contig 10207 bp, 6 predicted proteins | sample 4967041 | NCBI WGS metagenome assembly WFLX01 (sample SAMN12857096, study PRJNA449069) | gut metagenome | isolation source: stool from male and female vole | host: Microtus ochrogaster | place: USA:Florida | collected 2017
GGCGTGAGAACCATCGACAGGATGACGATTGCTGGCAGAACAGCATTCTGGTCGGAAGAGATGACCCCGAACGAGAGAGCCGATGCATAGAGTACGAAGGCAAATTCCCCACCCTGGGCCATAAGAACGGCTCGCTCGGCGGCTTCCCAGTGCGTACTTTTAAGAAGGCGAGCACAGCCGTAAACTGCTAGCCCTTTCACGATCATGAATGCGGCAACATAGAACGCAATCAGCTCCCAGTCGGCCGCCACGACACCCAACTCAAGAGACATACCGACAGCGAGGAAGAAGAGACCCAGGAGGATACCGCGAAAGGGTTCGATATCGACTTCTAGCTGGTGTCGGAACGTTGACTCGGACAGGAGAACGCCTGCAAGGAACGCGCCCATCGCCATGGACAGCCCGCCAAGCTGCATCACATAAGCGGCGCCAAGTACGACGAGCAACGCTGCGGCCGTCATAACCTCACGCGCCTGTGCGCCGGCTATAAGCCCAAAGAGAGGGTTTAGGAGATACAAGCCGGAGACTACGACTCCCGCTATCGCGGCGACGCCCACGCCTATTGCAATCCAGTCGATTCCTTGAGCACTCGAAGTCGTGCCAGGAACGATGGGGGCCAGAAAGGCGACCAACGCGAGGAGCGGTACGATCGCTAAATCCTCAAGGAGCAGGATGGCTACGATGCGCTGGCCAGGTGGCGTAGAGATCGTACCTCGCTCCTCAAGGAGCTGCATCACAATTGCCGTCGATGTAAGCACGAATCCCGTCCCCGCAACGAAGGACGGCGCCACCGGGAAACCAGTCGCCATACCGACTGCCGTGAGACAAAGAATGCAGACGCCGACCTGAAGGACTCCCAGGCCAAAAATCTGCCTGCGCAAACCCCAAAGTCGTGAAGGCCTCATCTCAAGGCCTATCAGGAAGAGAAACATTACGACGCCCAGCTCAGCGAAATGGAGAATGGATGCCGGCTCTTGAAATACCCGAAGCCCGAATGGACCGATGACGACGCCCGCGGCGAGATAACCCAGGACGGAGCCAAGTCCAGATCGCTTGAAGACCGTGGCCGCAACAACCCCCGCGCCGAGTAGCGCGATGACTGGTAGGAGGTCTGGTCCGTGAGATTCAACTGCCATCGAACTGCTCCGACTTCTAACCTTTGTATCTCAGCGTCACCCTCCGCGTCGCCGGAGGCGATCAGATAGGCTTCCTCGCTGTCTCCAAGTGCAATCTCGTCTGCCGCCGCGCATGCCTCGTGGCGTGCGCTTACGACTTGACCACTCGTTCCAACGTGTCAGTAGTCCGTCGAGAGTGAAACCTGCCTCCATTTCCTGATTGTTTCCGCGTCCGAGGCGTGCTTGGCCTCGATTGCCGCGACAGTATCGCTTCCGAATGGCACCCTGACTGGTGGGTCGGCGACATCTGCGAACGCGACGAGCTGTCGAGCGAACTTCTCGGGATCACCCGGCTGGTTGTGGTTCATGGCAGATGCGTGCTCGCGGACCGCTCCAGCCGTGCTATCGTAATCGGCTATGCGATTTCCGCTCACCGACAACGAGCTGGAGTCGAGGAAGTCGGTCCTGAAGTATCCTGGCTCGATCACGGTCACATGGATCCCGAGGGGTGCCAGTTCTGCATGGAGCGCCTCCGACAGCCCTTCGACAGCGAACTTCGTCGAGCAGTAGACACCGAAGCCTGCGCCTGCACGATAGCCGCCGATCGACGAGATGTTCAGGACCCGACCTGATCGCTGTGCCCGCATCTGCGGCAGCACCGCTCGCGTCACGGTCAGCAGACCGAACACATTGGTCCGATAGAGGCGTTCAATCTCTTCGGCCGTCGCCTCCTCGACTGCCCCGATGAGGCCGAAGCCCGCATTGTTCAGCAGGACATCAATGGAGCCGAATCGCTCGACTGCCTGCCGAGCTGCATCTCGGGCTTGCTGTTCGTTCGCCACGTCGAGTGCCGCCGCAAGAAGGTTCGGCCGATCGCCTAGATTTTCCTTTATCGGCACCACGTTGCGCGCTGTCGCGACGACATTATCGCCGCGCTCGAGAGCAAGCTGCGCAATACGGGCGCCAAAACCGCGCGACGCTCCGGTTATGAACCAGGTCTTCATCTCGATCTCCTTTTGCAGTGACTGCGTTTACTCACCAGCCGCCGGAAGCTCCCAGAGCTTGTTGAATGCGATGCTGTCGAAGAATGCCGAAGCCTTCACGATCCTGCCGCCATCAAGGTCCAGGAACCACGCGTACGTGTTCTTGTATGGCTGGCCGTCCTTCGCTGTTCCAGCGGCATCGAAGAAGACGATGACGGTATCGCCGTCTGCATACATGTTGCGGATCGTCGGCTTGAGACCAACACTCATGCGCGCATTGAACGGCTTGATCACCTCGTTGATGAAGGCATCACGGCTGCCATAGGACTTGGACGCAGCCGAATTCCCCGTGATCGTCCATGTCACGTTGTCAGCAAGAAGATCATAGGGGCTACCGGTGCCCGCAGCCCACGCGTCGAAGGCCTTCAGTACTGTCGCCTTGTTGGAGGCCTCATCTGCAGCGGCCACGCCACTGACCGCCGTGAACACCCAAACACAGGCCGCGAAAGCAATCCTTGGCAGGGTTGCCACCGATAGTTTGCTGTTGCTCATCTCTGAACTCCTTGAATCGCGTTGAGTGCCGCCGGGCCGTCCCGACGGCGGAGGAGAGCGGCGGGGCAACGCCGCCAGATTTCAAATCTGGGCTTCCCAGGCCTTGAGCTGATGATCCTTCAACATGTCCTCGATGACCTTCGGGCAGACATTGCGGAACTTGCCGGTATCGGCCGGAACGATCTCAATCATGCGATCGATCATCTCGGTGGGATCCATCTTCCCTTCCGGGGTTGCGAAGAAGTCATCGAAGCCCTTCCGGAGATCGGCACGCTTCGTGAAGTTCTTGCTGTCGTCCATCCAGCGGAACGGATTGTCGGCCATCGTCTCGTTATACCCAGTATAATAGGCACCGGGATTGATGGTCTGGATCTTGATGCCGTAGGCGGCGAGTTCCTGCTGCAGGGCTTCAGCAATGGACTCCAGCGCATGCTTCGTCGAGACATAGGTGCCCCAGTTTGCCGGGGTGAACAGGCCGCCCATCGACGAGGTGAAGACAACCTTCTTTCCATGGTGCTTGCCCTCGCGGATCCAGCGCTGGATGACGCCCTGAGTGAGCGTCAGCGGCAGGAAGACGTTCGTCTCGAAGTTGCGGCGAACGATGTCGACGGGGATTTCCCAGACGGGACCCGGCTCGCCCTGCCCCGCATTGTTCCAGAGAACGTCGAAGTCCCAGCTCTGGGCCTGCTTGATGTCGTACGGGTCCGTCAGATCGAGCCTCTCCACACGGATTCGCTTCCCAAGATCGAGCCTCTCGACCTCTTCGCGAAGATAGGTCACCAGCGGCGAAACCTGGCAGGTCGCGATGATGTTGTGACCGTTCCTGGCCATGCCGATGGCGCCCGCCTTGCCGAAGCCAGATCCTGCGCCAGTAATGAGGATAGTCTTGCTCATGTCATTCTCCCTTCAGATGCTCGTGGGGTTGATGATTAGCGTAGCGTCGCCTCGAAGGCCGCGAGCCCGGCCTTGGCGATCTTGGTATCCTGTTCGATGGAGCCGCCGGAGACGCCGAGCGATCCGGCCAGTCCGCCATTGGGACATTTGAGTGCGATCCCGCCGCCGTAGGGTGCGAGGCCGCCGTTGCTCAACTCGAGGTGAGGCGCTGGAGCGCCTGGCTTCAGATAGTCCCAGACATCCTCGCTGTTGCACTGGAACAGCACGGCGGTCCGTGCCTTCCGCATTGCGATGTCGATGGATCCGAGCACTGCTCCGTCCATTCGATGGAAGGCCTTTAGGTGGCCGCCCTCGTCGAGGATGGCGATGATCGCCGCAAGTCCCATTTCCCGGGCCTTGGCCTCAGCATGATCGATGATCGCCTGCGCGTTGTGAGCCGAAATCGGCATTGGCAAACCTCCCATCCATTCGTTCTGGTTTTCGAAGTGCGGACTGTCGTCTTGGAAGGAAGGAGCTTCAAGTTGGGAACTGTTAGGAGTTGTTAAGAGGCGGCCGCGCGCGTCCTGAGAACACCGCGAGCCCAGGAGCTTGCCGCCTATCGGAACTTCAGGTACCTACGTCCTGTCAAGGCTGTCGCGGAGTTGGTCGTGTCAGTGCCACGGTTCACATTCGGCCCCTTCGAACTCGACCCATTGCGGCTCGAGTTGCGGCGCGATGGCGTAAAGCTACGTGTCGGAGCAAAGGCTTGCAGACTGTTGCTGGCTCTCGTCGAGCGTCCCGGTCACATTGTTAGTCAGAAGGAACTTCTCGCCGCTGCCTGGTCTGGGTTGAACGTCGAGGACGTGAACCTTCGGGTCCATATCGTAGCCCTCCGCAAGGCCCTTTCAGGTGTAGCGAACGGAGCCTTCAATATCACCACAGTGCCGCGCGAGGGATACGTATTCGCTGGGCCAGTCTCGGTCTCAGCCGCACCCGCCATCGAGATGCCAGCGTCGCCGCCGGCGCGCGTACCAAGACAGCTCAGCACACTCTTCGGAAGGCGCGAAGCGCTGGCCAACCTTGGAGACGCACTCGCCGCACATCGCATCGTCACGATCGTCGGAGCCGGAGGCATGGGCAAGACTGCGCTGGCGCTGGCGGCCATAGAGGAACATGCGGGTACAGAGTGCGTGTTCGTCGACTTCTCCACGTCCGTATCGTCACTGCATGTGCAGGGATGCATATTTGAAGCACTGGAGCTCGAAGGGACACCGAACGACGTCGCCGCCCATATCGTGCGCGCCCTCGCAAACAAGACGATACTGCTCGTCTTTGACAATTGCGAACATGTCGTCGGCGAGGTGGCAGCCATGGCGGCAAGGCTGACAAGCAGAACCGAGGGCGTTTCAATCCTCGCAACGAGCCGCGAGCCGCTGCGGGTTGCCGGCGAGTGCGTCTTCCCGCTGGAGCCATTGAGTTGCCCGCCCGACAGCGCCGAGCTGACGGCGCAGTCGGCCATGAGTTATCCGGCAGTCCAAATGTTCGTGGAGGCCGCAGGGCGGCGATCAGGCGCATTTGCCCTGGACGACGGCAATGCGGCTCTCCTGGGTGACGTTTGCCGCCGTCTGGATGGAAGCCCGCTCGCCATAGAACTCGCCGCCGCCACCAGTGATGCGATGACAATAGGCGAACTCGCCCGGCGGCTCGACGACCGCTTTACCGTTCTGATCCGTGGCGCCCGCACGGCATTGCCAAAGCACCGGACGCTGCAGGCCGCGCTCGATTGGAGCTACGATACCCTGAACGAGGACGATGCTTTGGCGATGCGCTGCCTAGGTGTGTTTCCCGGAAGGTTTTCGGCCGAGGATGCGCAGGCGATCGCCACTATCGACACGATGTCGGGAGCGGCGGTTCACAACACATTGGCGAACCTGGTCGAAAAGTCACTCCTCACCGTCGAATTTGGAGAGGAGGCCGCCTCGTTCCGTTTCCTCGAAACGATGCGCGTCTACGCGCGACTTAAGCTGCTGGACAGCGAAGAAGCTTCGGCAGTCTATGGACGCTTCGTCGAATACACACTGCTTAGGTTGACCGCTATAAGCGGAAGGGCGGCCTCCGCGAGCGATCTCAGGCGAAGCCACAGCGGCATCCTCGACGATTGGCGGGCAGCGCATGATTGGTCAGTGAGAAGCGGCGATTGGCATACGGCGTTGAAGTTGATGGCAGCCGGGATTGGCTTCTGTCAGTCGCTCAACATCAGGACGGAGTACGTGAACCGCGCGACCGAGACTATCCGGAATATGCCTACAGACGTGGAGGATGCAGATGCGTTGAGATTGGAAATGCTTGTCTGCGACCACACGGCACAGATGCTTATCGAAACGCAGCCTCCGGGCCCGTCGAACTTCGTCGACCGGATCGAAGCGGCGGCACGCCGAACTCTGGATCTTTCAAAGCGGTTGAACGCGCCAGACCAGCATATGAGTGCACTCGTGACGCTCGCGGTCGCAGCCCTGACCGCAGCGAATTTGAAGAAGGTGGAAGTATACGGATCGGATGCCTTTGAATTCGCGAAACGCGCACAGAGGCCCGACTTTCTTCCGACAGCGCACTATCTCAATGGCTACGCGAGATATTACGGCTCCGACTTCGCCAACGCGCTGCACGAATGTGATCGCGCCCTGGATTTTGCCGCACAGTCGAATCTTGGCACTTCAAGCGCGCTCGACCACGTGCCGAATGTTCGAATGCTCCGAGCGCGTGCACTGTGGGCTCGCGGAGAGTTTGAGTCGAGTCTGGAGGAAATGGAGGAGGCCCATCGTTTTGCGATCGAAAGTGGTCACGTCCCCACCATCGCCTGGGCAGCGTGGGGCGGCGTCCTAGTCTATCTGTGGGCAGGTGCCCACGAACGGGCGGGTGCCAGCGCAAAGCTTCACGAAGATCTCGCGAGCGAATACAGCAATCCCGGATGGGCAAGATACATCCCTAGTTTACACGAGGCGATGTCGCGTCTTCGTGATGGTCTCCGATCTATCGGTGCCGCACCTATCGTTTGGATGCCGTACGTCCCTTCACATTCCGACTTCATGACAAGTATTCATTGCGCATTTCACAGGGCTGTCGATCTTCAGCGCATTGAAGCCGTGCCGCGGCACTGGTGCGCGGCGGAGCACTTCCGCGCTGCTGGTGAACACCACCTTGTTGCGGGTCGGACAATCGAAGCCGAAAAGTTGTTTCTGCATGCGCTGGCGACATCCCAGTCGCATGGCAACATTGCCTGGGAAATACGAGCTACCCTAAGTCTCGCGCGCCTCAGGATACAACAGGATCAAGTCTTGGCTGCTCGGTCGCTTGTGGAGCCTCTCGCCGACCGCTTCGCAAGTTCACGCGTCAATGCAGATCTTCTCTACGCGGCGGAGCTGCTTGCCGCCTGTTGAGTGCTTCTGCATCATCGTGGGTATCGTTTCAGGCGTGGGAGGCAGTCCTTTGCCGGGTCGACCGCGAGGCGCACACGACGTAGAGAAGGAGCGATGCAGCAGTCATGGCAACGGCGGCCCAGCCGCCACCAAGCACATCGACTTCCGTCGTGGCGAACGAGGCGATCAAAGGACCGAGCCCGTTGCCAAAGAGGATCATCGGCAAGATGAGAACGGCCGCTCTTCGTGTCGTGTCAAGTCGGACGATCTGGGCCATCTGAAAAGCCTGCAGCGCGCATGCGGCGCTCGCAAAGAGGCAGATTGCAACTATGAACGCCGTCGGTGCATCGGTGAGGACGGCGAGCGCGATGAACCCGGCCTGCGTCAGGACAAGCACTAAAAGGCCTGGCCATTTTGCCATGCTCGGAACGAGCCATGCCGAGAGCCATGATGCGGCCACCTGGCTGGCGAGACTGGCAGAAAAAGCGAGGCCGATCACAGAAGGGCCTAGACCGTGCTGAGTTGCAACGCGCTCGATATAGGTCCAAGCCGCACCAAGCCCGGCGGCTTGAAGGATTGTCGCGCTCCCGTACAACATCACCGTTCCGCTGAAACGATTTCCGGTTCGCTCTGCGCGCTTCAGGACGCCGACCTTGTCTACAAGGGTGACAGCAAAGAGAGCTGCGATCAGCGCCCCGGCGGCGAGCGCGTATAGCCCTGCCGCCACCCCGAAAGTCGGGATCAGAAGAACGGGGAAAAGATATGCCAGTCCGATCTGTGGCACCACAGATGCGCCGCAGAGGATTCCGGTAAGCCTGTCGGGGTTGTTCGAACGCACTATGATCGCATTCGCAGCTCCAAAGAGAAGTCCCGCAAGCAGGCCTGCGGCTGCCCGGTCGAGAAACACGGCGGCTGTTGTTTCAGCGTGTGCGTTCGCAACGTTGACCGCCACCAATCCGAGCGCGGTCGCAGCGGTCTTCAGGCGCATGGCGCCCCGCGCCATCCAGTAGCCGCCAACAGTTGCCCCCAATGTCAGACCGAGCAATTCGAGCGTCGCCGCTTGGCCGATGCCTGCCTTGCTCAATAGGCCGGCATCGTTCAACCCTCCGAGCAGGATCGGCAGGACCCCAAGAGGCAGCAGAGATACAGCTCCAATAATGATGGATCCAAAGATCGTAATCGGTCTCATAGACAATGCCCCAACACAGTCATTTTAGAAATCAATCAGATTAAAATCGTTGCGATGCTCGTAGCATCGCTTCAAAACAGGTGAACGACGCTGGTTTCCCGAGAATTAGGCGGTCAATTGTCCGCCGCACCAAGATACGTCGTGCCGTATTCCTGCGAGTTGCTTTATATTGAAGCGTGCGAAGCTAACAAACCTCGTTTGTGCCAGCAAGAAACTCTAGGTTTACCGGACGAGCATATATCTCCTCGCAGACGCGCGACAGTTGTTGCCGAGCCGTGGCATCCTCAGAGCAGCAGGTGTCTCTTGCCGCCGCTAGATTAGCAAATTTGTTGGACGCTGCACTGAGAGATCCTGAGCAGCAGCGATTGAATCCGCTAATCGAGCGCATTTGAACGAATGGCTTCCTGGGCCTTTAACACCTGTGCCGGTACGAGACATTCACTGGTCGAGTTGAGCGTTGCAGGGGCACTATGAATTCGAAGGCAGAGGCACTATCGGCGGCGAAGCGAAGGATCATCGAGCTGCAGAAGCAGATGGCGGCACGGATCCTCGACATGGCTGCGGAAGTCGAAAAGCTCGCAAACGAGACGACGGAACTCGAAGCGCGTGAATTCTTGCGCGTCACCTGCAACATGCCGTCCTCCGAATTATCTACCTATGTGCGCTTCAGCAGCACATTGCGTGGCCGCGAGGAGCTGCTCGAGAGGCACCGGGTGTCGTTCCCAGTGTTGAAAGCGCTGATTGGAGCGGACGAAGAGACTAGGTCGGAAGTGCTTGAGAGAATGGAGATCGGCGCGAGGATCGATCTCAGAGGTATTTCGACCATTCGGAAGCGTTTGCGGGAGGCGAAGCTGACCCCTGAGGCAGTGTTGGCCGACCAGGGGCGGAAGATCGCGTCGGCGGCAGCGCGCAAGCGAGTCCAGGATTCCTCGGCCACCTACCTCGATCGGCTCCATTACTTCGTATCAAGTATCATCGATGAGCGAGACGCTGCTGAACTCGCGGCCGACGACATCCGTCACGAGGCCGGTGAGCTGCGGACCGGGTTCGAAGATCTATTCGGCCCGGACCATCGCGCTCCTGAGGAACTTAAACCGCGGTCAGCGGCATACGAGCTGTCGGTGGCCTACCGCGCCCTGGTGCATCTCGAGGAGGGCACCCTGCCCTTTGCAGGCGGCGTCGGCGAGCTCGATCCCGACAGGGCGCATCCGTGGCTGCAGTCACTTAATGCTTTGACGGGGCGAGCGTTGCCCGGGCACAAAGAGGATAGGGCGAACCTTCGAGAACTCCCTGCAGGTGCCGAGCGCCTGACGGTCGTCGAGATCTGCGCGGGAGCCGGTGGGATGTCGCTAGGTCTTGAACGCGCTGGCTTCGAGCACGTTGCGCTCGTCGAATACGACAATCATGCTGCCGCCACGCTCCGCCGCAACCGCCGTGATTGGACGGTCATCCGAGAGGACGTGCGGACAATGGATTTCAGGCTTTACCGCCAGCTTGAAATCGACCTCGTGAGCGGGGGCCCTCCCTGCCAGCCGTATTCGTCCGACGGGTACGGTCTCGGTAAGGAAGACCCGCGCGACCTGCTCCCGGAATGCGTTCGCATCGTTGATGAGATCAAACCGAAGGCGTTTCTGTTCGAGAATGTCGATGGCCTGCTACAGGCGCGCCACTCGGACCATGTCGCCGACATCCTCCGTGGCTTCAAGCGTGCTGGCTACGAGGTCGATATTCATCGCATTCAGGCAAAAGACTATGGGCTGGCTCAGGAACGAAGCCGTGTCCTGTTCATCGGAATCCGCAAGGATCTTGCTCGGGGATTCCGAATGCCGCCGAAATTCCCACAGCGGAGTGCCAACATCGGCGACGTCCTCGTTGATCTGATGGCGGCAAACGGTTGGGAAGGAGCCTACGAATGGGCCAGAGAGCGGCGGGAGGCCAACGACGTAGCGTCTACCGTTGTCACGCGCCGCGGCAAGCCGCGTGCGAAGGAGGCAGCCCGCTGGGGCTCCAAGGGCGTTGACATTGCAGGTCTGCCGGAATCGGCACCTACCATGGTGCAGGCGTCGAAGCCGGGCTTCA